>Ga0255419_10068_pt1 | contig 21096 bp, 15 predicted proteins | sample ANMaggSeSYBR02J3_FD_182658 | JGI IMG/M metagenome (GOLD analysis project Ga0255419, IMG submission 182658) | Sediment cell enrichment communities from methane seep in Santa Monica Basin, California, United Staets - ANME aggregate JGI... | ecosystem: Environmental > Aquatic > Marine > Cold seeps >...
AATGGAATTGAAAAGGAAACCGTACCGTACCGGCCTTGGTCTCTACCAGGGCTTCAGGTTGACATATCGCCAAATCGTCTCCGAGAAGTCGGCAAATACGCTTTTCGGTTTCAATGTCATCATTGAAATAAAGAAGATGCAAGACATGATCAAACCAGTATCCGTTAAAATGTTCGGTCTTGACCAAACCGCCGGGTCTATTGTCTTTTTCCAGAATAACGGCATTATCGGACAGAATCGAGGCAGCAGACATTCCAGCCAGCCCCCCACCCAGAATCAGAGTTTTCACCTCTTCTGTTCTCATTGTCTTGTACTCTACCCTCTCTATCTTTCCTTTTAATTCTCAACGATTGCAAAAAGAACGAGGTCAAAAAGTTCGTGTCGCACTTCATCCGATCATATAAGGTTCCATCCGTTTTGAAGACTGCTACTACCCTGCGCAACTCAGTGGAAAAAAACGAGTTGCATTTCAATGCATAACAGGATGAGTGTACCAGTAGAACCAGAATTGGGCAAGCATTATTTAGTCGTCCCTGAAGAAATCCGGTTTAACAACCGGTTTTTTCCAGCCACTCCTGAAAGCTTCTCTGTATTGTTTTCGGGCATTTTGGTCCGAAGAGTTTCTGTAAAGCCTTGTTGGATCTTCCGGCCGTTACATCCCGCCATGCACCGGCACCGGAGGAGAGTATCCGCAGCAGTCTCTTAAAGCGGCCTCGCTTATCCAAAGTACGCTGAACGATTTCTACGGCTTTGTGTGCCATTTGAACCGAGTTCATATGTTTCAGGACCCATAATTGACCTTGCGTACCCTGTTCCCGGCGAGCGGAATCGGGCATGTCCGCCATTTGCAGTATTGAGCGAATGATACCCTGTTTTTCGGGACGTTCCAGAACCACTCCGGCATTAGCTGCTTTTATAATTGCACCGGTTTGTCCTCCAACCAGGGAAAGAACAGGTGTCCCAGACGCAAGATAATCAAAAAGCTTGCCCGGAATGACCGTTTGCATGAGCGGCAGAGGGGCAAGGGTTACTAATCCGACATCTGCGGCGAGATATAGACGATACATTTCTTTTTTAGGGATCAGGCCCAAATAGTGAATCGTATCATATTGGTCTGCCGCATGCTGAATCTTCAGTCTATCCCTTCCGTTGCCTGCGAAAACCCAATGAATATCGGGACGGCTTTCGGCAAGTTCTTCCGCAGCCCGCAGGACAAGCTCCAGATTGTAATATTGGTGAAATGAACCCGTGTAGATGACGATAAATTTCCCATTCAGAGCATGTTCTTTTCGCCAGTATGTTCCTTCCGCCGGATTCATTTGAGAATAAACAGGGTCTCCCCCTGTCGGGATGGTGGTTATCCGGTTTTCAGGAACACCCAACTCGGTAAGGTATGCTGCAAACGGAGGACTGACCGGAATGCAGTAATCGGCATAGCGATACATAAATGCTTCAATCCATTCCATCGCCTTGATGAGCAGGCGTGATCTCAGCAGGCCATTTTCAACAAGAAAGGCCGGCCATATGTCCCGTATTTCAAAGATCAAAGGTACTTTTCTCCACCAGGAAGCCAGAACCGATAAGATCACCTGTGGTAGCGGTGGAGAAGTTGCGTAAATCACATCGATCTTTTTTATTCGCGGTAGATATTGAATTGCTTTAGTAAGAAAACGAAGATAGGAAAGGCTTCGATTGTGCAGTTGGGATTTCCGGCAGGACACAGCAAGACGATGGACTGTCAATTGCCCATCTTTCTCAATCACAGGAGTATCTGTCGAGCTTTGGCGGATATCATCAAGATAGCCTGTCAGGCCGGTTAAGACATCTACCTTGAATCCACGATTGAGAAAGGTGGAAAGAATCCGGACCGGTCGGGTGTTACCGGATTGGTTATTGTTGACAAAATTCTGATTTATATAGAGTAGACGAACCGCCATCCTTATAAACCCCGATCATAATAAACGTAGCACTATGTTCCTTTAATCGCTGTAATTATAAGCTTGTTCCGCAAATGCAACAGGTTGCAACAAAGAACACCCATGCGTGAAATGATCCGATTAAGCCATTGTCGCTTTGTCCAACTTTCAAGAATATTACCACCGGCATAATGTTCTGGTGTAAGTGACAATAACAGGATAGGACTGCTGTTAACTCGCGTGAAACCTATTTGTTGAAGAGCCTTGCCAATCCCGAATTGATGATAACGGAATAAATGTTGCCGATTCCAGCACATCCTGAGTATCTTGTCGAATCGTCCTTGTGTGATTTTATATAAAAGAAGTCCGAGTCTATCGTAGATGCTGTCCATCATCGGTGTAACAATTATCAACTTTCCACCTGGTTTTAATGTCTGATATACACGCTTCAGAGCCTCGGCAGGATTGCAAAGGTGTTCGAGTATATCCCACATTGTTACCATGTCATAAAAAGGAGGGCCATGGATTGAATCGTCACCAATGGGGCAACTGAAGATAACATGTCCTTTGCTTTCCGCAATACTTGCCGCGTGGGGAACTATCTCCACTCCGGCCGTTTCCAAACCAGCCGCTTGAGCCAGATCCAGGAATTTACCTTCACCACAACCGGCATCTAAAATGTTCCTGGTACCGGCAAGTCCATCTGTCAGCTTGCAGAATAATTTCCAGCAAACTTTCGCCTTTCCTGAGCGTTGTTCTTCTTCATAACTTGATGAGTAGCTGCTGAGTTCCTCGGTTTTTTTTGACTTCGGGTCAACGATAAAGCCTGACCTGCACGATGAGCATCGCGCAACGACAATAGCATTGTAACGAACAAGTTCGTGAACTCTCTCACTGCCGCAAAGGCGACAGGCATGAAGTGTTTTTTTCGAGTCCAAAAGCGATTTTACCTGAATTTATCCTGTATTTTCCCAGTTGATTTAACTTTAAAACGTTAAAAATAGCATAGCCGAATGCAAAACACTTATCAAGCTGATCGTCCTGCATTCACTACGCTGTTTTCAACATGGCGACAACAGGTCCTTTAATCTCGCACGCTCGTGAGGCTTGTCTGAAAATTTTTATGTAATCCTGATTGAACATTATCTAAAATGCGTACGAATGGCAAAAGTAATTGAAACGGATTGAATAACAAAGGAACGAAGAATATGAATGTACCGCTGCTGGACCTTAAAGCACAGTTCGCAACAATCAGGGATGAAACTATCTCCGCCGTCGAGGTGGTTATGGATAGCCAGTATTTCTGCAACGGACCGGCTGTGCGAGATCTGGAAAAGAAACTGGCTGAGTATTGCCACTGCGCCGAAGCGATAGGTGTCTCCAGCGGAACCGATGCTCTTCTGATAAGCCTGATGGCGCTTGGCATTGGCGATGGTGATGAAGTTATCACCACACCGTTTACATTCTTCGCTACGGCAGGATGCATCTGGCGCGCGGGGGCAAGGCCAGTGTTCGTCGATATCGAACCGGATACGTTCAACATCGATCCAGCTCAAATCGCCTCAGCCATTACCGATAAAACAAAGGCTATCATGCCGGTTCACCTTTTCGGACAGATGTCCGAGATGGATGCGATTATGGAAATCGCCCGCAAGCACGATCTGTACGTAATCGAGGATGCCGCCCAGAGCATCGGCGCGACTTACCATGACAGGCAGGCATGTTCGGTGGGAACTGTCGGGGCCTTGAGTTTCTATCCAACCAAGAACCTCGGAGCCATGGGCGACGCGGGCATGGTACTGACCAATGACGTTCAACTGGCTGAGAAAATCAGGATATTCCGCAATCACGGACAAGGTTCGACCTACATGCACAAGTGGATTGGCGGGAACTTCCGCATGGACACGATCTGTGCCGCCGGTCTGCTCGTCAAGTTGTCGTACCTTAACGACTGGTCTGCCGCGCGCGGGCGACATGCCGCACTTTACAATGAATCGTTCGCCGATTTCGAATCGGTAACGACACCGACCGTTCGGGATTACAATCACTCGATATATAATCAGTACGTTATTCGCGTTGCGAAGCGCGATGAATTGCGGGCGTTCTTGGGCGAAAACGGCATCAGCTCGGGGATTTATTATCCTCTGAGCCTGCACCAACAGGAATGTTTCGCGTCGCTGGGCTACAAGAAAGGCGATTTCCCCCAAAGCGAACAAGCCACCGAAGAAGTTCTCGCCCTTCCGGTATATCCCGAACTGACCGACGAGCAAATCACCCACGTAGCCAACAAGATCAAGGAATTTCTGACGTAGATTGCGACTAAGCCGGTTGCAAATTTTCGTAATTATGGTATGCTTTTTCAGGTGAACAGTACATTTTCCCAATCAATTGCGAGGACTAACCGATCGCAGGAGCCGCCAACAAGCTGGCCCGCCGAAACGCCTCTGGATGAGTTCGTCGGACAATGGTGGGTTGCGCACGTCAAACCGCGACAGGAAAAAGTCTTAGCCCATGATATTTTACATTCAGGAGGAGCGTATTTCCTGCCGATGTATGAAGCTATGCGGCGAAGTCGAGGCCGGAAGTGGAAATCGACATTGCCACTGTTTCCAGGCTATGTCTTTTTATGCTGCCACGAAGAGAATCGTCTGGCTGCATTGAAGACCAACCGGATCGTTAAGATGATTCCCGTTCCGGACCAGGAGCAACTGGTTGGAGAACTGTCGTCCATCAAGCGGCTTCTGGACATGGGCGTAGCCATCGACCCACACGCCGAACTGAAAAAAGGCGTCCGGTGCAAAATTCACTCCGGACCGATGCAAGGCCTGCAAGGCCAGGTCAAACGCCGCAAAGGCCGCGCCCGATTCGTCGTCCAGGTAAGCATCCTGGGCCAAGGCGCATCAATGGAAATAGACGCTGATTTACTCGAACCAATCGTTTGAGTCCAACGGATAAATACTTTGTAACTTCCGCGCATAACAAGCGTTACCCCCAAACCGGCCCACAGCCGACGGGGACGGAGTCTAAAGAGGACTTCCCGTGTATACTTTTTCAATAAATCTTCAGTCTTTTGCAAAAGGCTGGGGATTTACTATTGGGTAGTTGTGGAGCTGAGAATATGTCTGAGGTAACGATCCTTATCTGCGCATTCGATGCCTCTCAATACATAAGCGAAGCACTTGACTCGGCGTTGGCCCAAAAAGGTGTTGATTTTGAGATTCTTGTAGTTGATGACGGTTCAACCGATCAGACATCTGAGATTGTTCAGGATTATATCGAGAAGCACGGTTCTGTAATTCGATATTTACCAGAAGAACACCGAGGACTGTCCGCTACGAGAAACGCCGGTTTCGACGCTTGCAATACGGAATTTGTTTCAATTCTGGACGCGGATGACATGATTCATCCCTGGAGGACCTATTTGGAAGTAGAAGCCCTGCGGCGTTTTCCTGATTCTGCCTTTTCATTTTCAAATATGTGGGCTTTTGAGGATGGCAGCAGCACCGGAAAGCTTGATTGCGACATGGAACGCCTGACCGGAAGCCGTCAGCCAGGTTTTTTCGAGATTGACGATCCTGTAGTTTCGCGGATTCGAGGCGGATTGTCTCTCGGAGTGTCCGCATGTACGTCACGCACAGAGTTTGTACGAACAGTTGCCAGATATGACGAAGACCAGAGATGTGTCATCGATGGAGAGCAATGGATTCGTGTACTGTTCAATCGTTCGGTTGTTTTCTGTTCTTTACCGTTATATTACAGACGTTTTCATTCGGCAAGTATGAGTCGAAGCCGTACCGATCATATGTTGATGGTTTCGCGCGCTCTTAACAAAGCCAGATCGCATTGGTCGGATTATACGCCTGTACAACGTGAGGTATTAACGAATTACGAAAAAGCGTTCGCTGTCAGCTTATCGAAGGGACTGATTTTAAACGGACAATGCCGTCAGGCCAGGGCGTTTCTTCGAAAATCCCAAAACTTGATTGGATCCTTCGCTTGCTGGAAATGGTTCCTGTTTTCGCTCATTCCGGGAGCTACCGGATTGGCGAAACTGAAGATGAAACATAATGTCGTATCTATCCCTGAAATTGCAAAAGTCGAAGTTGATTCCCTTGATGTTTTCAAGGAATTAGGTATTCAACCTCCCCAGGCAAAATAGAAATGATTATGGCTTGGTTGTAAATATACCTATTACTTTGTAACGGCTAAATTGAGGGGTACAAGAAACTCGACACAGAGACGCAGAGATACAGAGGTATAAAAGAAAAAATGTCTTTTCTCTGTATCTCTGCGTCTCTGTGTTGCATCATTTTACCCATCATTTTTCCTGTTACGCTGTACTACGTTTCACCGATAATATTATTTGACTTAACCGCTCGTTCCTGTTCAATCTCTCATTAGTGAGGTTTACAAGAATTCATGGAAACACTTCCACAATATATTGAACCCGATTTAACCTGGGCAGATTTTGAATCTCAATATTCACCAACGCTTGAGGGGCGGGGGCACTTTTGGTTTGTATTTGTTATTGTGGCAATTTATGGGTTAATAGGAATCATCGGAGGACCGATTCCAGAGGGTAATTATGTATTAAAAGCTATTCCCTGCCTGGCCATTATGACACTGGCTTTTTCACGCGTTAATCGCCTGGTCCTGATAGGCTTCGCGATTCCATTATATTTCCATATACGATTTGCAACCCGGATGGAAGTATTATTCACTTATCCATTGATGGTTGAAATGGGACCAGTCATTATCCTGATCGCATGGTTTGTAGCCCTTATGGATGATTTGCTTATTATGCCTGGACAAGTTCAAAGACCACGCACTGGTTCTATAAAATGGTTATTGGGTTTATTTGTGCTATGGTGCACAATTAGTATTATTGGTTCTCAAGGCTTGCATTTTCATCGTTGGTTTCGCCAGTGGTTTTGTATAGCTGCAGTAGTTGCCGCATTCGATTTAACGACGCGTTCACGAATCAATCAAACTACAGTATCGCGAATGCTTCTGGGATTGATGGTTTGTTATTATGCAATCTACCTGCCCTTGGTCCTGGCTGGATTTACCGGAATAACTCCGGAGAGTGCACAGTATGTGCGTGGAGAGACTACAGGACAATTAGGCAGCCAGAGTGGTCTAATGCTTATAATCTTCGCGTTCTCGATAGGTCTATACGTTTCTTCCATGCCGAAAAAGATGCGCAAAAGAATTCTTATTTTTTGTGCCGTACCCGCTGTTTTTCTGATCCTGTGGTATATAAGCAAAGCCGCAATCCTGATCTCGGCGCTGATGGTTGTCCTCGCGTTGGTTTTTTCAAAAAACCGTGCGAATGCTTTAGTGATAACCGTCATTCTTTGCATCGGAATATTTGCGGCAATAACGTTCATTCCTGGGTTGGGCGAAGCTGTAGAAGGAAGGTTCGACACAATAGGCGGAGCCTGGGCTACACGCAAAGGAATTCAAAAAGAGGCGTTTAATTTTGCGTTGAAAAATCCTGTCTTCGGTATCGGGCAGGCCCAATATCCTTTGCGGTCACAAGCTGCTGTGCAGTCGGCACACAATGAGGGCCTGAATATACTTGCCGAACTGGGTTTCATCGGTTTAATGATCTATTTGAGTATTCTATGTATTTTTATTTTCAAAATCGTCACAAATCGCAAAATACCGGATCCCTTCACATCCGGAATAATTCGTGGAACGATCTTTGCCGGTATCGCATACCTGCTTTACACTCAAGTTCAACCATTATATTTTGGTAGAAGAGCCATTCCCATGCTCGTATTTCTTGGGATGGTATATGTCTGCACCATGCCCCGGAATGAACAATACGCAATATCAGTGGAGGACAATACCGTCTATTACGATGAGCAAAAAACGCTTTACTAAATCATACTCCAACTAATTATCATTATTAGATATACAACAGGACACCTTCAAGCCATGAAATCAAAGTACAATTGCAATTTTCCAATTCAATCCGTTACAGAAGGACCGAAACACCATTATTTCGGGTATTACAACATCACTCCCTGGGATATTACCGGGAGATACATGTTGGCGCTCGAGACGGATTTCTGCGATCGTCCACAAAAACAAAATGATGAAGCCTGTATAGGCCTGATAGACACAATGGACGGAAACTCATGGCGGCATCTTGCCAGAACACACGCGTGGTGTTGGCAACAAGGATGCATGCTCCAGTGGTTGCCCTCTCAACCGGACCGATGTATTGTTTATAATGATGTCGTTAATGGTAACGCTGTTTCCGTTATCCGCGATGTCTTTTCCGGAGAAACACGCACACTTCCCCGGCCTGTTTATTCCATTAGTCATGATGGAAGACAAGCCCTGAGCTTGAACTTCGGACGGCTTCAGAGAACCCGTCCCGGTTATGGATATGCCGGGATAAACGCCCCTTCCATTGATGAATCTTCACCGCAAAATGACGGTATTTACTGGATGGATATGGAGACCGGGGAAAGCAGACTGATTATATCTATTCGGCAACTTACCGAAATTTATCCTCTGTGGTCAATGCGTGGAGCAGTACACTGGGTCAATCATGCAGACTTCAATACTAATGACTCGCGATTTGCCTTCTATCACCGATGGGAAATCAAACGCGGGAAACTGGGCAGTCTTTGCAATCGCATCCTTCGCAAACTGATCAGGACGGTCTTTCCCGGGATGAGACTAAGGCCGTACAGGATTACACGCCTGTTAACTGCAAGACCTGACGGAAGTGACATCCGTATTCTCTCCGATGATGACATGGTAAGCCATTTTGACTGGAAAGATTCCGAACAGCTTTTTGCATGGGCTCGTGTAAAAAGCTCGGGAAATCATTATTATCTTTTTAATGACAAAACCGGACACTCTAAAATAATTGGAGAAGATGTTCTCTCTTGCGATGGACATCCCTCGTTTTCACCGGATGGGAAATGTATTCTTACCGACACTTATCCCGATCCTGATACTCACAAACGGTCTCTGATGCTATACGGAATTATTGACGACAAAAAGACGGAAATAGGCAAATTTTTCTCTCCACCACAATTAGGTGAAGAGATTCGTTGTGATCTTCATCCGCGATGGAATCGGGACGGTACAAAAGTATGCTTTGATTCTTTCCATGACGGATCGCGCCAAGTATATGTAGTTGACATCGATAAAGCCGTTAACGACAACCATCATCCTCCGCAATAATAGTAATCCCTGAAACTATTACATTTTCTCTTTTCTGAAAATATTTATACGCCGTAACAAACAAGCAATGTTGAAAAAAGATATAGTAGTTACGTTCTTCGGACAGGTTGCAAGTGTGGGGCTTGGTATTTTAGGAGCAGCCCTGTTGGCGCGAGCATTAGGTCCGGACGGAAGAGGTTTATATGCTCTGGCAATTCTGTTACCGCTGACAATTGAACGATGCATGGATTCCGGTTTAATCGGGGTCAACAGTACTTTTGCCGGTTTATATAAAAAACAACGAAAAGCTTTATTTGCACAGACAGTTCTCTTTACATTAGTTGTTTCACTTCTCGGAATACTGGGAGTTGTTGCTTGTTTCTTCTGGCTACCGGTGGATATCGGCAAATTTTCAGCCATCCCTACACACATTGTCTGGATCAGTTTGATATTACTACCGGCCAGTATTATCTACAATCTTTTACGCGAGTTGGCACGCGGCACGGGAATGATTGCCTCCACGGTTCTGATTACTAATTTTGGAGCCGTACTGCGAGCTTTACTGATCGTTATTTTTCTTACGCTATTAGCCGGCGGCCTGGATGCCGCAATCTGGATTACGGTTGGTATCCCGATTATTCTCACTGTCTGTCATATATGGCAAACAAGAAAATTTGCCACACTTGATTTGCGTAACTTATCGCTACCTTTATTGAAAGATACTTTCAGTTTTGGAGGAATTTTAACTCTCAGTTCAGCCGCAAAATTTCTCGGTGCCCAGGCAAGCCTTTTCCTTCTTACTTTTATGAAGGTTTCGCTGATAGATATTGGTCTTTTTTCCATAGCCGTACTGATGTCGCGCCAAATCCAGATAGTTCCCACTTCCATCTCGCAGGCCTTTTTGCCGCGAGCAAGTAATGATCCGGAAGCCCGCCTTAAGCAAACGCCTCTTTTGTTCCGCTACACAGTAATCATATGTTTTTCCACGATGATTGCACTGGCAATAATCTGTCCATGTGCCATGTATGTTTTGTATGGAAAACGATTTATTGGAAGTATTATACCATGCCTGGTTATGCTTCCGGGGGTTATGATGTTTGGAAGTTCCAGGATTCTCGGTGTTTATCTCTGGGTCCGAAAAAAACCGCAATATACGATGATTAATAATTGGATTACACTTATAGTAACAGTGTGCATTGGATTGGCTCTTATAGGGCCTCTGGGGATATTGGGTGCTGCTATCGCCTGTTGCGCGGGCGACATGTTACTTTTCTTCTTGACCATCCGGGCATATAAGAAAGTATCCGGAACGGAAACAAAAGAACTTATTGTCAAGTCAGATGATTTCAAATTCATTTGGACACAATTAAAATCATTACCTGGAAAGTTGTTGTCAAAACGTAGCGTAATCTCTTAACGTAAATTCTCTGTCGGTTTTATTGCAGATAACACTTCAACCGTTTGCAACAACTACAAACTCAACTAGCCTGTACAACAGACACAAGGAATTTGAAATGCGAGTAGCCATGGTAACACCAAGTTTCCCTGATTCTCCCGATGCTCCGGTTGGTGGAGTGGAAGCGGTTGTTTCATGTCTGGTCCGGGCCTTGTTAGCCCAGCAACCGGAGTTGGACCTGCACGTGATTCGCTGCCTGGACAAACGTAACGGTGAATCTTACAAGGAAGGAGAACCAGCTTACACCGTACACTGCGTTGACAATGGTGGCCGTTTAGGCTGCCTTTTTTCTGCTATCGGTCCCAAGGGACGAATCGCAAAGCTTCTGGATCGATTAAAACCGGACGTTGTGCATGTTCAGACAGCCGACCATTATGTAGATGGTCGGAAATATCCTGCCGTACTGACGGTTCACGGTATTCCTGAGCGTGATACCCTTTTCAGGGAGCACAGTTTACCGCACCTGCGAGCATGGGTGCTTTCGCACAGGCATAAACCATCCAGAATGCGATACTCCAATGTCATCGCTATTGCCGGTTATGTAGCCCAGCAACTGGAAGACTGCATGGGTAAACGAGGCTATTTTATACCTAACCCAATTGAAGAAGAGTTTTTCAGCCTCCACCGAACAGAAAGCGGACCTCGAGTTCTTTTTGCCGGATTGATAATCCCACGAAAAAATGTTCATGGTTTAATAGAAGCGGCAGGGATATTGGCTCGTGACGGTGTTGAATTTACATTAAGGTTGGCCGGTTCAAAACCTTCTGTTCAATATAACAGAATACTGAACGAACTAATCGAAAAATGGGATATTTCGAAGCGCGTGGAATTTCTTGGATCTCTTGATCGTCCGGCTTTGCAGAAGGAACTTCAGGTTGCCCGATGCATGGTATTACCCTCATTCCAGGAAACCGCGCCCGTTATCATCTCGGAAGCCTGCGCAGTTGGTGTTCCTTCGGTTGTAACCCCGGCAGGCGGGTCAGCGGAAATGGTATCGCACATGTACTCGGGTGTCCTGGTCGATCCCAGAAACCCGCAGTCAATTGCCGATGGTATCAGACCATTGCTGACCGATCCGGAACTGGCCGAGAAGTATGGCCAAATAGCAAGGCAGTGGGCGAAAGTGTATCATCCGAAAAACGTCGCTGAGCAGACACTGGCGGTTTATGAGACCGTGATGCGGGATTGGAAACACGCATGAACACGAATAAACACGAATAAAACGGCAACGACAACAGCAGACAATGGAATACAGCTTATGTCGTTTGTCGTTAAAAAATAGCGGAATTCGTGGACTATTTGTCGTTTTTTCGTTGCAGATGGCTGAACTATTAAATAACTTTTAATTACTGAGAGTGCTTCCAGGGCATAAGCGGAGAAGAGACGACGACTGAATATTATGGTTGACAGAATCGTGTTAGTTACCGGTGCGGGGGGATTCATGGGCAGCAGGCTCTGTCGGATGCTCACTGAGCAGAAGTATCGCGTACTTGCGCAGATACTTCCTGGAGAAAGTGCGCCCGTTTGCGAAAAGTGCATTACCGCAGACATCCGATCAATAGACCAGTTGGAAAAAATCCTGGATTTTGGTATTGACGTCATCTACCATCTCGCCGGACATGCAAGCGTACCGAAGAGCGTCGAGGACCCTCGCATGGATTTTGACGTAAATGCAACCGGCACGTTCAACATGCTGGAACTGGCGAGAAAAATGGATTTGAAGTGCTTCCTGTTTACTTCCACGGTAAGCGTATTGGACCCCGCCAATAGTTTGCCTTTGTCCGAAACCGCTGTTTGCGGTCCCAGCGCTCCATATGCGGCTGCGAAGATGGCGGGAGAAGCTTATTGTAAAGCCTATTTCAGATCGTATGGAGTTCCCGCGAGGGTGGCTCGGTTATTTAACGTGTATGGTCCGGGACTTCGCAAACTGGTGGTCTATGACCTGATTTGCAAGTTATTGAATGACGGTACAAAATTGGAAATACTTGGTGATGGTAGCCAGATTCGGGATTTTCTGTTTGTGGACGATGTAACCGCTGGTCTGCAACTGATCTCCGAAAAGGGGCAGAACGGTCAGGTGTACCACTTGGGTAGCGGACAACCCAAAACGATTCGACAACTGATTGATACGCTTATTCGGCAACTGGGCCTAAGCGAAATAGAAATTATTTCTGCCGCTAAAAGTTGGAAGGGAGATATGCCGATGTGGTATGCGGATATATCGAAGGTAAAAGAACTGGGTTTCAAACAAAAACACGATCTCTCTGAAGGCATTACACGTACAATTGAATGGATTAGAAATACAAGGAGTTAGAAAGTGCCAAACGCGATCATCACTGGAATAACCGGACAGGACGGGGCATATTTAGCCAGGTTTCTCTTGGGAAAAGGATACAAGGTCTACGGAACGTTTCGACGTGTGAGCCAACCGAATTTTTCACGTCTTGAACACCTGAAAATATTGCCTGACGTGGAACTGATCCCGTTTGATCTGCTGGACCAAAGCTCGATGATTGAAGCTCTCCGAAAGGTTGAACCGGACGAGATATACAATCTTGCTGCCCAGAGTTTTGTTGGCGCAAGCTTTGAACAGCCTGTAGCTACCGGTGAAATTACCGGATTGGGTCTTACGCGATTGTTGGATTCAATGCGGCTGATTTGCCCGGAAGCCAAATTCTACCAGGCTTCCAGTTCGGAAATGTTCGGAAAAGTCCAGGAGATTCCTCAAAAAGAGGACACCCCGTATTATCCACGCAGTCCTTATGCGGCGGCAAAGCTTTACGCACATTGGGTAACAATTAACTATCGGGAGGCATACGACTTATTTGCCTGTTCCGGAATTCTGTTTAATCACGAATCACCGTTGCGGGGACTGGAATTCGTCACGAGGAAGGTCACGTATTCAGCCGCTCGCATCTATCACAAGTTACAGGATAAATTAAGACTTGGCAATACTTCGGCACGGAGGGACTGGGGTTATGCAGCCGATTATGTCGAGGGAATGTGGATGATGCTTCAACAGGACAATCCTGATACGTACGTACTAGCCACTGGAGAGAATCACAGTGTGCAGGAGTTCGTCGAAAAAACTTTTTCGTTGTTAGGTATGGACTGGAAGGAGCATGTAGAGATAGACGAGTCTCTTTACCGTCCGACAGAAGTACAGACACTCTTGGGCGATTCAACCAAAGCCATAGAAAAATTTGGCTGGAATCCGCAGAAAACACCATTCGATGAACTGGTCAAAATGATGCTTGAATCAGACATGGACCTGGTTGGTCGCGAGAAGGCTGCCGTACTGGGTTACGACGAACACAAAGTTCACCTCTATCCACACTTCAAGGAGTAGATATTGAATAAGATTCGCAAAAAGAAAAAAGTCCTGCTTCTCGGCCCGACACCACCACCGATTGGAGGCATATCCAGGTATTGTGAAGATATAATGATGGATTCACATCTGAAGGTTGATTGGGATATTACCTTCTTTGATATTACAATTCCCAGACATTTTCGTCCGATAACTTATATAAACAGGAAAAGCCCGAATATCTTTTCCAGAGACGGGATACTCAATACATTTCGCCAGATATTCTGGGTTTGGAATCGCACGCGAGAGTTCGAAAATCTCATGGCGTCAGGTCAATATGATATAGCGCATATAACCAGTTGCACGGGATGGGGATTTTGGCGAAATGCGTTACATACATACTATGCCAAGCGCCACAAAATCAAAGTATTCTGGCATATTCTTGGTGCTATCGATGATTTCTGGCGAAATGGAACAAAATGGCGTCAATACTTTATTCGTCGCTTTTTAAACATGGCCGATATCCACGTAGTACAGTCCAATGGATTGCGGGAAATCACAAGTCAATACACTCACAAGCCCGTTATCGCGATTTATAACGGCGTACCGATAGACCAATGGGCACCACCAGACGGTTACGCCCATAGTAACCCAGGCAAGAAGAAAGTTCGTATTATCACACTCGGTGTTTTGAGTCACCGCAAAGGTTATTACGACCTGATTAACGTTGCCAAGCGAATATGTCCGGATTTTCCGCAACTTGAATTTGTGTTCGTTGGTAGTGGCGAAATAGAAAAATTTCGCAAACTTCTCCGTGACGAGAAAGTGGACGACTGGATCACCGCCGCAGGAATGGTCAACGACGAAGAATTGATTCGCCTGCTCCAGACCGCCGATATCTTTGCCTTTCCGACTTATGCGGAAGGACAACCAATTGCCCTGCTGGAAGCAATGGCTGCCGGGCTTCCTGTAATAACTACACCCGTCGGGTCGATTGCAGAATTCATAAAGAAGCAAAACGGACTGCTGATGAAGCCTGGTGACTTAAATGCTCTTGAGAAACATATTATAACTTTGGTTAAATCTCCCGAACTTCGAGAGTCAATGGGACGACAAAACGTTCGTGACGCAGAAGAAAAATTCTCCAAACAGCGAACCATGAAAGAAATAGGACAGACTTACGAATCTCTGTTGATTGAAAAAAAGTAACACCGCCAATAATTACCCTACACCAGCGGTACTACCGGCATAGGATTACGATTTCTGTTCTCAAAAAAAGCATACTGTTTCCAATGGTGGACACACGATCTGACGGAAAGACTGTTACTTTCTCGCATCCGGAGGGTTAAACTAATATAATGACGTTGGTTCTAACTGGAATATCAGACTAACGCCGCTGGCGACCGCATAAGGAAAGAACAATGAAGATAAAAATGTTACATTCCTGGAAAATCCTTTTTGTCCTGATGGTAACTTTTGCGACGTGTGTTGCTCCAGTCCGGGCTGATGATGTAGAGGCAATTATCAAAGATATTGTTCGCAATACCCGAAGTCATGCGGTGGCGGCGGAGGAACTGCTAAAAGCGGCCGGGTCTTTGACCGATGCGCCCAAAACACAAGTAAAACTCTGTGAAGCAGCCTATGAATATGGCTTGAAATCTCCAACCGGCTACGCGTCAGCTATCAAGGCACTTGATAGTCTGGACAAGCTTGCACCCGCCGGGATAGATACATGGCAGAAAAAGCGGATTGTCGTCTATCGCCTGCGATATTCTCGATGTGGAAAGAGAAAAAAACTACAGTATGGCCAGCCGCTGGTGAAATTGTTACTTTCAGAGGGACAAAGGAGTGGACAAGCACATCATTGGGACGACGCTGTCAAATTATACAATGAAGCCAGTTCTCTGGCGTGGGCTTTGCGACTGGACAACCGTGATGAAATCCGTCTCAGGTTTCGTGCCGCCAAAAGCCTCAAGCGCCTGCATGAACGGGCGGAACTCCTTGAAAAAGAACTGGCCAAGACTCCGGACGACATCCCAAAGCGTACCGAACTGATACATATGTACCTGATCAACCTCAATATGCCTCAAGAGGCGGCTAAGCATGTCAACGATAAGTGCGATGAGATATTACGTACAAACGTGCCTCTGGCTGCAAAGTCTGTCAGCGAATTGAAGGAATCTGAATGTTTGCAATTGGGTCGGTGGTATCGTGCCCTGGTCAAAGAAGCTCCCAGGAAGGAAAACAAAATACGGATGCTCAAGCGAGCTCAAATCTATCTGGGACAATACCTGAAACTGCACGTCAAGAAAGACGCGATTCGGCTTAAAGTATCTATCGGGTTAACGCAAGTGGCGGAGGCACTGGAGAAATTCAATCCTTCTCCCAAACTTCCACGTGGAGCGATTCAGGTCTTGACGTTCGACAAGGCACACTGGATCACGAAAGGCGATACTGTTTACATCAAGGACGTCAGCGGAAGGAAGTATAATGCGATTATTTCCAACCCCAAGGCGGTAAAAGGCATTGTCGGCCAGGGTCTTGAATTGGCCAGAGGTTCTTTTATAAACACCCGGATAAAACATTCCTCCACGCCCAGGACGTTTGTTTTGTGGGCCAAGGTTAAAGAAAAAAGTAAAAATGCGGTGCTTTTGGGTCTGGCGGATAAAAACTGGGCGAATCGTTTTTATTTCGGTTTTGACGAAAATAAAGGCTATCTGGGTTTGGGGCTGGGAGGTGACCAATGGAAAAACGAAAGCAAGGGCATTATGGCGGATGGTAAATGGCATCACTATGCCCTGTTGTGGAATGGTAAAAAGATGTTACTTTGTGTAGATGGAACACTGAAAGCGACCAAAGTTGGCCAGGTGAATTCAAGGCATACCTATTTCATCGGCGCATGCAACGTAGGCAACAAAGGCACATACTTCTCTCGGGGATCGATCGACGAAGTCGCCATTTTTAATCGACTTTTGTCAAAACGGGAACTCCGGACGATAATAGAGACCGGTAAAAAAGGCCTTCCCCTCGCCAAATAATCAGCACTCGATTTTCGGTAAGACTTCGTCCGTTCGCAACGGCAACGACTTCTGAACCGCGAATGAACGCTAATAAACGCGAATTAAACGGCAAAAGCAACAGCAAACAACAAAGACAACAACCATCCGGATGCCGTCGTTGCTTTTGTCGTTGTCGTTTCATTCGCGTTCATTAGCGTCTATTCGCGGTTCTTTTGTCGTTTTTACTGCAGATGGCTGAATAGTCACGATTTCCGTAACCGTTCAGGTGTGCGCAAACACCGAACGCCAATCACAAAAAAACCAAAAGCCACATAAAGCCTCAGCCATTTGCAAAGGACTGAACGGTTATCGCTTTTATGATGTTACGGCCAGAGGAACGAGTCCTCATCGCTGGTTGGGCTGGCTTTGCGGAAATCACGACCGGGTTGGGACCCTGTGCTGTCAGAACCATCAGTATCTTCCCAGCACCAGATGTTGTCGTTGTTGATCCCAACATAAGGGGTTTTCGTGAAGATAACATGGCTGTCGGCATACATTACGTTTTGACCATCCTGGTCATGATTAAAAGAATTTTCTTCCCATCTGGCTTTATCGTCCGCACTTGGAGAAACCCAATATGCCGCCCAAGTCGCCCCGCCGGAAATTGGCGTACGATCTGCTAAAATAGCCAAACTGCTTTTCGAGGCTACTGTAGTGGGAAAGTAGAAGTTACCAATGTTATTTTTCTGGACCTGATAGCTGTATGACAGATTAAGCTGGTTCCTGAAGTCGTACTCAAGCGTGATGTCTACCTCAGGATCGGCCTTGTGATCTGTGGACGTACAGATAAACATTTTCGTACCAACATATTTCTTCCTGACCAGAAGATAGAGGCTGCGACTGTTACCGTTACCAGATCCCAGATCCTCAGTTTCCCAAAAACTGGCGTCAGGTCCGCCGAGACAGTTGGGATTCGGCGTATCAGGAAGAAAGTTTGGAAAACATCCGGCATAGTCGCCGGAATAAAGATTGCAACTCTTTCCGATGCTGTTAAGCGACGAGGCGCATGTAACGCGCTTGGCCAGTTCCTTTGCACGATTCAGACTCGGTAAGAGAATGCTCACAAGCAATGCGATAATCGCAATGACTACAAGCAGTTCAATCAACGTAAAACCGCGTGAGACTCGACTAAGTCCATTATGAGATTTCATAACGTACTCCTTTCTTACTGGGACGCCCACAGATATGAAAAGGGAGAAACAGAAGGGAAATCGTTAAATTATAATAGCCAAAAACATCCACGTCCCTCAGTATTCGCCACGTTCCATATTGAATCGTCCTTCCGCGGAAAAACCGCTACCAAAAAAATAGTAAACAACACGAATAATTACGAATAACTAATGTTCACGAACGACGCTACGACGCTGCGCTATAGTATTGTATCCAAAGGCTGGTTGTAAAGCAACCCCTGTACAATAAAAAATATCGGTATTTGTATGGGTATTCTTAAATGATAATTCCAGCCGTTTAGCACCGCCAACAGACATCAAGGTCATATTCCACAGCCTCAAATGGACGTGCAAAGCCGGGGAAAAAATAGTTTTAGCCGGATGTTCTTTCAGACGATATTATCTACATACATACATAAAATAGATTTTAAAGCCGGAGGTCGGCCCTTATTGCATGTATTTACGTGAATATTCCACTTTACTGACGTGGCATATAATTATTGCAGCAGTTACATTTCTGCTCCATTAGAAGTATTGCCCAAACCAGCAAAACGCGCAAGCCGAAAACTATTCTAAACAAAACAACAAGAGTAAATCATGAAAATACTTGATCTCCAAAAACATCGTTTTTGGTATAGTCTCGCCTGGAAAGTAGCTGATAGTCTCCCCAAGCGTTTGATTTATCCGCGTGAATATTTTGAAGTGATCAATCTGCTGCGTAGGCAAGACGCCGGACAGGACATTGAGGCCGACATTCGTATCCGACTGGCGAACATTCTCGTTCAGGCCCTCACAACGGTTCCGTATTATATGGAATCAGGCTTGGATATAGACCCTCAAAGTATCAGCCCGGAAAATGCCTACGATGTTTTGGCCCAATTCCCCTATCTCGATAAATCCACAATCATGGACCAGCCGGAACGTTTCGTGTCAAACAAGTTTAAAATAGACGCTCTTAATATCTATACGAGCGGCGGATCCACCGGACAAGGTGTCAAGCTGTATCGGAACCTTGTCCTCCGACTAATTGAACGTGCCTTTTTTGATTACCATTGGGGAAAGTCTGGCTGGAAACCGACATTACGCTCTGTACGAATGGCTTCTTCCGGAAGGAAAAAGGAAGACGAAGATCCCTTCTCAAAAATGGGAAATATCCTTTGCGTATCTCCCTACCATCTGGACGACAAGTGGATTGGAACGATCTACGAAACCCTGAATCGTTATCGGACCGAATTTATTCAGGGATACTCCAGTTGCGTGGGATATTTTGTCGAGTACATGATGCGAAACTCGCTTAAGATGGAAACGGTCAAGGGTATATCATTAGCCTCTGAGCGCGTTACGAAAAGGCATCTTGAATGCATTCGGAAAGTATTTGGTGACATTCCGGTTGTCTTTCACTATGGACTTGGTGAAATTACAAGCCTGGCTTGGGGTTTTATCAAAGATGGTGAGATTGCATATAAGTTCGAAAAAGCTTATGGATATTCTGAAAACCACGTTTATCCTGACGGAAGACATGAGATTGTCGGTACTTCCTACTGGAACAACATCATGCCGTTAATTCGATATCGTACGCAGGACTTTGGAAAAATTGTGAACGGGATAATGTCAAATCTTGACGGACGATCACAGGAATTTCTCGTAACCCATACAGGTGCAAAATTTCCCGGTTTTTCCATCAGTATCGATACGTTTGTCTGGGATTACGTGGAAATATTCCAAGTTGTACAGAACGAACCGGGCAAGATAGAATTTCATATCAAGCCGAGAAGCAACTACAATCCAGACGTAGAGAACAAGATATTAGAGGCACAGCAAAAAAAATGGGGGGGATTCTTCGAAATGAAAATTGTAGTGGATGATACGATCGAAAGGACCGTTTCAGGAAAACTCCGGTTGATTGTAAACAATATAGGTAAGACCGAAACGACCACGACAAACACCCATAGCCAATGAAAATCAATGTGCAACTGATAAACAATATCGAGCGGGCAATGAATCAGAAACGCCGATTCGTGGTCTCCAAAATCGGTGCGGGTTTCCTTCAAAAGAATGGGTGAGCAAATGAACGTTGGTGTGTTAAAAGAACGTAAAAAAGATGAGCATCGTGTAGCCCTGAGGCCCGATCAGTCAGCCTGCCTGATAGAGAAAGGTCATAGTGTTTATATAGAGAGCGGGGCAGGTCTGGCTGCCGGTTTCGAAGATAGTCAATACCATGGCGCCACGGTCGTCGAGCGGGAGGAGGTATATGATAAGTGCCAATTGCTGCTGAAGGTCAAATGCCCGCTCCAGGAGGAATACGCCTTTTTTAAAGCTCATCACGTGTTGTTTACATATCTGCATTTTGACGAGAATATCTTGCCGGAAAACATTCAGACGATCATGGATACGGGTGTTACGGGCGTTGCATATGAATGGGTCGAAGAGGATGGATGTTTTCCGTTGCTACAACCAATGAGCGAATTAACGGGAGCGGTCTTTGCCCGCAAGGCGATGAGCCTGTTGATGGAACATGCGGGACTTCTCGGTGGGCAGTATTTCGATTCGATTCCATCTGCCCGCGTAACCGTTATTGGCGTTGGACACATTGGCGCCAATGCAATTCACGTTTTCGCTCGAAATGGCTTTGACCTGACGATTGTTGACAAGCATCCCGAGACTGTTGACAAGAGGGTGGCGAAATACGTCGCACCGGAACTCTGGAGTCATGTGAAAAAGCGGGCAAAGATTATTCAGTTTGACGAGGGTAATCCGGAACAATCAGTCGCCGAAATCAGGAAAGCTCTCCCCACAACGGATATTCTCATCAATGCAGCAGTGCGCCGCTCAACGCTGACCAGGGAGCGATGCCCCTTTCTCGTGGACCGTGCCGGTGTGGCCTCGATGCCGACAAACAGCGTTGTCTGCGACACCACTGCCTGTGATAGGGATATGGTGGAAACAGCGGTATCGTCGGAAAGCCTGACCGATTATTACGTGGAAGAGGGAGTCATTCATT
>Ga0255419_10069_pt1 | contig 21067 bp, 26 predicted proteins | sample ANMaggSeSYBR02J3_FD_182658 | JGI IMG/M metagenome (GOLD analysis project Ga0255419, IMG submission 182658) | Sediment cell enrichment communities from methane seep in Santa Monica Basin, California, United Staets - ANME aggregate JGI... | ecosystem: Environmental > Aquatic > Marine > Cold seeps >...
TCATTTGATATGAGTCTTTCAGCATCACCAATCACTATTTTACTGGTAATTGTTTCAGGCTTTGCCCGTTCACGATATGTCAGTCTTTCAAAATCATCTAATTCAAACCAAAGTTGTTTTATGCTAAATGGAACTGGAGTATCTGCAGTAATAAGCACTTTGTCAATATTAATGCCATTCACATCAATTGCTGTTAGTTTTGCTCCAATAACTTTTGTTCTTAAATAATCCTTGTTTGGGTCTGACAAATTACCAGAAAAAATACTCATAAGCTCTTCAAATGGAAGTGCCCAAAATGGAATAAACAATTCTTTTAGCTCTTCTGAATCATTAGATTTTATCTTGTAAACATTACTTTTGTTTTTCAATACGCTGTTATATTCGCCATGTGGATCAATAACGAGTATTCTTGAACTTTTAAACTCTTTATTTGCAATAGCACTCAGAACAACACCCGCAGAATTGGACTTGCCGCTTCCTGTAGACCCAAGAATTGCACAGTGGCGTGAGACCATTTTATTCAAGTCAATTTTAGCATTTAGGCTCTCTGAAATACTTATATTTCCAACTGATATTGAATTTCTTTTATCATAACCACCATATATAATATCCAAGTCATTAATTGTTACCAAATGAACAGTGTCACCAGTAGTTGGAGATTGAGAAACTCCCCTGTCAAACTTTCTACCAATTTGTTCCCCAACTAATACCATGTTGAGCATTTCTCTATTATCAAGAATTTTATAGTCTTGTTCTTTTAATTCTTTAAATTTATCAGGTATTGCGGCCGCTCCTGTTTGAGTAACAATTCCATATAGATTAGCATATCCCAAAGGAACTTTTAAGAAGGATCCAATCTGTCCAATACGATAAACAATGCCATCAATAACAGGCATCTTTGATTTTATTGTATTGGATAATTGAACAGTGATTACATTTCCACTTACACTAATGACTTCACCAATTTCTGTTTGAATTTTATTCATTAGAGATCATCTCTAATAATTTATCCTCTAAAATCATAGATTGTAGAAAATTTACAAATTTCGAGAAATCTGGAAGGAACAACTCTCCCTCTCCTGTCCAAATTTCATCACCTTTCTTTTCCTCTCCGATTTCATCATCTAAATTACTGAAACCATCTACATCAAAGTAAAGACTGGTGTTTATTGGATCATCCTTGTCAGGCTCACGTTTAAGTTTCCATTTGCTATATTGACCACCAATCACGGCGTTTCTGCAACCATAAATAGACAGTTTCCCATTTGCTTTTGCCAATTTTGATGGTGTTGAATCTTCGGTTAATGCATAACCATCTCTTATCTCATTTTTCCATAAAATATCATAATAAAGAGCGAGCACATGTGCAGAAGTATTTGTATTGAGTGCAGTAATAATTCTTTCATTTATGTGTTCATCGCCAAAAGAATAGCCGCAAGTAATTAAAACTGTATCAGGCTGTTTTAAAAAATTTGTTAACCTATCCATCAAAGCGGTATATGGTTGTTTTTTTGATTCATTGTACTTTAAGATGGAAGGATAAATTAGAAAATCTTTACCATCAGAATCTTTCCGACACACTTTTTTTGTTTTATTATCAAAGTGCCAGCCTAAAGAACCGTGTATTTTCCATAATTTTGTTTGATTTGGGATGAAATTCATATCTTCAATAGATTCTGAATTGAAGAAGGGCATATGGCTTCCCGTAAATCCATCATAAAAAGGAATGTTTTTTTTTTCTAATCCAAGTTCAAATAAATAATCATAATTGGTTGTAAATATTTCAATGGGATTTTTACGATTCACACGGCCAATCCATTCTGCAAAATCAACATGAATTAAATTTTCTAATTTCACATCTTTTTCTAATATTTGTTTATGGATACTTACTATTTCTCTAATTTGTTTCTTTATTTCACCCATTAACGAATCAAAATCATTTTTTCCCAAAATATTCAGATTTCCATCACCAATGATCTGTATTTTTTGTTCAATATTTGAGAGTAAACTCTCAACATTATAACTAAGTTTTTTAGATTCGATTTCTAGACGAATTTCATTTATTGCAGTGTTATATTTAGATTTTTTATTAAGTTCTGTTTCAATATAACTGGTCATCTTCCCAATTGATGGCACAATTATTGAATCATTATTCTTTTTAGCTAAAGAAGTTCCTGCACCAAATAAAAAAGCAATTTTTTTCTTATCTGAAACTAAGAGTTGTTGCAATCCTCTAATTTTTTCTGATGGATCATGTGTCATTTGCTTTCCTCCTTATTGTATTCTACCCTCACTTCATCACACATCAATTTAGGCAACAGCGTATCCCGCAGTTTTTCGAGGGTGCGGATTTGTTTATTGTTCTTATCAATTTTATTTAACCAAGTATCTGCTTGATAAACAAACGATTCAATTAGACGTTCCGGTGGTAGGATAATCTGTGTAGATTTAAGTAAAGTTTGTGTTAACAGTGGATGGCTTGATCCTTCTGCCATTTCATTTAATTGCAAGCTTTTTAACAGGAATAGTAAAAAACTTGGATGTTCTTTGTTGATTGGTTTTGCAACCAAAGCATTATCAGATATCCACACTGGATTGCGCTCTATGTATAAACTTCCGCAATACGCCCCGACTCTTCCAATGATAACTGTAACACCCCCATAGTTTGATTTGTTTGCATATCCTAAAATACCGTTTCCACCATAAATAGGAATATTCCCTTCTATGATGTTATCAGGTCTTTTTTTACCATTATGAAAAGAAGCAACATCACCCAGCGTGCCTTCTTCCCACCCCTCAACCGCCTCCTCCACAAACCACTGCCTGAACAGCGTTTCCGCCATGGCTTCCAGCGTCGTGTTCTGGCGGTGGAGCAGGTCTATCTTGTCGTCGAGGCTGGAAAGCACCGAGGCGATGGCGCGCTGTTCGGGGAGAGGGGGGATAGGGAAAAGAACGTTCTGAAATGTACCTAAGTTAATATTATCTTGAACAGAACCTTCGCCAACATGCTTTAATTCCTTTTGAAAATGAGTGAGAGTGTAATAAATAAAATCTAAATCCGCAAATTCATTATTTGGAATAAATCCTAAAACACTATCTGGAAAACAGGCATCAAATGACAGTATAGCTAGCTCAGCAATATTTGCTGCGATGGTAATACAAAGCGTACCTTTGGGCCAGATCTTACTTTGGGCTAGTCCTGCTTCACTATAAGTTTGTTCAAATTTAATAACATATTTTCTAGCTTCCCGTATTTCACCTGTTTGGATAAAAGGATATTTTCCGCCATAAAGATGAAAGGCATATCTTGGTCTATGCCTTGAACGACCTCTTTGAAGTAGTCCTAAGTTTTCTAGTTTACACTCTTTCCACTCACTCATTCCGAACCACCCTCCTGAGTACTACCGCGTCAAATGTTCCCACATCACCATCCTCCGCAACCTGAAATTCACCTTCATAGTACATATTTTCAGGCTCATGCTTCACCTTAATAATACCTGGTTGATAAAAATTCTCAAAACCACTTTCATAACCGCTGGTTAATACCGGTAGATCCTGTGGCAGGGACTTTAAAAATTCAACTAACTGACCGACTGTGGAATGGAATACATCTTTTTCACTCATTGCGATTCCTTCCCTCCACTCAATTCCGCCTCAATCTCTTCAATACTTGGCAGAGAATATCTGAACTCATCCGGCAGGTTTTTTGTGACATTCTGCCCCCATGGAATCTGTACTAATTGCGCAACAGCTTGCTTCGCAATTGGCTTTTCTGACTGCAAAAGAACTTGTGATAAAATTTGGCCAACAGTTTGTTGGCTTTTTTCAAATTCTTGTTGTACATAATTTGTAGAGCATATACCACTAGCTAATCCAACTGCAAGGGAGTATTTTCTAGTTGTAATTATGTCCTTCCACGCACCCATCATTGCCCCTCCAGCTTCCGAGTAGTTCTATCCTCAACCAATATCCTCATCTGGTGAATAGCAATCTGGTTCAAGCGTGTCAAACGTTCGGCCTGCTCCAGCCCCTCATTGATAAACACCGCATTCAGGTTTTCCATATTGGCCAAACAGACCAGTTGTGAGACATTAGCAAAGTCGCGGATATTGCCTGTTTCACCAGGATTTTCTGTCCGCCACTGGACGGCGGTTTTGCCAAACAATGCCATATTGAGAATATCGGCTTCAGAGGCATAAACATGGCTGATCTGTTGTTTGTTCAGAGTGGCAGGAATCAGGTTTTCCTTGATGGCATCAGTATGAATGCGACAATTTATTTTAGCAAGATTACGGCGGATGTCCCAGCCCAGTTGTTTTTGCTCTTCGTCTTTAAGGCGCTGGAACTCTTTTATGAGATAGATTTTAAACTCAGCGCTAATCCACATACCGAATTCAAAGGCAATGTCTTTGTGCGCATAAGTGCCACCATAACGGCCTGCTTTTGCCATTAAACCTATTGAATTGGTTTTGGCCACCCATTCTTTTACACTGATTTTGTAACTGTGTAATCCTGCCTTACTTTTAATTATGGCGAATTCGCCACAATTAAAATCTGGATTATGTATCCGTTCCCAAATACCCAGGTATTCAACTGTGTTTCTATTTCTTAGCCAGTCCGATATAAAAAAATCCCCATCTTTGGCTTTCAGCATATCTGTTAAAGATATGTAATCATCTTTTGTTATGGTGATGTTCTCACCTTGAACCATGATTATTCGGTTTTTCTTAGCCATCTACTTTCACCGTTCCCAAATTCTCAGCAATCAGCAACTTAAGCTTCTCTTCCACTTTCAACTGCTCATCAAACTCCGTATAATTATCTATTATCAATTTTCCATTTTTTATTATCACCATTTCTTTCCACTCACACATCCCGAACCACCCTCCTGACTACCACCACATCAAATGTCCCCACATCACCATCCTCTGCAACCTAAAATTCACCTTCATAGTACATATTTCCAGGCTCATGCTTCACCTTAATAATACTCAGCGGATAAAAGTTCTCAAAACCATTTTCATAACCGCTGGTCAATACCGGTAGATCCTGTGGCAGGGTTTTTAAAAATTCAACTAACTGACCGACTGTGGAATGGAATACTTCATTTTTACTCATTGCGATTCCTTCCCTCCACTCAATTCCGCCTCAATCTCTTCAATGCTTGGCAGAGAAGATCTGAACTCATCCGGCAGGTTTTTTGTGATATTCTGTCCCCATGGAATTTGTGTTAATTGGGCAAAAGCAATATCTTTATGAGCATGAGTGCCTCCATAGCGGCCTGCCTTGGAGATAATTCCAATAGCATTGGTTTTTTCTATCCATTGTTTTGGCGTAAGGGTGAAACTGTTTAATCCTGCTTCTTTTCTAAACCCGTCGAATTCGACGGGATTAAAACCGGGATTATTTAACTGCTCCCAGATTCCAATAAACTCAATCGTATTTCGGTTGCGTATCCAATTGCGAATCAAATCATCAGTGCACTCATTTTTTTTGTATCGCGCAATATCAGTTAATGAGATGTAATCTTGCTGCTCACCACTAATAATCCTAATATCTGCACCTTTCACGGTCAATTGGTTGTTTTTCTTAGTCATCCAATTTCACCATTTTCAAATTCTCAGCAATTAAAGCATTCAGCTGTTCGTCCTCTTTCAACTCCCCCTCAAACCCAGTTTTGGAAACAAATCCAATGGCGTTGGTTTTTTCGACCCATTGTTTTGGTGTAAAGGCATACGGCAAATATTTTCTGCGCTGCCCGCGTCTGCCCTCTATGGTCGCATTTTGCGACTTCAAGTTTAGATTATCATTTGAAGTCACAATTTGTGAGCTCAAGTGATTGAATTCATCATCAGTAATTATCTTCACTTTTCCTCTGTACATTCCACCACTTCCCAATATCCGCCTTTGTCGGGACCGATACGTTTTATTCTACCTTCTTTTTTGAGTTTTGCCATCTGCCATTCTACACCTTTTTTTGAAATTCCCACAATTTTCGCCAGCTCATTCATCGTAATATATGGTGTTTCATTTAAATTATACAAAATTTTCTCCCTAGTTTTCTTCCTAGTTTTCTCCCTAGTTTTCTCCCTAGTTTTCTCCGACATTTCAGGTGTATATCTCTTTTTACTGAAAGTTACCCTAAAAGCAATGCCTGGCTCGCTCCAATTCAGCACAATTTCCGGGTAGTTTTTCAGGTCATCGAAAATAATTTTCAGTCCGTTTCCCCATTGTTCAATAATGCCCAGCTTTTTAAATGTGGCAGCAATCAATTTATTGCGAATTTCCGACTGTCCGGCTTCCATCAGATCAAAGTCCACCGAAGGCATCAGTTTCCCAGGGCTTGTAACTTCTATCTTATCATCAAAAACAGCTATTTTAATATCTTTACCTGAAAGTGCATAATCTCTATGAACAATGGCATTGCGCACCACTTCACGAATAGCATCGATTGGATATTCCCAGCGATCAATACGATAAACTCCATCATATCCCTCTGTTCCCTGTGAAATATGCCGCATGATAAACTGGAAAGCTATTTCGGCTTGCTGTGCTGTATTTATATCAATAGTTTTTCTATCGATAAAATTGCCTGGTGTTGTCCCCTTAAAACGGGCACATTCTATTTTGGCATAAGGAAATAATTTATATCTTAGCGAATCGTCGGAAAGTAAGATTAGAGCAGACGTTGGATATTTATCTCCGTTAATCTCCTCATAAAGGCGAAGTTTCGATAAAATCTTAAAGCTTAATTCTTCACCAGTTCTTTCTTCAAAAAAGAGTTTGAAACTTTCAATATCAATTTCATTAAGCGTTTTTTCAAAAATGATTTCACTGTCAAAAGATTTATTTGCACTTTTCCTTTCCAATTCGGCAATAATTTCTTCAGATGCCAGCCGATTGGACGAACCAACTCTTATATATGTACCGTTTTCTTTCCTTTTTGATTTAAGGAAATAGGGCGGGTTGTTCCCCTTGAAGATGTTAACTCGCAGGATTGCTTTTTTGTTCACTGTTATAATTGTAAATTCAGGTAAAATAACAGGGGCACATTGGTCGAAGATCATACTGCTGATCTGTTCTTCCAGCGGTATTATTGTATTCGGATCCAATCCGACATATTCTCTTGGTTCATCTTTTACACCAAGGTATATTTCACCGCCTGCATCGTTAGAAAAGGCAATAACCGTTTTAGCCAGATTAGAGCCGAGGGGAGCTGTTCCTTCAATTCCAGTCTTCTGCCTTCCGGTTGTTTTATAATCTCCTTAATGTTCATCTTTTAAACTCACCCTTGCAAGGTTCTCCAATATCTTCCGATTCAGTTCTGCCTCCTCCACCAACTGCCCCTCAAACTCCACTTTCAGCCTGGTAAACCGCTCATTAAAATCAAAATCATCCTCTTCCACAGCCAGCCCCACATAACGCCCCGGAGTCAGCACACAATCCAGCTCGCGCACCCGTTCAATTGAAGCGGAATTACAAAATCCCTTCACATCTTCATAATCACCATCAGGATTACGCCAGTTGTGATAAGTATCAGCAATCGTCTGTATATCCTCATCTGAAAATTCGAGGGTTCGCCGGTTTATCAGATGCCCCATATTACGCGCATCAATGAAAAGTATCTCATCTGTGCGGTTCCTGTATTTTCCATTGGCTTTGTTCCTGCTCAAAAACCATAGGCTAGCTGGGATCTGTGTGTTCAAGAACAACTTTGGCGGAAGATTAACTATGCAGTCAACCAAACTCTTCCTGATCTCACCTTCACCCGAACTCTTGGAAGTAAGTGAACCTTTCGCCAGAACAAATCCGGCAATACCACTTGGAGTAAGGTGATAAATGAAGTGCTGTATCCATGCGTAATTCGCATTCCCGGCAGGGGGCACACCGTATTTCCACCTGCCATCCTTACGCAGCAGGTCTCCGCTCCAGTCGCTGTCATTGAACGGAGGATTGGCAATAACATAATCAGCTTTCAGGTCTTTGTGAGCATCGTTTAAGAAGGAGCCTTCGTTATTCCATTTCACCTGGGAACTGTCAATGCCCCTGATAGCAAGATTCATTTTACACAAACGCCAGGTGGTCTGGTTGCTCTCCTGACCGTAAATCGATATGTCATCCAGCTTTCCCTGATGTTTGGCAACGAATTTTTCCGATTGTACAAACATGCCGCCTGAACCGCAACATGGGTCAAATACCCTGCCCACATAGGGTTCAAGCATTTCTACCAGCAACTGGACAACGCTTTTTGGAGTATAGAACTGCCCTCCCTTCTTTCCTTCTGCAAGGGCAAACTCTCCAAGGAAATACTCGAAAACATGACCAAGAACATCAGCACTTCTGGCTTTCGCACCTGCAATGGCAATATTGCCAACCAGATCGATCAAACCGCCAAGACTTGTCGGGTCGAGATTGCCTCTTGCAAAGACTTTTGGCAGAACCCCTTTAAGCGAGGGATTCTCCTTTTCGATGGCATCCATGGCGTTATCTACATACTTACCGATTTCAGGTTGTCTGGCTTCTGATTGAAGATATGACCAGCGGGCCTCCAGAGGAACAAAAAAGACATTTTCGGCTTTGTATTCATCTCTGTCTTCCGGATCAGCTCCGGCATAATCATCCTCTCCTTTCTGCAATTTACTGTATAATTCCTCAAAAGCATCTGAGATGTACCTGAGAAAGATCAACCCCATGACTATATGCTTGTATTCGGCAGCGTCAATATTCTTTCTGAGTTTGTCCGCCGCTTTCCACAATTGTTTCTCAAGAGATTCTTCTTGAGTTTTATGGTTGCTTTTGACCATTTTTATCTAATCCTTCCCGATTATTAACTAAATTTTCATTCTTTTTCATACGTTACCTTTATTTCCTTTAATACTTCCTTTATTGTCCTTTGAGCACAGAATGTAAATTCTAAGTCATCTATACCCCCAGACCTAAGTTACGAAGCCTGTAATAATCCTCAACACCTCGATTTCCCATCTTCTCCTACAGTACATTCACCTACAATATACCTCCCACATCCAATATCCACAACCCCACGAAATTAAACCCAACAATCATTATTGGGAACAATGTCCATCGCGTGCAGTCAAGAATTAACTATTCCGGATTGTGCATTGGCGTGCTCATCTGTCTTACACTGATGGTTGTTGCCTTCACCGAGTTCCATGTGTCATCGGTTAAGAGTAATATTGTTATAGAACACGGATTGCACGGATGACACGGATCCGCGCGGATACGAAAATAAATCCGTGAAAATCCGTCAAATCCATGTCGTCCGTATTCGATTTAAATTAAATTGGAGAATCGTATGAAATCATTGGACTTTTGGAAAATAATACATACCGACTCTGTCAAACGCCTTAACCAATGACACATGCTCCCTCTTCGCCATGCTGACATCTATCCCCGTAAACGAGGAGGGGTGTGGTTTGATTGTTTTTAGGTTGGCGTGGTAGTTCTTCCTGTTGGGGAATTTTTAGGATTGTATGACCGTTATTTACTTCGAGCATACCAACATCAATTCTGGCTGGACAAGCTTGGGTTATCTACCTGATAAACCCACCCATGATCCCAATCACCTCATCAATATCTTCTGCCGCATTTATCTTAGTCCGCAACAGCCTTCCCCCCTCCATCCCCCTGGTGAACCACTTTGCATGAAGCTTAATGCCTCCATAATCAAGTTTGTCATATTTCCCAGCCAGTTCAATATATTTAAAAAAATCATCCAACTGTTCATTAACGTCCTGCGGGCCGAGAAACTCTCCAGTTTCAAGATAATGACCTATCCGCCTGAAAATATACGGATTCCCAATAGCAGCCCGTCCGATCATAATACCATCACAGTTGGTTTGCTCAAGCACGGTCTGTGCCGCCACCTCATCAACAATATCACCATTGGCTATCACCGGGATTGACAATTCTTTCCTGACTGCCCCGATCACATCCCAATCTGCCTTGTGTGCATAATTCTGGTGCTGTGTCCGGGCATGTACCGTTATTGCACAGGCACCCGCATCTTCCAGCATCCGCACCACCTTAAGTGTCCGCTCAACATCGTCATACACTCTTAATTTAGCAGTGACCGGAACATTTACAGCATCAGAGACCTGCTTTACAATATCAGCCATCAATTGCGGATCATTCATCAGGGCCGCACCGCAACCCTTTTTGACTATATGCCGGGCAGGGCAGCCAAAGTTAATATCTATCAGGTCGGGACCGTGCTGCGCTTCAACAAGACGGGCAGCCCGGTTCAACCCTTCGGCAGATGACCCTGAAAGCTGGATACCAAGAGGCTGCTCATCCTTACATGAAGCAAGCCTTGAAATGGTCTTCCTGCTATGATATATCACACCATCGGCATCGACCATTTCGGTATACACAAGCGCAGCGCTGTACTTTTTACAGAGCAAGCGGAAGGGCAGGTTGGTCACATCTGCCATGGGTGCGAGTAGAATGTTACCATGGAGTTTCAGGGGGCCGATCTGCATGGATCCATCAATGAAAGCGTGATATAAATAAGAATCGGGTAATGTATATCTGAAAAACAGAGAATGGAAGAGTCTTACATTATTTCAATAATCATGTCCCAGCCACCGGGCAGCACGCCCCATACTGCAGCCCTTCCAGTGCCGGCAGTTCTCCCAATCAACAGAAAACCGGACCTACAGCATATGTAATAAAACCGGGATCGTATCCTGAATTTCAGCTGGAATTATACACACAAATCACTTCAAATTAAAAAAGCCATATTGTATAGCCAACAAAAATAACAGCAGCGAAATTCACACGTTTTTATGCCGCTGCAAAATCCCTACAGCCATATCCATACAGCTTTTAAGTATTTCCTGGACATCTCCCCCATCCACATCCAGCCCTGCGGCACCATCATGTCCCCCGCCCGTACCGCCATAAACCTTACTAACATCATGCATGATCTGGCCCATGTTCACACCATCCTCAATAGCAGTGCGTCTTGCCCGGCCACTGATCCTGATAACACCATCCCTTTCGGCACCAACGAAAGACACATCTGCACCGATATGGGTCAATATACCTGCCGCAGTACCGCCGAAAGAACTTATAGTACTAATAGCAATGATATGCTCACCTACCCGCTGGATCTGCGCCCTCATAGCCGATTTCAGGACAGCGATCCTCATACTAATATCCTGGGGCGTGGAAGCCAATATATCAACCACTTCCCCATATTCCACTCCACTGGTCTCGATAATCTCTGCCAGTGTCCTGAATGACTGGGGTGAAGCATACTTAAAATTACCAGTATCAGTGATAATACCTGTAATCAGGGACATGGCAGACTTCCTCATGACAGGAGCATCCATACTCTTGATTATTTCAAACACAATTTCTGCAGTAGAACTGGCACACCTATGTATATAAAATTCAGCATCATCCTTTATTGAACATGTAGAATGATGGTCCACGACAGCATATTTTGTTAACTTAGTATCATTAAGCTGCGCCTGTGTACTTGTATCCACAACTACAGTAAAATCATAATTTGAAGGATCAGGATCTGCAACCACATTGATTTCAAGTGCATTGATCAACATGTTAGCCACACGGTTGCATCCATCCACCACTCCAACGACTCCCCCTATAGCTTCAGCTAACGTATAGGCACTTCCTACTGCATCCGGGTCTGCATTCCGGTGACAGAGAAATAGGATATTTGAATAATCCAGGAGCCGGTTATAAAAACCGAACTCATCGACTTCCATGGTCTGATACCTAAAAAAGCTGAAATTTATTCAGCATGCATTCCTGGTGAACCCACAGACGTCTTTAATTGTTCCTGTAATTGTGTAAATCTCTTATGGATACGTTCTTCCTGCCTGACAACTGTCTTAAGTCTAAGATCAAGGGTTTCTTTCTTTTCCTTTAAATCCTCGACAACATTGCCTTTCTCGGCTTTTATCATCAAATTGCCAATATTCTTAAAAACAGTTACGTCCGCATCAATTTTTCCAAGTTCATCAAGAGCCATGTCTGACTCTTTAACCATGATCTCTAACTGGTTTTTTTGTTGCGCCAAAGCCTGTGCCTGTTGCTGTACCTGCTGCAATTGGGCAAGTTGGTTCTGGACCTGTGGTGGTAATTCTCCGCTCATTAAAATTCACCTATTTCATATATCAATTTGATTTCATTCATGCCACAATAGTACTTCTAACTTTCTATTGTCGCATTCATCTCAACCGCTATCCTTATAAGTCGCAGCCATCCGTTCAAGGCTGCCCTCATAGATACCATATCCCCTGAACATATCCTTAGAACCAGGGAGTTACCCTGTATCCCCAGTTCAGTAGCACTGCGTTGATAAGAAGATTCCAGCTCAGGCTTGAGGGACCGGTACACTACCTGAACATCCCCATCCATTTCAAAAACAAACTCAGATCTAATTTCCAGACCAAACTCCCCATTATAATCCTGGGAAAGAAAATATAAAAAAAATGGAGAGTATCCCGTACCCTCCTGCAAATAACCTTACGTTAGACTGCTTCCACCCTTTTCACCAGGGTGGGTCTTTGTTTTATCAGTATGCGGTGTCCGCAATAAGGACATCGTATACCCATAGCCTCATAGTCGATCTCGACAAGACGCTTACAACGGGTGCAGTAATATACCATATATCAGTTCACCTGTGAATTATCTACAATGTATCGTCTGCAATATCCGTATCTGCAGTATCTATTTCCGTTTCCACTTCAGAATCCACTACTGTATCTACTTCTGCATCCATTTCAACTTCTGCTTCAACATCAGTTGCAACTTCTGATACAGCATCTACTTCAGTTTCCACTTCCTCACCGTTCTCTTCAGCTTCAACGGTACCAGGTGTGATATCTTCCATTTCCTCAAAGACCATATCAGGTTCCGTTGCCCTCTTGACAGACCTTGCTGCAACAAGCCCTACAGATGTCTTAGGTACATATGTACCGCCTGCAAAGGTATAATCACATTTCTTACAGTTCCAGATACCAGTATCGGTACGGCGGATTGCAATAATACCGCACCGGGGGCATTTATATCCCTGTCTCATACGTTCTTCAATATCGGCAACCAATTTCCGGTTCTTCCTACCGTAACGGACCCCGAACCTGCCTGCTGACCGGGTCTTGTGACCTTTACGGGTATATTTTTTCGCCATAATCCTAAATCTCCAGGAATTTTTCTCTTATATCCTGTGCCTTCTTACAGGCCACTTCTACTATGTGGTTGATCTGGTCAGGTGATAACGACCCATTGCCGCTCTTCTGCATGCCGGCAATTGCGCCTTCCTGATTGGATATCACAGTTAACTTGGTGTTTGCGACCCTTTCTTCTTCAAGGGATGGGTCAAATACAATTCCGCCGCCTATATCCACAGCAGTTACAGACACCGGTATATCTCTTATTGGCAGCGGTGCATCTTCACCCAGTCCATAACGCTCTGCCGGTATTGTGGCTGTAAGCAATGCAGCTATCGAACCAAGTGCAGCAGCATCCATTATATTACCGCCATCATCCAGCACATGAATGTCGATGAAAATCATCCAGACCTTTTCGCCCTCAATAATGCACATCTTCTTTAAATCTATCGCGCCGGATTCCCTGATGCCTCGATCAGTCACCCTGGCAAGTTCTACGGCTTTCTCCCGGGGCGGACCTGATTCGAATTCAGGGGATGCAAGGGGTATGAGTTCCAGGCTGGTAATTATCACGCCTACATCAGGTGTATCAGGGAATGGCGTGCCCGGGCTGATCTTTACACCGGCAATTATTTTAGTATCGCCAATTTCCACACGGGCCGAACCTTCTGCCTTTTCTATTACACCGGTTTCAATCTTGATCTCCCTGGTTTCGTCGAACGCCCGACCGTCTGCACGCTTACCCTTAAGCATCAGATTATACAGTTGGTCCTTCTGGATAATTGAAACAATATCTTTATTCATTGGAAGTCTCCTCCTCACTCTCATCCATTTGACCGTAAGTCTCATCAGCGTTTTTCACAGTCTCAGGAACCTCTTCGCCGGAATCCTCCAACTCCTCTACATCTCCTGCCTTGACGGTATCTTCAGTTTCTTCAGTATCTCCAGTTGCTTTGGTATCTCCGGGTTCTTTTGTATCGTCAGTTTCTTTAGTAACTCCGGTTTCGTTGGTATCGTCAATTTTTTCGGTTTCTTCAGTATCTTCTGTTACATCGACAGGAGTTACGTCTTCAGGTTCCTCTGGTGCATCTTTCTTGACATCTTCTGCAGTAGTGGCCTCAGTTACTATCTCTGTTTTCTTAGAATAATAATCAATCAGTGCTTTTCTTTGCAGCTCATATACCTGCCTGCACCCTTCCTGTGCCATTTCCAGGCCTTGCTTGAACTCCTCTGGGGTCAGGTGGCCGTCCATCTGGAGCAGTGTGATCTTACCATCAGGCGTCATTGCTATAGGCACATCTGCCTGGCCGTAATTGTCCTCATTCTTGTTAAGGTCCAGGACAAGAGTATCATCGACCTTCCCTACAGCACACGCAGAGACCAATGACCTCATCGGAATTCCTGCATCTGCAAGAGCAACGGATGCCGCATTAAGGGCTGCTGTCCTTGTGCCTGCATCTGCCTGCAGGACCTCAACAAAAATATCTATTGCAGATTTTGGAAAATATTCAGTGAAGATCTGGTTCTCAAGAGCTTCACGGCTTACCTTTGAAACTTCAATACTACGTCGGTCAGGCCCGGGACGCTTGCGGTCCTCTACTGAAAAGGAAGCCATATTATACTTATACCTTACAATAGCCCTGTTGGATTTCTGCTGGTGCCTGGGGTGTACTTCCCTTGGACCGTAAACTGCTGCCATCACCTTATTTTTACCGAATTCAAGATAACACGAACCATCAGCCCGACTCAATACGCCGACCTCGATTTTAACATCTCTTATCTCGTTGGCCCGCCTTCCGTCAGAACGAATGCCATTTTCATCTATGAACTTTTCTGGTTTGTCTGTCATTTACAATTCCTCTCTTTCCTCTCTCAACTCAATAAATCAGTCCAGTAGTTCATCCAAAATCTCCGAAACTTCTGGTTTTGCTGTTTCGAGTTCTTTTTCAACATTTCCTTTCAGGAAACCACTTATCCGATCAGTGAGTCCATCAATATGAGCTTCATTTTCAATAATCTGTATCGCTTCTATAGCCTTATCAATATCACGGTCCTTGCCGGTTATCCAGATAACTCCGTTCTGGCCCACAACGATGTTGCAGTTAGTCTCCTTTTTCAACATAGATATCATGGATCCATTTCTGCCGATCATCCTTGGCACTTTTACTGCTGAGACCAGGACAATACTTCCACTGGTTATGGGTTTTAACCTATTGTTCCTCATTGTCAGTTCTACCTTCATGGAACGTGAAACATTCTTAACCATAACGAGCACGGATGAACCAACATCCAGGTGTTTAACCATGTCAGAGGAATCAATACGTCTTGGATATTCAGATACATTAAGCAGTCCCTCATATGGTGATTTGATATCCATTATCCAGTTCGAGAAAGTAATCTCGCTCACAGTGCCCACGATCAAATCCCCGCCCTGCGGAATATATTTCCCTGATAAAGAAACAACCCGTATCTTCTCCTTTTCACTTGCAAGTCCGTAAAGATTTGAATAAACCTTTCCTTCACTCAGATAGGTGCCGTCTCCTGCTTTCTTAACATCGTCAGAAAGAAAATCACCTGGCACCACAATGTGCTTATCCATTTTTCATAACCTCGACCTGATAATCTTGTAATAATTCCAATTTCATTTCAGGATCTTTATCTCTGCGTTTCCTTTGGTCAGGTGATTAACCAGACCGAACAGATCGTCCTGCAAACCTGCAGGTATTGTGACAACGCCAATCCATGAACCATCCTTTTGCCATTCTTCTTTTGTGAGTGTGCCGAATTTAGATATAGGACCATAAGCTTTCGGGGCATAATCCATACCAATCTTTATTGCGATACTGATCTCTTCAAAACGTATGGGGATTACGGGACGTATCGCCTTCATCACGATATTTATCTGATCATCCACACTCTTCATGGCATCAATATGCACACCCGCCTCTTCCATGGCATGTTCGATCCTTGCAGGCGGATGCGGGGTCTTGGTCTGGGGATTAATGGCATTGGCAGCGATCATGCTGATTATCTGGCGTTTTTTATCCTCAAGTATCTTTTTCCGCTGCTCTGTTGTCAGGTGTATCTCACCATGCATGATGATCTGCCTGGCAATTTCAAATACATCCTGTGTCTTGAATGTATTATCAATATCCTTTTCTGCAGGACGGTCGCCATTGCTGGCATTTTCAAAAACGTCTTCAACTGCCAGTACCTTTTCCATGTCTATCTCTTCATCCCTTTTCATGGAAAAAGCTGCATCCGGGTCTACATATACCTCGAACTGCTTCCCACCTTTCTTAAGCCTGGCAATTACGGCATTATCCAGCGTAACCATGATCAAACCAACAATTTGTATTGAGATCGTTATTCTTCCCCGGTCTCTTCTCCGGTCATCTCTTCACTTTCAGCATCTTCTTCAGTTCCGGTTTCTTCTTCCTCTGAATGGGCTTCCATTATCACATTGACATAATCGGCAACTTCTTCGGAACTGAGTTTCTTGAACTGCTTGTTCTCAAGTTCAACCACACCTACCTCGATGGTAGAAGCATCAAACTTGCCCTCTGTTGTACTGTAAAGAGCTTCCAGGCCCAGTAAGATAGCATCCGTTAGTTTGATGTCATCGGTATACTTCTCTTCAAAAACCTCCATCACCTCAGCCCGGCCTGCACCTATTCCGGTAGCTTTGTATTCAAGCAGGGCACCACTGGGGTCTGTCTCAAAAAGCCTTGCAGCAGAGTCTTCCACACCGGCGATCAATAATGCCGTGCCAAATGGCCTGACGCCGCCGTATTGGGTATAAGTCTGCTTGAAATCGCAGATCTTCTTGGCAAGGACATCCACGCCAATGGGCTCATCATATGATACTTTATTGATCTGGGACTCTACCCGCGCCCTGTCGATCAGTGCCCTGGCATCGGCCACAAGACCAGATGTGGCTGCACCAATATGATCGTCTATCTGGAATATCTTTTCAATAGATTCAGCTTCAAGTAATTTACTTGTAATTCGTTTATCTACAAGCAGCACAACGCCGTCTACTGCTTTTACTCCAATTGCCGTTGTTCCGCGTTTGACTGCTTCCCTGGCATATTCCACCTGGAACAACCTGCCGTCTGGACTGAAAACCGTTATCGCCCTATCATATCCCATTTGAGGTGCCATCTGCATTATACATCAATCTCCTTATCTTTAATGTCAAAAACCGTAATACCAAAATATCGGGTATTAGAACGATTTAGTATTTCTAAAGAATGTGGGTCCTCTGACAATAAATCAATTTCGTTAGTATTCCGGTTTACTACTTCACCGGAAATAGTCCCCACATCTATGATCATCTTACATTCTTTTATTCTTTGGGTTCTTTTTATCTCAGGTTCGGGCTCATTTATGTCTTGCGTTAGTAAATACTTTTCTGTCGCTCCCCTAACGGTTCCCGATACACCCAGCACCTTTATCCTGGTCCGCATCCCCTTTATCGTTGTCACGATTGCAAGCACGGCCCTTGTTTCCCATACCTTGTCCATCCTGCACTGGATTATACCCTTGTTCTCCTCGAACGACAGGAGGCGGATCCCCATCTCACTGTTCCCTGCATCCCCAAGAAGTGTCGCTGCACAAAAGAGTATTTCATTAACAAGGTCCCGCCTTGGTATGTCCCCTTCGGATGTTACGGAAATGGCCAGATACCTGTTCGATTCTCTCAAAGTAGGGGGTAGGATCTTCATTGTACCACTTCCACTCCATCCATAATGCGGTTGTTATTCCGGTTCCTGTTAATAATAGAGCCGGGTACCGTTGATAGTGCATGTAATGCTTCTTCACGGGTCATACCCATTAGCATTCCCAGTGCCATCATCTCCCTGGGTCCGCGCAGGTCGTAGTGTGACCTGGCATTACTGGTGATGACCATGGGTGCGTCAAATTTGCGTGCCAGCCTAGTATTCTGCCTGAGAGCACTGAGTATCCTGACCCTGCTGCCCCCCCGGTACCGTATCAGGGCATCTATATTGAAGTCAATAGCTACGCCGTTATCTGCCGCTGCTTTAGATAGTACATGGTTTAAGGGTTTACCCTGGGATGCAGGATGGGCAAGTAAGTCCACGCGTCCATCCTCTACTGCCCCGCGATTTATATCCTCATCCCCCCCGCTGACAGTGATGATATCCACTTTGTTAATTGACCTGTTTATATATTTGTTCAGTCTGGATACATTATCCGCCTGGATCTCGATTCCGGTATATATCTCAAAATCCCTGGGCGTTGGCATGGTGATGTCAGTATCACGAAACGTATTGGCAGGGTTGATCGAGGTCAGACAGATACCTGAATATCCCATATATTTTGCTTCCAGCATCATCCTTGATGGGGAGTCTGCATAGTCAGGCAGTGCATGGATGTTAAGGTCATAGAAGTCCGAACTCTTTATTATGCCCATGATCAGTCTCCCACGCCTAAAAGTGACCGGGCGATTTGTATCGCTTTTTCTGGCCTGGCCGGATAGGCTTTTATTTTTATCCGTACAAGGATGGAATCGGATTTTGCGGTAGTCATCAATTTGCCCTGATATGCTTCCTGCTTATTAAACCTGATGTACAGGGTGCAGTCATCATCCACTCGATTTTCAAGTTCGGCTGAAAGCCGGGAAATACCTGAAGGCCCCAGGTATTCCCTTATACGATCAATCACATACTGGCAGTCCTTGTTTTGCTTTAGATCTGCCTCCATCAGTATAATTTGGTTGCCGTAGTACCCTGTTGTGACAATCTCATGCACGCTGGTTGTATCTTTTTTTGCAGATTGTCCAGAAGGAGGGAGAAATAGCTTCAGGGCTGATCGAACCTTTTCCGGGTCTTCAGTGGCTTGTGCACTTGTGCGCAGATGGATATAATGAATCATTCCCGCATCTAATTTTCATTTAAAGTACAAAAAATTGCCCGCTATGACAGATAGTTGATCTGGCGATCAGGTTTGTTTAAAACCTGGAAAAAATGATGTGAGATCAGAGACCTCACTTACCTAAATTACCGCGGGACCTTATGCTTGGCCTGGTCTTTTCAGTACCCTTGCCGCGTTTGCGCTGGCCTCTGCCCTTTGTTCCGGCGCTTGTCTTGCCCCTGAAGACCCGTCCTTTCTGGTTGGGCTGGCATAGCCAGTTCAATCTGGGGTCGTTCTTGATGACCGGATGTGCCGGGTCCACCATGATGATCTCGTACCATTTGTGCTTGCCGTCCTCGCCCACCCAATATGAGTTAAGCACCTGCAGGTTAGGGAATTTACGTGCTGCCCGCTCTTCTGCAATACGCTGGATACTCTTGCCGCGAGTGATCTTGCTCATGCCCATACGCTTGGTCCGGCGGCCCCTGATATATCGTGATTTCCGGGCACTCCCCCGCCTGATACCTGCCCTGACCATGACTATGCCCTGTTTTGCCTTGTAGCCCAGGCTGCGTGCGCGGTCAAGTCTTGTGGGTTTGTCTATTCTCTGTACTGAGGCTTCACGTCTCCATTCCTGGAGCCTGTGCCATCTTAGTTCGTGCACATATGTTGAGTCAGGGTCCTTCCAGGCATCCCTGATATGACTATACATTGATTTTGCCATGTTTCGCTATCTCCTAATTAGTGTCCAGGTTTCACGGTTCAGCCCTTGAAGGGGCCACATTCCTGCGGGACGTATCCCGCCTATGAAACTGGCATGTTGTGAGGAGATTATAGATACGTTAATTGGTAATAAAGGTTGGGGATGGAATTTTGAGACTTTTTATTATTAACAGAAAAATAGAGAATAGAAGCGTCTCACATAATTCCCATACTCATGTCCAGCCACCGGGCCGAATGGATGAGCGAACCCATGGAGATAACATCAACTCCGGTTGAAGCATAATCCCTGATATTATCAGGCTTAATGCCGCCCGAAGCTTCCAGTATTTTGCCATAACGTGATTTCGCATCTTCAAGTGCTTTAATGCACTTCTTGATCTCTTCAGGCTGCATATTATCGAACATGATGATATCAGCACCCGCCTTTGCTGCTGATAACATTTCTCCCGCATCCGATACTTCAACTTCGATCTTTTTGGTAAAACTGGCTTCGGCCCTTGCCCGTTCAACAGCTTTTTCAATACCCATTATGGCGATATGGTTATCCTTTATCATCACAGCATCGGATAGATTGAACCTGTGGGTATCCCCACCGCCAAGCTTTACTGCCTTTTTCTCGAACTTGCGAAATCCTGGTGTGGTCTTCCTGGTACATGCCAGCCTTACACTGCCTGCATCTGCCACGCACCGGGCTGTCAACGTGGCTATCCCGCTCATACGGCACAGAAAGTTGAGAGCCAGCCTTTCGGAGCGCAATACGTCACCTGCATGACCCCATATGCTGCAGACTACATCACCGGATGTTATTGTGTCCCCGTCATTTAAATCGGAATGTGTTTCAAGTGCGAAATAATCAAATATCTGGATAATTTCTTCAAGCCCTGCCAGCACTCCGTTCTCTTTTGTGATTATACTTGCATGTACCCATTCATCAGGTACGATAGTACATGAAGTGTCATCGTCACCTACATCTTCCCGGATGAATCGCTCCAGTTCAGTAATCAGCAATCTCTAAACACCTATTGCTTATTTGAATTTAACAGATTTATCTGTATCGATAATCGTTAAAAATTCCTGGTGGTATCTATATTATATAGTCTATATTCAACACTTTTCTATTTGCGGGATTATGCAGCCTATTATTTAAATTAAAAGTGATTTTAAACAATAAAAACTAAAATTAAACTAAAATGAACAATAAAAACCCAAAAAACTTGAATAAACTCTCGGCATGTTTATATTTATAGCATGCTTGTAGTCTTGCAGGTGAATATTAAATGAAATTTGTGGTTTTATTACTTTTTATT
>Ga0255419_10071_pt1 | contig 20854 bp, 13 predicted proteins | sample ANMaggSeSYBR02J3_FD_182658 | JGI IMG/M metagenome (GOLD analysis project Ga0255419, IMG submission 182658) | Sediment cell enrichment communities from methane seep in Santa Monica Basin, California, United Staets - ANME aggregate JGI... | ecosystem: Environmental > Aquatic > Marine > Cold seeps >...
TTCTTATGTGAGAAAAATAAAAGAAAGCTTCGGAATAAGAAATTTAAAGAAAATGAATGTCAGTAACCCGTCAGTTCCCTGACGGCAATACACGAGAGAACTCGTGTACTACTGAGGTATAAGATAATTATTTAGGTTAAGGAAAAATGAAAATATTAATTGAAGTTCTAAAACATGCATTAATGATAACCGGTTTCGTCTTTGTGATGATGCTGATAATTGAATACATCAATGTTCAAACAAAAAGCGTGTGGCACGATAAAATCCGGAGCGGGAAATGGGCGCAATATCTTCTCGCAGGATTTTTGGGTGCTATCCCCGGATGTCTGGGCGCCTTCACAGCAGTAGCTCTTTATTCGCACAGAGTAATCTCGTTCGGAGCACTGGTTACTGCAATGATCGCTACCAGCGGCGATGAAGCATTTGTAATGCTGGCAATGTTCCCGGGAAAAGCTCTGCAGCTAACGATCATTATCTTTGTAGTTGGAATTATCGCAGGATTTTTGACAGATAGATTTCTACCTTTAGAATTTATTAATAAAAAGATAAGATTAAATAAATTTTCACTTCATGATGAAGAAAGATGCGTCTGCTATCCAAAGGGAAAAATTATCGAACAATTGAAGCATTCTTCTGCTCAAAGAACTTTGTTAATATTAATTCTTTTTGTCCTTTTTGTTGGAATAATTTTCGGAGGAATTGGTCCAAATGAATGGAACTGGATCAGGATAACGTTGCTTATCACATCTTCCATTTCACTATTTATTGTGCTCACTGTTCCCGAACATTTCCTGGAAGAACATTTGTGGAATCACATTGTGAAGGTACATATTCCAAAGATATTCCTGTGGACATTTGCTGCACTTCTTGTTATGAATTTACTTTTGAAACACATTGATCTTGAGAATTGGATCGAGACGAACAGGTTAATGATCTTGGCGATTGCCTGTCTGATCGGATTGATCCCCGAATCCGGTCCGCACATGATCTTCGTGACTCTTTTTGCAAAGGGTGCTATTCCTTTCAGCATCCTTGCTGCCAGTTCTATCGTGCAAGATGGACACGGCATGCTGCCTATGCTGGCAGAATCTCGAAGAGGATTTTTCTCTGTAAAACTTATTAATTTAATAATAGGTTTCCTCTTTGGATTGGCAGGATATTTTACAGGTTGGTAGAAAAATGAAAAAACTTGAAAACTTCCAACACAGCAATGTTCTTTTGATTTCTTTTGCGCATTTTGTTCATGATAGTTTTTCTGCGTTCCTTGCTCCCATTCTTCCTCTTCTTATTGATAAACTTGGAATCACTGTATTTCTGGCAGGGTTATTGGATGTAGTAAGAAAATTACCTTCTCTTGCAAATCCGTTCGTTGGTTTGATCGCAGATAAGGTTTGTGTTCGATATTTCATTATTTTTGCTCCTGCGGTTACGGCCACAACAATGAGCCTTATCGGTGTTGCTCCACATTATATTGTGCTGGTGATACTTGTCTTTGTGGCGGGGATCAGCTCAACTCTTTTCCATGTTCCGGCACCTGTTATGATAAAACATGTATCCCATAAACAGATCGGCAAAGGAATGAGTTTCTATATGCTGGGTGGAGAGCTTGCCCGCACACTTGGTCCTCTTACAATTCTTGGAGCTATTTCTCTGTGGGGACTGGAAGGAACTTATCGCCTGATACCACTCGGATTACTTGCATCTATTTTTCTCTATTTCCGGCTTAGAAAAATAGTAATAAAAAATGATTTTGATAGGAAAAAAGAAATCGGAGCACGTCGAACTTTCATCAGGTTGCTTCCTTTTTTTCTTTCTTTAGCCGGATTCACTTTTTTCAGAGCTGCAATGAAATCTGCACTAACGATCTATCTTCCCACATATTTAACCTCACAGGGTTCAACTTTGTGGATGGCAGGAATATCACTTTCCATATTGCAATTTGCCGGAGCCGGAGGAACTATTTTTTCCGGCATTATTTCCGATAAGATCGGGAGAAAAAATTCTCTACTCATTATCTCGATAATGAATCCGATTCTAATGTGGCTATTCATAATATCAAACGGTAATTTTACTATTCCCATACTGATAATAACCGGATTTTTCCTGTTTGGAAGTGGTCCTGTTCTGCTTGCACTTGTTCATGATATAGATTCTAAACATATGTCTTTTATCAATGGTATCTACATGACCATAAACTTTATACTTGGTTCTGTGATGATCATGCTGGTGGGTTTCGCAGCCGATAAAATAGGACTTGACTTGACATATAAAATTTCTGCATTGACCTCATTGGGTTCGATACCTTTTGTATTTTTGATTTCAAAAAAGAAAATAAAAGAGAGGATTATATGAGAAAGTATGATGTAATAATTATTGGCGGAGGTCCATCCGGTATTATTACCGGCGTTACGGGGATAAAACAAAACCCCGAAAAAAGATTCCTGATGATCAAAGAGGAAGAAAAAGGTTTAGTTCCCTGTGGAATTCCTTATGTTTTCCATGATCTGGAAAATATCTCTCAGAATGCAATGAGCCCTAAACCTTTCATTGCTGCCGGAGGAGAAGTTTTAATTAACAAAGTTACTGAAATCGATATTGATAAAAAAGTTTTAAAAACCCAGGAAGACAATGAATTCTCATTTGAAAAGCTGATCTTTGCAACAGGTTCTACTGCAATTATTCCTACTTTCATAAAAGGATACGATCTGGAAGGTGTGGAATACATCAAAAAAAGTTATAATTACATTGAAGCATTAAAAGAGAAAACAACCAAAGCTAAAAACATTGTAATAATCGGAGGTGGATTTATTGGTGTGGAAGTAGCGGAACAGCTTGCCAAATTTGAAGATAAGAACGTTTCATTGGTGGAAATGGAAGAATTCTGTCTTTATCGTGCTTTCTCGGAAGAGATAGCAAAAAAGGCAAATGAAATTATCAGAAATGCTAACGTAAACCTCTATACAAATAACAAAATTGAAGAGATCATCGGTGAAAACGGGAAAGTGAAAAGTGTGAAACTAACAAGTGGAGAAGAATTGAAAACAGATATTGTGATATCTGCAATTGGCTACAAACCAAATACGGAATTAGCAGAAAAATCAGGTTTAGAGATCAACAGCAATGCAGCTATCAGATGTGATAATTATCTGCGAACAACAAAAGCAGATATCTATGCTGTAGGAGATTGTTCGCAAACAATCGGTTTCGTTACCGGTAGAACAGATAGTATTATGCTTGCTTCCACCGCAACTGCAGAAGCAAGGATACTTGGATATAATCTTTTCGGAATAAATCTTCTAAGAAATTTTGTGGGAACTCTATCTGTTTTTTCCACAGAAATTGGCGGAACAGTATTCGCTTCTGCCGGTGCAATAGAGCAAAGTGCAAAATATGCAAACATCGAATATATCGCAGGTGAATTTAAAGATGTAGATAGACATCCGGGCTCAATAAAAGATGCAAAAGAAGTGATGGTAAAATTGATCGTATCTCCTCTTAACGGTGTAATTATCGGCAGTGAAATGTATGGCGGAAAATCTGTAGGAGAACTTATTAACATCGTTGGATTGGCAATCCAGAAAGAAGTAACTGTTTACGAACTCATTTCGTATCAGATCGGTACACATCCGCTTCTTACTTCGGCTCCCACAAAATATGTGATCATTAAAGCTGCAGAAAATGTAATTTCTAATATAAAAAAGAAGTGAAGATATCTGTGATCATCAATTAATTCTCGGGGCAGTTTAACTGCCCCTTTCTATTTTTCTGCAACTCTTTTACTTGACATTCATACTTTGAATTTTTTTTCAATATTCCATTGGAGTAATAATGAGTGAGAAAAATATAGCTATCATCACCGCCGGCGGTAGTGGAAATAGAATGAAGCACAAGATCAAAAAGCAGTTTATTGAAATAGAACAAAGACCGCTGCTGTTGTGGACACTCGACAGGTTTGCAGATCACCTGGAACTTGATGAAGTTATTGTAACTTTACCGAAAGATGAGTTCAAGATTTATTCCAAACTTATAGAAAATGAATATCCGCAAGCTGTAATTACAATTATTCCCGGCGGGAAAGAAAGACAGGATTCTGTTTATCGTGCTTTAAAAAACTGCTCTCCAAACACAAGCTATGTCCTTATCCACGATGGTGTACGTCCTTTTATCTCTTCTCACGATATTTCCAGATTATTGGATAATGCTGCAAAATACAAGGCTGTGATCCCTGTGAGCAAAGTTAAGAATACTTTAAAAAAGATCAAAGATAATAAGATCGTCAAAACCGTTCCAAGAAATGATCTGGTAAACGCATTAACTCCACAGGCATTTGAATTTGATCTGATCTTATCCTGCCATAAAAAGGCAAAAGCAAAAGAATTATATTTTACAGACGATGCTGCAATAGTAGAACATTTTGGATTTGATGTTCATATTATGGAAACTGAACCTTATAATATTAAAATAACAGATGAACATGATTTGGAAATTGCAGAAATGATCATCAAAAATAAGCAATTGGGAGATTATTAATGTTTTGTAACCTGCTTAGAAACATCAGGATAAATATTCCTGTTCCAATATTCGGAATAGGTTGCGGAGTGTTGGGAATGAGTCTGGCAAAAACTTCGATCAACCTTGGCAAATATGCATCTATACTCCTAAGGTCTCTGGAATACAGAGGTTATGATTCTACCGGTGCTGTTTTTCAGGATACGGATATGGATGTTACTCTTCTGAAAGATGTGGGTGCACCCAGCACACTTGTTAAAACTTTAAAAATTGAAGAACAGCAAGGAAACATTTTTTGCGGACAGGTTCGCTGGGCAACCTTTGGAACAGTTACAAAAAAAAATGCACAACCTCACATCGTGAAATGTAAGAATTACATTTATGGTGCACATAATGGAAATATAACAAATACAAGAGAATTGAAAAAATTTCTAATCTCAGAAGGGCACGATGTTGTTTCCGATAATGATGGTGAAATGCTGGTTCATACTATCGAGCATTATTTCGATAACGAACTCAGCAAGATAAGGATCGAAGATCAGATTAAAATACAGCCCCGCCTGCAATGTATGAGAAAAGGAATTTACCAGGCGACAAAAAAGATGGTCGGTTCTTATGCAGCGATAATTGTAGATCCACTCACAGAAACCAGTTGGGCAATTAAAGCTGGAAGTAGTTTATATTTCGGAGTTGGAGAGATCGATAACAACCCTTTCGGTCTTGCTTCATCCGACCTGACCGCCGTTCTTAAATTCACAAAAAAATTAGTTAACGTGCGAGAAGGTGAATTCATCGAGTTTTCAAAAAACGAATTTCAGGTTTTTGCATTCAAGGAATTAAAAATAAAAAGACCAAATCAGCCCGATATGATCATAAATACCGGAGATAAGATAGAAAAAACACCTGTCCATTCAAAACTTCGAGCAGAAGATACCGAGCTTTTACCACCGTTTGAATATTTCATGGAACAGGAAATTTGTGCAGAGATAGAATCCTCCGGAAAATTAATTAAATTGTTTAAAGGCGGCTCTAACACAGGCAGAAGAATGATCGAACTTCTGAAAAAAGAAAAAATACTATCTGATATGAAAGAACTGGCAGAAAGAATTATCAGCGCCGACGATTTAAAAAAACAGTTATCCATCCTGTCGAAATTCGAAAATTCCCAAAAAGCAGGAAATTTTTATAAAAAAGTAGAAGAAAATTACCAATCGATTTACAGAGTATTGGTCATTAAAGATTTTGAAAAAAAATATTTCTTTTCCACAGATAAGAACACGTTTATCGACCTGCTAAATTCTCACTTTGATAAAAAAAGACTTCTGATAGCAAAGGCTCTCGACTCCATTATCGAACTCGATGACGTAAGAGAATTTTCTGAAAGCGTAAATAAATTCCTGGAGTTGGTCAATAATACTTATCAAAAAAGTAGAAATATATACATTATCGCCTGTGGGACTTCTTATCATGCCACTCTGGTTGCATCTCTTTTTTTCAATGAAATAGCTAATATCGAGATCATTCCAGTTCTTCCCGGCAATTTCAGGGGGCAGTATTCAAAAAGCCTGAGAGATAATGATGTGATTATCGGAGTCTCTCAAAGTGGCGAGACCAAAGACCTTATAGATATTTTCAATGATGTGGAAAACCTGGGACTGAATATTAAAAAGATCGTTCTTGTAAATAACATGAATTCCTCTCTGGGTCAGGAAAAAAGTGATGTCTCCATCCCGATATTCTGTGGTCCCGAAATAGCCGTTCCCGCTACAAAAAGTTTCATAAACCAAATAACTTTATTCTATTATCTGGCGATCAGTGTTTTGGAAAGAAAATTAAAAATTGAAAAAAATACAAACAAACAATTAAAAAAGATCCTGGAAAAACGTCTGAAATCAATCGAAGATATTCCTTACCTGATAAAAGAAACCATCGAAACTACAAAAGAACAGATAGAGTATGTTGCCAGCAAGATATATATGGAACCGTCCATGCACATCCTGGCAACCAAAATAACAGGAGTTGCAAAGGAAGGTGCTCTCAAGATCAGGGAAACTGTTCTTAATCATACAGAAGGTGGAGAAGCTTCGGAATTCAAACACGGTCCGAATACAATATTAGGAAAAAATACGGTCTTTGGTTTAAAGAACGTGAAAGCAATGATAAAATATTTTAATTCGAGTATCGATCAGATTTATGAACTGGCTCAAGAAAAAAATATTTCAATTGAGGAAAGAAGAAAATTAACAAAAGCATTCGGTAATTATATTTTTTCAAAAACCCACCCATTCAATCTTTCCAGGAAAGCAACCGAACTGTTCAATGAGATCATTATGGATTTTGAATTTTTTGATAAAGCTTACAGGAATTATCCTCTTATTTATGTAACCGGTCCCGAAGAAAGAGATGTTAACCTTACGATCTCCCAGATCAACACACATAAAATCCGTGGAGGAGATACTTTTATCATCGCAGAAGAAAATGACAAACTGCTGGAAAATGCCAAAATAAATCCTCACGATGAAGGTTATTACGGCTGGGGATATATTCCTCTTCCAAAAACCGGTGACTCTTTGATGACAGCTTTTTCTGCCACAATTGTCCTGCAGCTTCTTGCTTTGAAAATGAGCATAAAAAAAATGTCGAAATTAGATAGATTAAAAATCTCCGACCATGGTGTTCATCCTGATGTTCCTAAAAATGTGTCAAAGTCGATAACTGTGGATTAGTCGATGGGTTGATGTGTTAAGGGCTAATTGTAGTAATAGAACATTGTTCTAATTTCTTCTGATAGTTTGGTGAACTATTACTACACACAACCAACATTATACTGGAATAATTTACAAATAACAGCTAAAAGGCTAATAGCTAAAAAGAGGTTAAAATGAGAATCGGAATAGGTTACGATGTTCATCGGTTAGTTGAAAACAGGAAATTAATTTTAGGCGGAGTTGAAATTCTCTTTGAAAAAGGTCTGGAAGGACATTCGGATGCAGATGTCCTTATTCACTCGATTATCGATGCTATTCTCGGAGCCTTGGCAGAAGGAGATATCGGACAACTTTTCCCGGATACTGACGAAACATACAAAGATATAAACAGCAGAATATTATTGAAAGAAGTTAAAAAAATATTGGATAATTCCGGTTATAAAATCGGGAATCTCGACACAACTATCTGTGCTCAGGAACCCAAACTACAGAAATATATTCCTCAAATGCGAAAGAAAATAGCATCTGATCTGAACACAGACATTTCCAATATATCCATAAAAGCAACAACTGAGGAAAATCTGGGAATAAGCGGGAAAGGAATATCCGCAACTGCTGTTGTACTGTTAAGATCATGATAAATTGTATTTTTTCAAAATATCACTAATTTTTTTATATTCTATAGGAAGTCATGAAAATTTTTATAAAAAACTTAAACAACATCTACAATAATTCTTTATGAAACCAGAACTCCTTCTTCCTGTTGGCAATACCGAAGCATTTTATGCAGCGCTGGAAGGTGGAGCAGATGCCGTTTATCTTGGTTTAAGAAATTTTAATGCTCGCGGTCGTGCTCAGAACTTCGCTCCCAATCAACTGCAATCACTACTTAAAGAATCACAAAGATCCGGTTTAAAAGTATATCTTACTTTAAATACTCTGATAAAAAACAGCGAACTACCAACCTTACTCGATATGTTGTATATGCTCTCGCAAACCACAGTCTCTTCCCTCATCATACAAGATTGGGGTGTGTATTACCTGCTGAATAAATTTTTCAATAAACTCCCGATCCATGCCAGCACTCAGATGGGAATCCATAATTCGACGGGTACAAATTATCTCCATACAAAAAGCTTTGAAAGAGTTATCCTTGCACGTGAATTGACGTTACCGGAATTAACCGAGATTTCCCGAAAAGCAAAAATTGAACTGGAAATATTTGCTCATGGTGCTTTGTGTTACTCCTTTTCCGGAATGTGTCTTTTCAGCAGTTATCTGGGCGGAATGAGTGCCAACCGTGGATTATGCTGTCAACCCTGCCGCAGAATATTCAATTCCTCACAGAATTCCGATTATTTTTTCAGTTTGAAAGATAACCAGTTGATCGAACTTCTGCCGCAGATCATGAAACTTAATATTTCAGGAATCAAGATCGAAGGTCGTATGAAAGCGGCTGAATACGTTTATAATGTTGCCAGAGCTTACAGGATGGTAATCGATGATCCAACCAAAATGGAGGCTGCCAAAGAGATACTGAAATATGACTTTGGCAGGGAAAAAACTTCCTACTTTTTCGGTGGAAATATTGAAAACGCAATAACGGAAGACCCATATATTGGAATTTATATCGGTAAAGTAAGCTCCTCTGATGAACATTCTTTTTCTTTTAAAACACTTCATCGGCTCAAGATCATGGATCGCCTCAGGATTTTACCTAAATCCGGAACTGACGCCAGGGCAATCAAAATTAAGGAATTCAAAAAGAAAAAAGGAGAAAGGAAAAAGGAGAACGGTCTTTTGGGAAAGGTAGTAACAATCCAAACGGATAAGATCAAAGTGAACAGGGAAGATAAAGTTTTCCTTATCGGGCTTGCCGATATTAAATTCAAAAGTAAATTCACACTGGAAGGCAAAAGACTGAAACTTCACATGCCGGAAGATAAAAAGAAAAACATCCTGAACAAGATCGGTTCCAGCAAGATTCTCTCTCGTCAGCAACTTTTTATCAGGATTAATTCCTTTGACTGGTTAAGAAAATTATACTTTGATAAATTCGATTTCCTGATACTGAATTTATCAAAAAAGGAATGGGAAAAACTGAATCCACACAGCCCGTTCCTGAAAAAGAACAGTCGTAAACTTATCATCCAGTTGCCAAAATTTATATCGGAAAGAGATATTGATTTTTACGGATCAATCTGCTCTCATTTCTTCAGAGCAGGAATTTCCAGCTTCATGTTGAGCCATATTTCCCAGAAACTTATACTGCCGGATTCCCACAAGATCACACTCTGTGCCAGTGAAAATGTGTATGCTCTGAACGATGTAGCTATCCAGTTCCTGAAAGAAGAATTTATAAAATTCTATGTTTATCCATTTGAAAACGATCATCAGAATCTGTTAGCAGGTAAAGACAGAAAAGGAATCGTTCCTTTGTATTTTCACCCTGAATTATTCCACTCCAGGATGCCGGTTCTTTTTAACCACAAAGACACCCCGACACAATCAGACCTTCCTACGGGGCAGGCAAAGATTCCAAGTTTTAGAGATGATAGGTATACCTACAAAAAGTTGGTTCGAGATGGAATAACAATTGTGATACCCGAAGTTCCAGTTTCACTTTTACAGTTTAAAGATAAATTAGTTAAAGAAGGTTTCCGTAGATTTCTGATAGACTTGTCATGCGTCAAACCTTCGCAGAATACGTTTAACAGACTGCTAAAAAAATTTCACACTTCTACTGCAGAACAACCGGGAACGAGTTTTAATTTTAAGGCGGGATTGCGATAACTAGACTACTTAAGGTAAAATTTTATTATTAAGTATTTTATTATTATTTTCTTTGACAGAAATAATTCAAAAAAACAGTTTCGTTTTTGTCTCAATAAGACATTAAGAAAATGGGTAATTTAGATGAGTTTGAAAACAATAAAATTAAAAGCTATTGATTTTTTTTGCGGAGCCGGAGGGATTACTTGCGGACTTCAACAAGCCGGAATCAAAGTTCTGGGAGGGATTGATATAGATAAAACCTTGTTGCTATTTACCCAATAATTCATCAATTATTTTAGTTTTTCTCTGTTTTTTCATTCCCGAATGTACTCTTAATTTTGTCTTTAGATTTGAGAATAACCCTTCTATAGTATTCGGTGGAAATATTGAATATCATCATTATCTAATAAAAATATTGTTAATATGATACTCTAGAAATTTTTTTGCTGGCACAAATCTATCTGGCAAAGAAATGGTGTGGTTATCGTATTTAAGAAAAAAATCTACAACTGCTCGGTCTTGGTTCAAGTCTCTTAAATATTTTGATGTTATTACTTTATAATCAGTTGATATAGTAATAAAACCTTTATCAAAAGCTTTATCATGAATTGAGTTTAAGCATAGCCCATTTTTTGGATTAAGTCTTTCTTTCCTGTTTTGACTCCAAGGAATAATATGGCTTGCAATTAGGAAATCTGGTATTGACAAATTAGTTATGCAACATCTTCGATTGTATGAAGACAATATAAGAGAACGAAAAAAACTTTGATTTACTCTTGCTTTTATAATTTGATTTCGATCTTTACCAATAGGAATGTCGAAAACATCAATCTCACAAGCTTTTTCTATTGATATATTTTGAAATTCAGCAATTAACTTTTCACTTTCAAAAGCCAACTTTTCCCAGTTTTCGTTAAATTCGTCCCACACAACTTCTTCTAATTTGCTACCATTAGATAAGCCAACTATCCCTTTTTCCCTTAATTCTGGATCTAATCGACCAAAATTACCAACTTTCATATTTAAAGCTGATGGTGTTCGCCCAATTATATCAGCATATTTTATAATTAGAGGATGCCTAGAACTTGAATTTTTGAATGGTATTTTACAATACACATTAAATGCAATAATGGTTTCCTCTATTGACCAATTCTTACGTTTCATTGCTTCGTTACGATAGATTGTAAAAGATCAAGAACAAATATGTAATAAAAAGTGAAAAAACATTCAATAAAAAACATCCTAATTTAAATAACATTGCATTCCATATTATTTCTTTACCTTTTCTACCACGATTTTCTCAATCAATTTATCTTCCGGCACAAACGGTAAAGTAATATGATCTGTCTCTGAAAATTTCTTATTAAACTCAATTGCAATTTCAATGGAGTTCGGATTTCTTGCCCAAGCACGTCTTGCCACTCCGCACATCACATCCCACGGGAAAGCAAGCTTGAGGATTTCATCCACACGTGTGCTTCCGTCCAGCACCATTCCGAATCCACTGTTGGAAACCTTTCCAATACCTACACCGCCGCCATTGTGCAGAGTTACCATGCTCATGCCGCGAGCGGCATTGCCGGCGTAACACTCGGTGCTCATTTCTGCCATAATATTAGAGCCGTCTTTTATATTGGAAGTTTCACGATAGGGTGAATCCGTTCCGCCGGTGTCGTGGTGATCACGACCGAGCATGATAGGACCAACTTCCCCACTTTTTACCATCTCATTAAATTTCAGTGCAATCGCCAATCTTCCCGGAGCGTCCTGATAAAGTATGCGAGCCTGCGTTCCCACCACCAATTTATTTTTCATTGCATCGCGCACCCAGATGTAATTATCCCTATCCTGATAACGCTGTTCTTTGCGTAGATTTTTTATTATTTCTGTTGCTGCAGTATCTGTTTTAATTAAATCTTCTTCTTTACCGGAAAGGCATACCCAGCGGAATGGACCATAACCATAATCGAAAAGTTCCGGACCAAGAATATCTTCTACATAGCTTGGGAAGATGAATCCTTCATAAGTATTTTCCCCATTTTTGGAAATCTCTTTTACTCCGGCATCAAACACAGCCTTCATGAAACTGTTACCATAATCAAAAAAATAAACACCACGTTCATCCAGGATTTTAATAAATTCAAAATGACGTTTTAATGATCTATCGACAAGTTTGATGAATTGCGGTCTATCTTCTGCCAGCATTTTGGTTCTTTCTTCAAAGGTAAGACCCTGCGGGCAATATCCACCGTCGTAAGCTGCATGGCAGGAAGTCTGGTCGGATAAAAGATCGATGTGTACATTTGCTTTTACAGCATATTCCAGCAGGTCAACGATGTTGCCATGAAAGGCGATGGAAATACTTTCTTTGCTGTTTATGTAATCTGAAGCCAGCTTAAAAGCTTCTTCAGGTGAATTCACGATTTTCCCGACCCAGCCTTGTTTGTGACGGGTTTCGATGCGGGAAAGATCAACTTCTGCAAAAATGCCGACTCCTTTGGCAATTTCAACTGCTTTCGGTTGAGCACCGCTCATTCCACCCAATCCGGAAGAAACAAAAAGTTTTCCCTTCAAATCACCATCTTCCGGAACACCAAGTTTCATTCTTCCGGCAATGAGAATGGTATTATAAGTTCCGTGCACTATTCCCTGCGGACCGATATACATCCAGCCGCCGGCAGTCATCTGCCCGTAGTTTGCCACACCGATTGCATTGGCACGGTTAAAATCTTCCTGGTTGTCAAACTCTCCTATCATCAAGCCATTTGTATTGATAACTCGAGGAGCCTGCGGACCGGATCTGAACAAACCCAGCGGATGTCCGCTCATACAGACGAGTGTGTTCTCATGAGTGAGGTTTTCCAGATATTTTTTAATGAGAAGATATTGCATCCAGTTCTGGCAGACAGCACCGGTTTCTCCATAAGTTACAAGTTCATATGGATAGAGTGCAGTTTCAAAATCGAGGTTATTATCTATCATCACCTGGAAAGCTTTCCCTTCGAGACATTTACCTTTATATTCATTAACCGGTTTGCCGTAAATGCGTGCTTCCGGACGAAAGCGATAACCATAAATATGACCATGTGTGAGTAGTTCATCCAGAAATTCAGGAGCAAGTTTTTCGTGAAGTTCTACTGGAATATAACGTAAAGCATTTTTGAGTGCCAGTTCTATTTCCTGATTGTTCAGGTTCATTTCACGTTTGGGAGCTCTTCTGACCTCTGCAATAAATTCCTGGTATTCGGGAAGTGCAGCATCGAGTTTGATAGTCATTGCATTGGAAATATCTATATTATTCATCCTTCTCTCCAATCAATTTATTATCCCTGTTTTTTGGAAATCACAGGAAGCAATATCACTTTCGGTCAATAATTCCTTGATCTTTTTTTCCAGAGCATCAACAACTTCTACTGATATATCTTTTAATTCATTGGACTTACATTGCTTTCTTAAAACAAAGATCGAATTGATCTTCGAAGAACTAAGTTCAGGAATAAAATTCTCATCCATAGTTTCAGTAATGATAATAGTTCTAGATTTCTCAAAGGTTGATTTTGCCATATTTGCATAATATTCGGTTCTAATAAAATCTACTTCTGTAAGGTTATCGAATGTATGGAAAACAATCAAAGGAAGAATAGTTTTATATTTACGGAAATTTCTTTTTCCCGAGACCCTGTGTTGAGTATCTATTTCCTGGGTCAATTGAAGCATTTCCGGTGAAAAAGCCTGCTCGAATTTAATATCTTTTTCTATAGAGCACAAATCATTCGGATTAAATTTCAAGTTTACATTGAATGTTTGGAATCCCCATTTGACGCCAAGATGAGATAACATTTTTCTTCTGCTCATAAGAACAGAAACAAGATCATTTAAATAGCAGTTTGAAAACACCGGAGAATTTTTTTTGAATCCTCTCCTTGTGGTAGAATTATAAACATATTTTGTATTTGAAAGCGACGAGATGAAATCGTTCATTGCCTTTACAAGTAAATTATTATATTCAGTCTTTGATTCTGCTGCTTTCTCAAAATTCTTCCATTTAATATTTATCTCATGCAAATACATCTTGTTTATAGAATTAGTTTCATCTTTTAATAATTGTTGTAAAATATCTTTATAGAACATCATCCACCTCTTAATAAACCTTTTTTCTACATTAGAAATATATCTTTAGCAAAGCAAACAACTAAAGATAATGAACATCTTTTTTTGTCAAATTTCTTTTAATATAATAATTTTAATATAATAAGAAAAGAGCCATTCCAAAAAGGAATGGCTCCTTCCTATACTTTAACCGTTCCGAAGATTAAGAAATATTAGAAGTCACATAACCTTCGGAAGGTCATATGTCACTATTTGATCAATAACATTTTCTTCATGTAATTCTTCTTAGCTGTTTCTAACTGGTAGAAATAAAATCCTGATGATACTTCTTTACCGGCTTTATCCTTACCATCCCAGGTTATAGAACCCAGTTCATCACTGTTTGTTTCAAGGTCATTAAATACATTAATGATCTGTCCTTTGAGATTGTAGATAATGATCTCTGCGTTCTCTGCGTCCTCTGCAGTAAGACTAAATGTAATTGTCGTGCTGGGATTGAATGGATTCGGATAGTTTTGATACAAACCATAAAATTCAGGTATCGGTGGAGTATTACCACTAATCGGGATAGATAAACAGCCTGGAGGATGTATCTCTGTCATGCCGGAAAAATCAACACTTTCCAACCAGTACCAGTATGTATTTCCTTCTGTAACAGGTCGTTCATCTTCGAATTGATAATCTGTTATCTGCTGCGTAGTTCCCGCTCCGGATATTAACGTAGAATTGATAGTTATCGTTTCATTATTCATAAGAGCATCTTCGTTTTCACCACGGTAGATATTCCAACCTCGATTATCTTCTTCCCATTCGGTTGCCCAGTAAATTACAGGAGTATCAGTATAAATTATATTGAAAGTTGAAAGTGCTACAGGACAAGGTACTTCATGACCTTGAAGAACAAAGGCTAAATCAAATTGGATCTCATATGGTGGATGGAGTCCTGGATCTGGTAATGGAGCCCAACCAGGAAGATTGATATCCCAATATACAGCGTCATCATTCCAATGGTCTAAAGATGATTTCCAACCTATTTCTACTCCTGGATATTCCTCTTTGATCTTAACACAAGCATCCAGCCAGTAAATTACAGGAAAAGCAGGAGTTCCCATTTGGTAAAATGCATCAGGTCCAGCGCAGATATTGATTTGGTAGTAATTGAAATGATCACCTTCAACAATCAACGGTGGGTCATGAAATGGATCATACCAGCCTTGCTCTCCTGCATCATACCATCGAACCGTGAAATATGGCGGATAAATATCCTTTTGCCAAAGTAATTCCAATGGTTCACTATACCCATGCGGTCCTAAAGGATTATCAGAATGAATACTAAGATGAACATATTCAATAAGATCATATGGATCAGCAGGGATATAATCTCCTCTGAATGAAACCCATAAGTGAACAGAGTCAACATAGTTTTCTTCAGTACATTCCCAATCATCTGCTAGAACAGAATCGGGCCAAGTGAAATTAACATCATAACCTGTAGGATCCGGCATTTGTACCCATTTAGCAGGATCACCTGGATTCCAGTCTGCAAACAGACTTCCTGTAAATAAAACTAAAAACAGTAAAACAATCATTCTTTTCATACTTCCTCCTTTTTTTAATAATTGTTTTTCTCAAATATTCGATAATCCAAATGCACATTTTGTTAAAATCTGTCAATTAATTTTATTCAGAAATTTTATACTTTTCAGAGTCGTAAGGCTCATGGTTATAAAAATATTTCTTTCCAATGAAACTTTATTCATAAATAAATATTAATTCATATAGTTTTTTCTATCCGTTATTATCTGTGTTTATCAGTAATTAAAAATTCATTTGACAAAGAAACTACAAATGAACTGATTCTCCGTGAGGAACAAAATGAAACTGATAAAAAATGCTTTGATCTCCGCCGGAGAGGGAAACAAAACAAGAACGGTCGATATTCTTTTTAATGAAAAAATACTGGAGATCTCGGAGCAATCGATATCTTACAAGAAAGCTGCAGAGATCATCAATCTGAGAGGAAATCTTCTTATCCCCGGCTGCATCGATGCTCATGTTCATTTCAACGATCCGGGATTCGATTTCCGGGAAGACTTCTTGAGCGGCACAACTGCTGCCGCATGCGGTGGAATAACCACAATAATAGATATGCCCTGCACTTCCACCCCACCGGTTACAAATAAGGAAAATCTTTATGAAAAACTGAATGCAATCCAGTCAAAAGCTTTGGTAGATTTTGCGCTTTGGGGCGGTATCCGCAGAAACGACTTTCCGCTTGATAAAAACATGATCAAAGAACTCTGGAACGAAGGTGTTATCGGTTTTAAACTTTATACAATTTCCGGGATGGAAACATTCCGTGCACTTTCCTATGAAGATATAAAAAAAGTTTTATCAGAACTTCCGGAAATTCTTTTTGGGTTCCATGCAGAAGATAAGAAGATAATTAACGATGCAATAAAATCACTTTCTAAAGAAGAGTTGAAATTTCCGGAAAATTGCATCAAAACCAGACCGATTGAAGCAGAAATTGAAGCAGTAAAAAAAATACTGGAAACTGCCAAAAACAATAAAATCCATTTCGTGCACATTAGCAGCAGAAAAGCTGCAGAATTTATCCGGAAAGCTAAAAAGAAAATGGACGTAACTTTTGAAACTTGTCCGCACTTTCTGCAGTTCACAGTAGATGATCTTCCAGGATTAAAAGGAAGGATCAAAACAGTACCTGTAGTAAAATACAATGAAGATAAAAGATTTCTTCGATCATGTCTAAAAAACGGTTTTATCGATTTTATCACTACCGATCATGCCGGATGCAATTATAAAAAAGAGAAGGAATTTAGAGATTTTTCCAGAGTTTATAATGGAATTCCCGGAATCGAGTTGATGATACCGTATCTATTTTCGGAATTCTATCTGAAAGAAAAAGTTCCGTTGGGCACAATGATCAAACTTACTTCCAAAAACCTGATAAAGGCAGCCTGCAGATTGGCACCGATGCGGATTTCACGATTATTGACTTGAATAGAAAATTTAAAGTAAATGAAAATACACTTCATTCCCTGGGAAAATATTCTCCCTTTGATGGTGAAATCTTTAACTGCTCGATCTATAAAACAATCGTGCGTGGAAATATTATATTTGATTTTGATAAAGGGATTTTACAGAAACCCGGCTGGGGAAAATTTATCCGGAGAAACTGATCTGAATCTCGACTCGTAAGGAATGACGAGTCGAAACGTTTTGAAACTTGGCAAAAGTCTGAAAGATCTTGTATTAAGTTAAATGTAAACAACTTAAGTTAAAATTGGTAAAAACCAACTTAACTTATATTTCTCAAATTTATTTACATTAATGACAAATGCTCCCAAGCTTTTAAACCATTCGGAAGGTCGAGAAAAGCAAGAAGTTCTAAAACCCATGGTATGCACCATGGCAGGCATTCCGAAGGTCACTATTTTAGTAGCAACATCGGCTTTGTCTTAACAAACTTATTTCCTACTTTCAACTGATAGAAATAAATTCCTGAACTTACAGGCTGGTTGCTTTCATCGGTCCCGTTCCAAATTATGTGGTGAAGCGACTCCGTCGCTTTTGCATCAATCCGGCAGCCGCCGGACATATCCAAAATCTTCACTTTCTGACCTTTTAAATTATAAATTATCAACTCCGTGTTCTCCGTAAGCCCCGTGGTTAAAGAAAAATAAATTGTTGTAGTGGGATTAAACGGATTGGGATAATTATACAATTCAACCTTCGGAGAAAGAACAGCTTCATCTGCAGATGTAGAAACAACGATGTCGTTCCCATCTCTCGGTTCAATCTTAAAATTACTATAAGAATAATCAACTATACCGGTGATATTGTAGAATTCACCCAGAACAGGGAAAAAGGAAAACATCAGATCGCCTATTATTATTTCCCCTGAACCATCATCGACCAGCCATTCTCCATAGCCCAAATTATCATCAACACATTCTGCATTTTCCACTTTTACCAGTACGCCTTCATAACTTTCCTGTCCCACATCACCAGTATTTAAAATTACCGCTTCCGGTAGAGTATTATTACCCGACTGCACTTCAAAAAAACTAATATCATTAAGTTCGGTTTTATCATAATATTCTGCAACAGTTCCCGCAATGATCAGCGAATCTCCTCGCTGCGGATCATTAGAGTAATTATAAATAAAAATCCCATTCCAGGCACCTGCACCATCCTGGATAAAATAGCCACTATCAAAAACACCCGTTACGATGCCGCAAGTTATTACATTTGTTCCTTCAAGCGGAGAGGGTCCGGTTAAAGAATACTGGATATCATAGATCGCAACCACACTGACCGGTTCGATGATGGAAAAAGGATTATTGCTTTCATCGGATGGAATGCCGTTATCCGTATCAGAAATCACGATAATATATTCACCAAGGAATTGTTCTACTGGAATGTTCCATTCCCAAATTCCGTCATTTTCGGTGGAAGCAACAAGAATTTCTCGTGAACTGTTCTCAACCGATTCAAGTTCGATCTTGATATTTCCGGAAAAATTTGCCGAAGCCCACCTTATTTCCTGCGTAGAATCCTGTTCCCACCGATCTTCTATATTTGGAATTGTAACAACAATAATTTCCTGAGCAGAAGGGATCACATCGAAATCTGCAAAAACAGGTAAATGGTCGGAAGCTTCATAAAGTGCATCTGCTATTTCCGGTGAAACTGCAGAATTAGTTCCTGCATTAATAGACTGGTTAAAATGGTCTCCATCGTTTCCGAATGGTGTAAGACTTTCCGTTATATATTCCAATCCATATCCATTATTAATCTCATAAGAAGAAAAAATGAAATCGAACCTGTCATCCAGCCCGCCGCCAACTCCTCCGCCAAATGCGGTTTCCCTTGTAGATTGTGTGTGCACAGCAGCAAAAATCGGATTATTATTCCAGGAACCGACCTGATCGGAAAGATCTTGTGCACGACCGATATTATTGGTTTCGTTTGCAATGAACTTTTGATATCCCGGCTCATTGCTCGTGTAAAAATTCATATCCCCGACAATGATAAATTCCGATCCTTCTTCTAATAAACTGAGACGATCCCGCAATATAGTAACTTCTTCCAGCCTGAGAAGTTCATTTCCCTGACTTGCTTTTAAGTGACAACTATAAAACCTTATCAGGTTACCTTCTAACAATAATTCATATTCGGAAAAATCCCGCAACTCGGTATCGATCGTATCCTGAGAAGCAAAAGTGACAATGGAATTTCTGTAGAACAACATATTTTCCGTGTCCGGTCCATCTAAAAAACGTGCTCTGGAAAATTCGCTCCCACCATTATTTAAAGCAGTAAGAAGAAGTACTGCACCTTCTTCATTAGCAATTTCCTGCAAAAACACTATATCAGGTTCAATCTCGATAAAAACAGATTGAAAATATTGAAGCCGGTCTCCGGAATTACCGCTGAAGTTCAAAGCATTATAGGTAAGCACCCGTAAAGCCGAAAGCTCTACAATGAAAATTATTATTACTACTATCAAGATCATCTTTTTCATTTTAATATCCTCTGCAAAATAAAAAAGGTAGAATTAAATTTCTACCCACATATAAATTCTTATTTATTAACAACAAAATAATCAAATCAGCATTTAGACCAACCGCAGGAATTGCATATAAGACATCCCTCGGCATGCTCTACTGCACTTCCACAATCCGGACAGGTTGCCATTAAACCCCTCGGCAATCTATTTGGTCCTGATTCCTTTTTTTTATTCATACCTTTGATATCTGTTAATATATCCTTATCGATCTTCATAAATATATCCAGCGATCTTGACACTCCATCTGCACAGGAAGTTACCATTTCACCATTATTCCACATCGGAGAAGGACAGCGGATACCTTTCAATTGTCGAATAATGGAACTTACTTTTATATTTGAACGTAAACACAAGGATGTAAGCCTGGCAATTGCTTCTAATTGAGCAGAAGCACAACCACCCACTTTTCCCATCTGTGTGAAAACTTCACAGGCACCTTTTTCGTCAGAATTGATCGTTATATAAAGATGACCACATCCTGTTTCGATCTTCTGGGTAATTCCTGTTGTAATTTCGGGTCTTTCGCGAGGACTTATTCTGGTACCATTCATGGGAGTTTCTTTTGATTTTGTTCCCACCGATAATACCTGGTCTTCCCTGCTTCCATCACGATAAACAGTCACACCTTTGCAGTCCAGATCATAGGCAAGTTCATAAGCCATTTTAATATCTTCTTTTGTTGCTTCTCTAGTGAAATTAATTGTTTTGGAAACAGCATTATCAGTATATTTCTGGAATGCAGCCTGCATTTTTATATGCCATTGAGGAGATATATCATGTGAAGTTACAAATATTTTCTTTATGTTTTCGGGGATTTCCGGTATATGAGCAACATTTCCTGTTTCGGACACTTTTTCTAAAAGTTCTTTGGAATAAATTCCAGATTCGCGGAGTGCATTTTCGAAGTGAGAATTAACATAAAGAAGTTTTTCTCCATCCATTACGTTCTTCACGTAAACCAGTGAAAATTGGGGTTCTACTCCGCTGGAAGTATTGCATATCATACTGATGGTGCCGGTGGGAGCAATGGTGGTAGTAGTAGCATTTCGAATACCATTTTTAGATATTTCAGCCTTGAGTGCTTTCTGCCTGTTTTGTACTTCCGCTGGAAGATAGTATGGAGAGCATTTTTGAATCTGTGAAGAACGCAGCACTT
>Ga0255419_10072_pt1 | contig 20836 bp, 27 predicted proteins | sample ANMaggSeSYBR02J3_FD_182658 | JGI IMG/M metagenome (GOLD analysis project Ga0255419, IMG submission 182658) | Sediment cell enrichment communities from methane seep in Santa Monica Basin, California, United Staets - ANME aggregate JGI... | ecosystem: Environmental > Aquatic > Marine > Cold seeps >...
CCAGCGTCCCCACCTACTCTGTCTTTTACTTGGAGATTGAGCTGATGCTTTCCTATAACGAAATGAAGCTGGAAAACCTGACTGCGTTTCCAGATCTGGAAAAACCCGCGGATGAAACCACATGGAACGTGCTCAGAATAGCAACGGCAACATGATGGAAACAATTCAATCTGTGGCCAATAACGCCGGAATGATAATTCTTAAATCGGCTACCAACTTAAAGCGGGACACTTTCCGCCATTTTGGCTCTATGAAAATTTCATAATCAATCAAAATCTAAGGAGTTGCTAACTGATTGAATTTACAGGCTGTCCCGCCTTACGTTGGTAGCCCTTAAATCCGGTATAAGGAGATTCCCTTGGTACGCCAGACAGTAATTTTTGATTCTTTGCACGAAGAGGAAGTCCGTCCAACCGCTGCTTATTCCCGCCTCAGGCAACTTGCCATTGAATCGGCGCGGATGGTTTTAAAAGACGAGAATACTTTCATAGATGTTCCTTGTCCGGCCTGCGCTTCCGCTGATAATGATGCAGCATTCAGCATGTGTGGTTATAGATACCGTGAGTGCAATATCTGCGGCACCTTGTATATATCTCCACGGCCTGCGCCGGAATCTATAGAATGGTATCTTTTACAATCACCCCTCGCTAAGTTTCGCATCAGCAACGCCTTTCGACAAGAAAGGCACGAATATATTCATGACATGGCAGTAAATCGTGCGGATTGGATAGTTTCGTTATGCCATGCAAGCGGGCTTTCCGCATCTTTGCCGGTGATAGATATCCATGAGCGTTATCCTGATCTTGTAACTTGCCTGGCAAGGAAGATATCAGGGCCAATTTATACAGTCATGCCATTAACAACTATAGATGATACAAAGGATGCGGTTTCCGTAATCAACAATCTGAAAGAACTGCGTGACGTATCGGCACAGGTTGTAACCGCGTTTGACGTTTTCGAGCATGCCGACAACCCCTCTGCTTTAGTAAAAGATATTAATAATGTTTTGGCGCCAGACGGTTTGTTTGCCCTGACCACGCGTTCCGGCAGCGGATTTGACATTCAGGCATTGTGGGATTATATAGACACAATTTTTCCTCTGGAACATGTAAACTTGATCTCAGTTTCAGGCATGCGTATCCTTTTAGAGCGCCAAGGATTTGATTTCATGGAATTAAGCACCCCGGGTCAGTTGGATGTTGAAGTTGTCATGCGCAAATTGAGTAATAATAAGAAAATCTCAGGCAATCGCATCCTGCGGCACTTGATACTTGAAAGCGGAGAAAGCGGCAGGGAGGATCTTCAGCATTTTCTTCAGAAGTATCTTTTGAGCTCACACATGCGGGTGGTGGCACGCAAAAAGATCGAGATCTGAGAATTAAATGTTCATTGTTTAACGAGGAGGAACAATTTGACAAATCTTGAGGAATACTATCAAAATACCCGGAACACTCAAGGGTATATCAAAGGATACATGGAATATCTGACAGGTAACTTTGACCAGCTTGACATCAATGTAATAGATAAGATTATCACTACGTTAATAAAAGCATCTGAGCGTGAGAGCACAATCTATGTATTGGGCAACGGAGGGAGCGCGTCTATCGCATCGCATATGGCGAACGATCTTGCTGTGGGGGCGTGGATGTCGGAATATCCACCCTTAAGAGTTGTCAGCCTGAACGATAATGTTGCAGTAATGACAGCTATTGCCAATGATACGGATTATTCGCGAATATTCAGCGATCAGTTGCGCTATCTGCTTCAGCCGGAAGATGTGGTCATAGCATTGTCCGTCAGCGGTAATTCTCCCAATGTTGTAAAAGCAGTGCAATTTGCAACTGACAAAGGCGCGACAACAATCGGATGTGGCGGATTTGATGGCGGCAGGCTGAAACAATTAACAGAAGTATATCTGCATGTGCCCTCAGAACAGGGTGAATATGGGCCTGTCGAAGATGTGATGATGATTCTTGTCCACATAATCCATTCTTATCTACTCCTCTCACGAAAAGGCACTTTGAAACACAGCCATGAATAACGAAAATCGTCAATCGGCTAACATAATAGACCAGGCGCCTCCACTAAAGCGCAACGCTGGAACGGAGTGCCCCCGCGCAGCTCATAATCAGTCGTCAGTAATTGAGCGGCCATTGCGTGTTGGGATTGTGGGCATGGGGAAAATGGGACGAATCCGCGCTGATGTGGTAAATGCGCATTCGGATTTGCGTCTTTGCGCTATCTGTGACATTGATACGAATATCGAAAAAGAGTATCCATCTGTTGAATTCTCCATTGATTACAATGAGATTTTAACAGGCGATCTGGATGCTGTAATAGTATGCGTATTTAACAGTATCGCTCCGGAAATAATAATAAAAGCGCTTGATAATGGCAAACATGTCTTTTGTGAAAAACCGCCGGGATGCTGTGTGGCCGACATGGAACGTATCATCGAAGCAGAAAGGCGCAACAAAACAAGAAAATTGAAATTTGGATTCAATCATCGATGCCATTACGCAGTGCTCGAAGCCAAATCTATGGTTGACAGTGGGCATTTTGGCAAAATCCTCTGGATGCGGGGCACGTACGGCAAATGCGGCGGAATACAGTTTGAAAATTCATGGCGCAATAATTCGGAGATCGCCGGAGGCGGCATTCTGCTTGATCAGGGTATTCACATGCTCGATTTATTTCGCTTTATGGCGGGCGATTTTACCGAGGTGCAAAGTCTTGTCACAACGTCATCCTGGAATATTCCCGTGGAAGACAACGCGTTTGCAATTCTCAACAACTCACAGGGACAGGTTGCCTTGCTGCACTCTTCTGCAACACAGTGGAAACACCGTTTTTCCCTGGAGATCTGTCTGGAAGAAGGATACATCAATCTTAACGGTATTCTTTCCTCAACGCGGAGCTATGGTGATGAATCCCTGACATTTGCGCGCAAGCAGTTCGAGGATGAAACCTTTGCCTTTGGCAGGCCAAGGGAAGAGACGATTTTTTTCGATCGTGACGATTCATGGTCTTTGGAGATCGCGGACTTTGCCAGGGTAATCAAGGAACAGCAGCCGGTAACTTCAGGCAATTCCCATGACGCCCTGCGGGTAATGCAGTTGATTGAGGATATCTACTCAAATGGAAGAAAGATTTGAAAAGGCAATATTAAAACAAATTTACCACAGAATAACACGGAATTTCACTGAAAAGAATGAAAATGAATGTCTTGGATAGAGGAGGTGAAAAGCATATGAAGATGTCCAAAAAGAAATTTATCCGGGAAATCAGTAACCTTAGGTTGTGCGCGGATACGGCCATCGCTAAGTTGTCTCAGCAGCTTCACGAGTATGAGGAAAAATATAACCTGCGCTCAGAGATATTCTATAAGTTGATAGTTGGAACCCCCGCAGAGGACACCCCTGATTTTATTGCATGGGCCATGTGTTACAGAAGCTACTTTCGGACGCTTCAATCAAAATTCTCAATTGAGGAGCTTGCTGCGGGTGTTGCATAATTCCCACCAGCAAAGGCTAATTATCAATCGTTGTTGGCTGATCTATGATCTTATAACCGAGAAATTCCGTCATCTATATGAATTTCACATTGAATTTCCCGCATTTGTAGAGCTTGCTTTAATCTCTGGTTATCTTCAAGTTCTTGTGGAGATTAGCCCAGGAGAGCGCTTCTTACATATTCATGAGGAATACGATTTTGGAGAGCACAGGCTTGAACTCAAAGGTTACAGCTACAATCTTTTGAATAAAAGCAAGCACAACATCATTCGGGCAGATTCCCTTCCCCACCATTGAGTTGATTAATCGGCCTAAACCACTACCTCTGGTAGTGGTACCATAAGAAGGTTCTACCGTTATAGGAATTAGTTAGACCTAAGTGCCTAAAATGCCTAAAGTATATTAAAGTGCCTAAAGTTGTGGTATGCCTTCGGCATGCTGATTGATAACTCAAAGCTACTGGGCTTTGCAAACTCCTTTTCGCTGTTAGGGTGGCGGCATAAACGAACCTATAAAAGATGAATGAATTTTTTAACCCTGGCCAAGATTATGCAGACTAATTTTAATCACTTATAGATTTAAAATTGGCAGCGCCCTAAGCGCATTCCTTAACTTTAGGCATTTTAGGCACTTTAGCTCACTTTAGGCACTAAAAACAGGGTGCCTTCCAGGACAATTAAAACAAGCCACCACCTCTGGTGGTGGTAATTTGACTATAAAGGCCACGAGTTGTCACACTTTCCAGATCATCTCCACGACGAAAAGGGAAGGATTTGTTCGTTTACTGGCAAGATAGAGGATTTTGTAAAAAGAGCTTCCAAAATTATAGAAAGTGAAGCTCAGGATTAGGGCTTCGTTATTTCCATGTTGCAAAATGAATACTTCCCTTATAATAAAAAAGTTAACTACTGAACTACACGGAGTTTCACTGAAAATTATAAACATTGAGAAGAGTGTTTTGATAATTCAGTGTAATTCCGTGAAAATCCGTGGTAAAAACGAGAAAAGTCGATAAAAAATGGAAGAGACCTTAAAAACAACAGAAGAATTGCCAGAAGTAGTATATACACCGGAGTCACAATTGCGTAAGCCGCGCCAGTTGCTGAAAAGCATGTGGCACGATCTGATGGCTTCGCGAGAGCTTGCATGGCGGTTGTTTGTGAGAAATATCAGCGCCATGTACCGCCAGACCATGCTCGGTTATGTATGGGCGTTTTTGCCCCCTGTTTTTACCACATTGACCTTTGTATTTTTAAATTCCCAAAAGATTTTCAGTGTGGGAGAGACCGATATCCCATATCCCGCCTATGTAATGATTGGAACATTGCTCTGGCAGGGATTCGCGGATGCCATGAACAGCCCCTTGCGCATGATAAACCAGTCCAAATCCTTTTTGGCAAAGATTAATTTTCCACGGGAAGCGCTTATTCTTGCAGGTATCGGGGAGGTGCTTTTTAATTTTGCCATTCGCCTGATATTATTGTTTATTGTCTTTTTCTGGTATAAAATTTCGGTTCCAATGACCGTCTTTTGGGCGCCGCTGGGCATACTTGCAATGATGGCTTTAGGTCTGATGTTCGGAGTTTTACTCGCGCCACTCGGGGTGCTTTACCAGGACATTGAAAAGGGATTGCCTTTGATTACCGGCATGTGGATGTTCCTGACGCCCGTGGTGTATCCTCCGCCCACAGGTTGGCCCGCTTCGCTGCTTAGCAGTTTGAATCCTGTCAGCCCACTTCTTATAACCACTCGGGAGATGATTACTACAGGGAATTTTACACATTTAACAGGTTTTATTGTGATTATTGGTTTAACACTTACGCTTCTCTTTATAGGGTGGATTTTGTACAGATTGGCGCTGCCGCATTTAATTGAACGTATCAGCGCATAGAAGTTGAGGTGGTTGTAACTGCTATGAATAAGAATAATGAAGTTTTGGTCAAAGTTGAAAATGTAAGCAAGAAATTCTGCCGGGATTTGAAGAAATCGCTCTTGTATGGATTAACTGATATTGCGGGTGAAATCACCGGACGTAATAATCATAATAGAGACTTACGTCCAAAAGAGTTCTGGGCATTAAAGGATATATCTTTTGAATTAAAGCGGGGCGAGGTTTTAGGTTTGATCGGCAGAAACGGGGCTGGGAAAACTACTTTGTTGAAAGTGCTGAATAATTTAATCAAGCCGGATTCGGGCAGAGTAACTATGCGAGGTAGAGTTGGCGCCCTAATTGCTTTAGGCGCCGGATTTAACCCAATTTTAACAGGCCGCGAAAATGTTTATGTGAACGGAGCTGTGTTGGGTCTGACAAAAAAAGAAATCGATGTCAAATTCGATGAGATTGTGGACTTTGCGGAGCTGTGGGAGTTTATTGATACTCCTGTGCAGAGTTATAGTTCTGGGATGCAGGTAAGGCTTGGGTTTGCTGTGGCAAGCAATATGGAACCTGAAATTTTTCTTATTGATGAAATACTGGCGGTGGGAGACAGAGCTTTCAGATTAAGATGCTTTAATCATATTTCGAAATTAGTAAATAGTACTGCCACAGTGCTGGTTAGCCATAGTATGTTTAATATTTCTCAGGTTTGCAATCGTGTTATTGTATTTGATGGCGGAAATCAGGTATTTGATGGGGATGTCCAAAAAGGAATTTCATTATATAACACTGCCACAGAATACGAAACTGAGAAACTTATTTATACATCTAAAGGGCTTTCATTGAACAAATTTGAGATTCTCGATAAGGAAATAACTTGGGACGGAGAATTAAAGTTTATACTTGACTTTAATTCTGACAATAATATCGATAACACGTTTGTGCGGTTTATTGTAACCCAAATTGATGGGAATGTAATCGCAGAGTGGAGATCAAGTTATCATGATATTTATTGCTCGGTTAAAAAAGGAAGTAATCTTTTTGAAATTATTATAAAAAATATACGACTTAGAAATGATAAATATAAAGTAAATCTTATACTTACAAAGGGAAGCGGAAGTGAATATTTAATAACCGCTCATCAATCTGCAGAATTTTCGGTTAAGGATAGTTTATTCACTTCATCGGATTATGTTATTTGATCCTAAGATAGTAAAAATAATGCTGTTTTCTGGTGTCTTGTTCCATGCTAAAAAGGAGACCTTTGAAAAACCCCAGCATTGTCATTGCGAGCAAAGCGAAGCAATCTCAAAACATGTTGATAATCCACAAGATTGCCACGTCGCCTTGCTCCTCGCAATGACCAGAATTGACCAAAATGAGGGTTGTGCAAAGCTCTCAAAAAGAGATAGAGCATCTTTGTATGATGACGAACTTCGATAAATCACCATGAAAACTTGCTGTATCATAATAGGAAAAAATAAATGCTATGTAGATTAAAAAACCTATATTCAAATTTAAAATTTCTATCTAAGTCAAGGATTAATAATTTGTTGATGCAACATGATCAAGAAAACAAATTTCTACTTCAATTGTATCTGAATAATTACGATTTGTGGTTACAAAAATCAAAAGACCTTCATAAGGGGGAACGATGTTTTCTTTTAGGTTGCGGTCCAAGTATAAATCAAATCAATTTAGATTTACTTTCAAAAGATGTTGTCATGGGCGTTAATGGCATAGCTCTTATTGAGAATCTGAGATTGGATTATTTTGTATCCGTATCCCATTTTTTTTGGAAAAGCCACGTTGAAAAGCTAAAAAATCTTGAATGTGGTCGAAGATTTCTACCTAATTACCTTAAAGAATTAGAATCTGACACCCCCACTACGTGGTTGAATACAGTAGAAAGTCATAATTATAGAAGTCTTTCTAATCAAAAGCCGTTGAGTTTTTCATATGAACCTCATCGTTTTATCTTTTTGGGAGGAACAGTAATATTTGTTTGTTTACAGATTCTGTATTTCCTTGGTTTTAATGAAGTAATCTTGCTCGGTGTTGATCATGACTATGGATTGGACAAGGGCAAAGTGCCTCAGGGCGGAGTCAATGTTTCAAGTGATCACTTAACAGCACACTTTACAAAAAATTATTATAGGAGCGGAGAAAATGTTCATATAGACATATCTGGAGCGGAAAGGGGATATAAGCTTGCATTGAATGCGTTTGAAAATGATGGCCGAAAGATATTTAATGCTTCTCCAGGAACCAAACTCGACGTTTTTCCATTAAAGAAATTCGAAGCTTTCTTTTTAGAATCTTAGTCTTATTGTATAATACTGCTCACATTTCCAAGGGATACTGTTAATAATGAGACATTTTCCTGTGTATGAGTTGTACTTCTTTGATTTTGATGGGGTTATAATTGATTCAGTGAACATCAAAACTCAGGCATTTGCCAAGTTGTTCGAAAAATATGGCCAAGGTGTTGTAGAAAAAGTTATTAAATACCATGAAATAAATTGCGGAGTTAGCCGATTTGATAAATTTGAATATTATTATAAGCATTTACTTAAAAAAGAAATATCCATTGCTGAACAAAAAGAACTTAGTGTACAATTTTCAAAGATTGTTTTTGATAAGCTTTGTGCATCAGAGGAAATACTTGGTGCTACTGGCTTTTTAAGACAAATAAGAAGCAGAGATGGAAAGGCATTCCTTGTTTCGGCTTCACCGATTGAAGAATTGAAAAAAATTCTTTCATACAAGAAATTAGACAAGTATTTTGTTGAGGTGTTTGGAGCGCCGCAGAAAAAAGATGAAATTATATGTCAGATAATTTCAGCGCAAAATGTTTTAGTTTCTGATTGTGTCATGTTTGGTGATGCAGAAAACGATTACATGTCGGCTAAGAAAAATGGAATTGATTTTATTGCGATCAATCCTATGAATATTGAATATTTTCAAAGGATGAGAATTCCAATTTTTAATAATTTTAAAGAATATATGGATGATATTATAAAATGAAAATAGTTCTTTTGGGCGGAAGCGGGTATATAGCACGTCACGTTATAAAATATCTTACAGGTGAGCATGATGTGACTGTATTCGATAAGTACATTCCGGAATTACCGTCAGACAATGTTCGGTATGAAATAGGTAACATATTAGATAAAAAATCTGTTTTTAATGTATTAAATGGACAGGATATTGTTTTTAATTTTGTGGCAATGCCAAGTATAGAAGAATGCAATTCACATATATATGAGGCCGTCGAACTTAATGTCTTGGGAAATATCAATGTGCTTGATGGATGTGTCGAAAACAATATAAAACGTTACATTTATGCAAGCAGTGTATATGCCCTTTCTAAATACGGAGGAGTATATGGAATAACTAAAAGATTGACTGAAGAATTAGTGTTACATTATCACAAGACACAAGGCGTAGAATTTACTGTTCTGAGATATGGTACTATTTACGGGCCTGAAGAAGGACAAGGCAACAGTTTATATCTTTTAATCAAACAAGCGATTGAGGAAAACGCTATATACTATCAAGGCGATGGAAATGAGTTGCGTGAGTATATCCATATTGAGGATGTGGGAAGACTGACAGCAAAATCAATTCTCGAAGAATATAAAAACGAATTTTTTATGATAACAGGGTTACACCCATACAAAATATCAGATGTTCTCGAATTAATTGAAGAGATTTTAGATAGAAAAATCGAAATAAAGTATATGGCTAATAAAAAGAAATATCATTACAGTAAAACTCCAGCGAATTATAGAGAAATTATCGCAAAAAAAATGCTTAATCGGTCATATATCGATATGCATCAAGGACTGCTTAATTGCATTAACAGAATTTCAGCAACTACTAAGGTGTTATGATGGGTGAATCTGTCTGTATCATTCCAATAAAGAGGCATAGTTCAAGAGTACCTGGTAAGAATTTTAGAGAAATATTAGGAAAAAAACTCTATCAATATTTGATTGAAAATGTGCTCAAAGCAGATTGTTTTGATGCCGTGTATATCGATACTGACAGCACAGAAATAGGCGAATTCGTGCGAAACTTGCGTATTAATATAATTCAACGTGAACCTTGGTTGGCTGGTGATGATGCAAACGGTAATGATCTGTTGGTTCATCACAGAAAGTTATTGCCTAATTTTGAATATTATTTTCAGCTTTTCATCACAGCCCCATTTTTAACTCCAGAATCAATTAAAGAATGTCATAAAAAACTCATTTTATGCAAAGATATAGATTCTATTTTTACTGCTACAAAAGAGAAAGGGTGGTTTTGGTTTAATGAACAACCAGTTAACTTTCGGCCTGGGATTCTTCCGAGAAGTCAAGACGCAAAGTGTCTAATTAAGGAAACGACCGGATTATATGGGATAAGTGCATATGCCTTAGATAAGTATTGTTGCAGGATAGGGGCTAAACTTTATATTTATTTTGTGAAACAGTTTGAGGCTATTGATTTGGATACAAAAGAAGATTTTATTTTTGCTGAATATATTTTAAAAAATAGAATTTTATGAATAGCAAAAAAGTGATTGCCATGATCCCAGCCCGCATGGGCAGCCAGCGACTCAAGCAGAAGAACCTGCGTAAATTAGGTGGTGTTCCATTGATTACCCGCGCCATTCGCAAGTGCATTGCTGCCGGGGTTTTCGATGAAATTTGGGTCAATTCTGAGCACACGGCTTTTGGTGAAATTGCTGCTAAGGAGGGTGTAAATTTTCACCAGCGGCCAGCGGAGCTTGCCACCGACACCGCTACCAGCGAAGATTTTGTTTACGAATTTCTCAAAAATCCCTGTGAATATCTTTTTCAGGTACACAGCATAGCGCCCCTGCTGTCCGCTGAACAGGTGGCAGGTTTTGTAAAGGCAATGCTTGGCAATGATCACGACGTGCTGCTCAGCGCAGTCAATGAACAGATTGAGTGCGCTATGGGCGGAAAACCAGTTAATTTTGCTTATGATCAAAAGACTAATTCCCAGGAACTGGAACCGATACAGCGCATTACCTGGAGCATTACCGGCTGGCGGGCTTCCACTTATATAAATGCGTATGAAGCGGGAAAATGTGCTACTTATGCCGGGAAGGTTGGCTTTTATCAAATTGATCGATTGGCAGGGCATATTATCAAGACTGAAGATGATTTGCGTATTGCTGAAGCGTTGCTTGGGATCAGAGGACTGAGGGCAGATGTCAGAGGACGGAGGTCAGAGGTCGGATGACAGAGATTAAAACAAATTCAGGAAGTTAGGGAGATTGAAGGATTGATTTCTTAACCTTTTCAAATTCAAAAACTTAGTTATATGATATGAATCTGATTAAGAGTGAATTACAAAAACAAAATCTCTCAAAGTTTCTATATGATATTGCCAAAATTATATTTGGAACTATAGTTATTGTGCAAATCGTAAAGCCGGAGCAATTTAAGGCATGGATTTTTATAAGTGGCCTTATGTCTGTGATTACTTTCTTTGTTTGGGCTTATATATTAGATGGAAAGGAGATAAAAAAATGACTGTTCTGGGCATTCTTTTTATTGTTCTCAGCATAATTGGTATAATAGGAATACTTTACGTTCTCATTGATAAAAAGCATTTCAAAGACAAGAAAGCTTAACCGTTGGGAGGTCATAAGTCGGAGATCAGAGGGCGGAGGATGGATGAGTAAGAGGTCTATGCATACCAATGTTGAGGAGGCCTGATGGAGCTTAAAGTAATAAAGAAAAAGATAAAAGACAATGAATATGTCTACTCATTACATGCTGAAATTGAGCGGAAAGCGGATGAGTTGACATTTCATCAAATAGAAAAGGCACTTCTTAACGGCGAGATTTTGGAAGATTATCCTAATACTGGAAGAGGTGAAAGTTGTCTTGTATTAGGCTTTTCAGATGACATACCTATCCACGTAGTTTGTGGATGGAGGGGGCAGAAATTGTCCCTTATTACCGTATATGTACCCAAACCACCAAAGTTTATTGATCCTTGGACAAGGGGAAAAAAGTATGGAAAAGAAGAAATGTAACTTTTGCGGAAGTACAGAATACGAACAACGAAGAACAGATTATTTATATTCCTATAAGGGGAATTACCTGTTGGTCCCAAACACACCTGTGGAAATTTGCCAAAACTGCGGAATGGTCTATTATGATGCCGGTGTCTTAAAAGAAATTGAAAATCATTTTTTTGCTATTCAGAGGAAACATGAGGTGCCTGATCATTATCTGGAAATTCCGCAGTTGGCTTATTCCTGATACATCACGCGAAGCTTGCTAAGATAAAAAGTGAATTATAGCTGAAAATGAGATTGTGAATATAACGGCCTTTTTCAGTGAAACCCAGTGTCATTGCGTAGTGAACTTTTACAATAAATCTTGTTTATCCTGTAATCCCGTCTAAAGGTCTTTTTAAGAGGGAATCATGAAAATATCAATCGCAACTTCTTCATTCGCAAAAGCCGATCTCTATCCAATGCAGCTTCTGGAGCAGGCCGGAGTAAAAATTAAGGACAACCCCTATGGCCGGCGCTTGTCCGAAGATGAGATTATCGAGCATTTGGACGGAGTCTGCGGGTTGATTGCGGGTTTGGAGCCGCTGAATCGGAGAGTTTTATCTGCGGCCAAAGATCTAAAAGCCGTTGCCAGGGTAGGCATCGGCATGGATAACGTGGACCAAGAGGTGGCCAAAGAGCTTGGGATCAGGGTATCCAACACCCCGGAGGGGCCAACTGAGGCTGTGGCGGAAATGTGCCTGGGTGCGCTTTTGGCATTAGGAAGGCGGATTGTTGACTTTAATGCCCAAATGCACAGTGGCAAATGGAATAAAAAAGTTGGGTTGGGTCTGCGCGGAATTAAGGTTCTTCTTATAGGTTATGGTCGGATAGGGAGTAGCTTTGCCCGGATTTTGCATTTTTTTGGCGCTGAAATACTAATTACAGATCCCTATCTGCAAGATCAAAGCCTGGGAAACGGGCAAAGGGTAGTTTCATTGGAAGAGGGATTGTCTGAGGCGGATGTCGTTTCTTTACATGCAAGCGGCAAAGATGTGATTCTAAACGATGAGAAGTTCAGAATAATGAAACCGGGGGCCATCTTGATGAATTCTGCCAGAGGTGAACTGGTGGATGAAAATGCGCTAATCCAGGCTTTGGAGGAAGGCATTGTATCCGGGGCCTGGTTTGATTCTTTCTGGCAGGAGCCTTACACAGGTTTGCTTGGAAAATATAAACAGGTCTTGCTCACTCCTCACGTTTCCACATATACAAAACAGTGCAGAAGAAATATGGAAGAAACAGCCGTCCGGAACTTGTTGCGTGATTTGGGATTGAAGGCATGAAGTGGCAAAAGGAACTCGAACTGGCTAAGACAGCCGCAAAGACGGCCGGAAATCTTCTGAGAGAATTGCAAAGAAAACCGGCGCACATCCTCAACGCAGACGGAAGAGATCTAAAATTACATGCGGATAGAGAATCAGAAAAGGTCATTATCCAGGGATTGAAGGCAGCATCTTCTTATATGATATTAGCGGAAGAGTCGGGAGAGCATGGTTCTTTAGATTCAGATACCGCCATGTGGATAGTCGATCCTCTGGACGGCACAATCAATTTCAGCCGGGGCATGTCGCTTTCCTGTGTGTCCATTGCCCTTTGGCGCCAAAATCATCCGGTTTTGGGCGTGGTTTATGATTTTAATCGTGACGAATTGTTTTCAGGTATTGTCGGCGAGGGGGCCTGGTGCAATGATGAAACGGTTGTTGTGTCGAATGTGACTAATACAAACAAAGCAATACTGACAACAGGATTTCCGGTGAATCGGGATTTTGAATCAGCATCCATCCGGGATTTTTTAAACAGCATTCAGGAATTTAAAAAGATTCGTTTGCTCGGCTCCGCTGCATTGTCTCTGGCTTATGTGGCCTGCGGACGTGTGGATGCCTATACCGAAGAAGACATTATGCTCTGGGATGTGGCGGCAGGGATAGCGCTGGTCATGGCAGCCGGAGGGTGGGTGGAAATTAAAAATTCGAGCCGCAAGAAATGGGCAAGACATGTAAGATGCGCGGCAAACGCGGAAATATTCCATAAGAATTTAGTAAATCCTGCTTATATTTACAAACGCCGGGATCAAATTGTACCGTATTTTCAAGGCCATGCAAGTAGACTTGCAAGGAATGCTCAGAAATATCTTGCCGCCCATGGATTGCCCGTTACTGCCAATGACCGGAAACTTTTTTCGTTAAAGAATAAGTACAAAGGACGAAGGTGCTTTGTCATTGGCAATGGACCAAGCCTCCAAATTAGTGATCTGGAGAAATTGAAGGATGAGATAACAATTGCCTCCAATAAGATTTATCTCGCATTCCCCGATACCGAGTGGCGACCAACCTACTACACGATTAGCGATATTGTGGTTGCTGAGAATAACAGGAAAAGCATTATTCGCCTTCCCTTCGACAAATATGTGACAAGACGGGCGAAACACCTTTTTGGAAGAGATCCTGGTTTTGTGTACTATGACATGGCTACCGGAGAGGGAGGAGAAGAGCCGGAGACTTATAACCCTAAATTCAGCAAAGACATAACGCAGTTTATTGCTGGCGGGTTCTCCGTGACCCTTGTAAATCTTCAGTTGGCGTATTACTTCGGAGTCCGGGAGGTGTACTTAATTGGAACGGATTTTTCTTTCACGGTTCCACAGCGAACCCGCCCCAATTCATCCTATGGTAAGGTGCTTGTCTCCGATGGTGAGGTTAATCACTTCTTGCCGAATTACCGCCAGACAGGTGAGACTTGGACAAGGCCAAGGTTGGATCTGCAACTTGTTGCCTTCGAAAAAGCGAGACTTGAATTTGAAGCCGTGGGTGGAAAGATCCTCAACGCAAGTCGGTCAACCAAACTTGATGTATTTCCGAAAGTAGCCTTTGATTCACTGGCAGGCTTTTGATTGCTGAAAAACGAGAACGATGCCGCGTGCAAAACCTATGATTTCGGTAATATTGTGCAATTATAACTATGGTCGTTATATCAGTTTTGCTATAGAATCCGTATTATCTCAGACTTATCCGGATTTCGAACTTATCATCGTAGATGACGGATCGACGGACAATTCACGTGAAGTGATAAGCAGCTTCACCGACCATCGAATTGTCAGAGTATTTCAGGACAATGGCGGGCAAGCAGCAGCTTTCAATGCTGGATTTAGTCAGGCAAGCGGTGAGTTGATAGCGTTTCTGGATAGTGACGACGGTTGGATGGAAAAGAAACTCGAAGTCGTCCGAAATACATTTGACCAGCTTGACCATGGGGGTGGATCCGGGAAAAGAGTTGCACTTGTCCAGCATGGGCTGGAAGTCATTGATGCGGATTCGGCGCTTGTTGGTAAGCAGCACTATACTCTGCGGCCGGGCCTGCGAGATGTGTATGAGGACTACTTTGCCGAAAACCACACGGGCTTTTTCTATCCATCCAGCAGCCTCACCTGTCGAAAGAGGTTTCTGGATAGAATTTATCCACTGGATGAATGCTGGCGTATTTGCGCCGATGTTGCGTTTACGCGTCCCTTGCCCCTCTTTGGTATGGTGTATACGCTCGGCGAAACCCTTGGTTACTACCGAATTCACGAGGCAAACACCTGGATGAACAGTCATGAACAGAGCCTATCATTTGAGAATCAGAAAAGGTATGTTGAATATACAAACGAATGGCTAGAAAAACTGGGACACTCTCGGACAATCTCATTTCATAAATCTAAGTTATACAAAAAATTGAAATTGAGGCGATTACTTTGTGGACGTATATTGCAGACTGTGAGAAGAGCCGCAGTTAATTCGCCCATTTATTTTCCGCTACGATCAGTCTACCGATCGATGCTGTCCACATTAAACAATCTTTCGTGGTCAAGGCCCGATCATGATAGAGACAGTATATACTAAGCTATCTGTTTTCGATCTACGGTCTGCAGTATGGAAAGCTGTAGGGCATAAGTACATAGCTTGCAAGAAAAACCCTCAAAACCTGAATTACGCGAAGTACATGTATGTAATCTTATAAAATGTATCGTTCAGAAGGGAATCTGTAATGATTAGCGTTGTTATACGGTGCTTCAATGAGCAATTTCACATAGGATGTCTGCTATGCGGCATTTCTGGGCAAATTTATGAGCCGAAGGCTGAAATCATAGTTGTTGATTCTGGGTCAACAGATAATACACTATCAATTGCCTCTAAATTCCCCGTCAAGATTATCAATATAGCCCCCGAGAATTTTTCGTTCGGACGTGCATTGAAGTTGGGTATTCAAGCGGCGCGCGGCGATTTTGTCGTTGCTGTAAGTGCCCATGTCTGTCCTGTTTACCGCAATTGGCTTCAAAAGCTCCTTGAACCTTTCGAAGATCCTCAGGTCGCAGTGGCGTATGGAAAACAAAAAGGAAATGATATTACCAAATACGCTGAACATAGGGTGTTTGAGCAGTGGTTTCCGGAAGAATCTGATTTTGATCAGAGACATACTTTCTGTAACAATGCGAATGCGGCAATCCGACGAAAAGTGTGGACGGAAATACACTGAGTGTTGCGGAAGGAATATTTTTAATGCAACACGAGGTGGAACATTAAATAGTTTTAAACGTGTCAATTTAGATGATATGTTATGACAAGATCTTTTGTAAAAAGAGGGACAAAACAGTTGCCAATTGTTGTTTTTGTCGTTCGTAGCTATGGTGGAGTGAGATAAGTTTTTATGATTCAAGAAAAAAAAATTATAGCTTTAATACCTATTAAAGAACATAGTGAACGTGTACACGGTAAAAATTGTCGTCAATTTTGCGGCAAACCTTTATACCATCATATTGTAGGAACACTGAATAACTGTGATGCTGTAGATGAAATCGTGATCAACACCGATAGTGATCGCATTATACAGGAAGCAGTTGGATTGTCGCCAAAAGTACAAGTTTTGCTGCGACCTGAGAAGCTGAGAGGAGATTATGTCAGTACCAACAGGATATTTGCCTATGATTTAGAGCAAACTCAGGCTGATATCTATCTCCAGACACATGCTACCAATCCCTTGCTGCAAAAAAAGACCATTGAAAAAGCTTTGATGACCTTTCTAGAGCTAAGAGATAGTTATGATTCCCTTTTCAGTGTGAATTGTTATCAAAACCGTTTTTTTACCGCAGAAGGCCAGCCGATAAATCATGACCCCAATGAAATGTTACGGACTCAGGACCTCCCCGCTCTGTATGAGGAAAACTCTTGCCTTTACATCTTCACCAAGGCCTCTTTTCAGAAAACGGAAAGCCGTATTGGAAAGAATCCCTATATGTTTGTGACCCCGTTCTTGGAATCTGTGGATATTGATGAGCCGGAGGATTGGGAAATAGCTGAAATTTTGTATATGAGGCGAGTGGGTAAATGAAGATTGAGCAAAATCTAGACAAAGAACCAAGAGCTACCATCAACCCCTATCGCATCACTGGAGTGTTATTGTTATTCCGCGTCCTGTGGGCACTTGCACCCGTATTCGTGGGTATCAAGAAAGAGGATCAGGGCTTGGAGAAATAGGTTTACGGGGGACAAGGCAATAATTTTGTGTAGTGGTCCCAGTCTTAACAAGGTGGATTTTGATGAAGTGACGAGACACGGAATAGTTACATTCGGGCTTAACAAGATTAACTTGCTTTTTTCAAGAACAAAGTTTCGCCCATCGGTGATTGTTGCAGTCAACCCTCATGTCCTTGAGCAAAACGCCCGTTTTTATAACAAAACCAATTTACCCCTTTTTCTTGATTCCGAAGGCCGGAAATGGGTAAAATTTCGTAATAATATTCATTTTCTCCACTTAGCAGGCGTAAACAGGCAGTTCGCACGAGATTGTTCGATATCAGTAAAACAGGGGCATACTGTCACATACGTTGCTATGCAGCTTGCTTTTCATGTGGGATTCAAAAATGTGGCACTTGTTGGCTGTGACCATTCCTTCGCCACGAACGGCCGGGCAAACAAGACGGTGATTTCAGGAGAGCGGGACCCCAACCATTTTGATCCTCATTATTTTGCCGGCGGGGTAAAGTGGCATCTGCCGGACCTTACTGCGTCAGAGTTACATTATCAGGTAGCCAGAGATACTTTTGAGAGACATGGCAGAAAAATTGTAAATTGTACAGACGGCGGCAAATTAGAAGTTTTCGAACGTCAGACTCTTGGCAAGTTCTTGAACTCGTAGAAAAGAGGCGAATACAGATGAATCTCAAGGAAAAACTCAAGAAAAAAGAACTGACCATAGGTTCCTGGATTACCATAGGGCATGCGGTTGTGGCTGAAATTATGGCCACGGCCGGGTACGACTGGCTTACGGTAGATATGGAACACAGCGCAATAACTCTTGATATTGCACAGGATTTAATACGCGTTATTGAACTTTGTGGTGTTACGCCGCTTGTTCGTGTTGGTGAAAACGATCCCAATCTAATCAAGAGAGTTATGGATGCCGGCGCACATGGCGTTATTGTGCCGATGGTAAATTCTAAGGATGGTGCGGAAAAAGCGGTTGCTTCCGTGCAATATCCGCCAAAGGGTTTTCGTGGCGTGGGACTTGCCAGGGCGCAAAAGTATGGCGCTGATTTTGAGGGTTATAAGAAATGGAATGAGCAAGAGAGTATAGTCATAGTGCAGATTGAGCATATCAAAGCAGTGGAGAATCTGGAGTTAATTTTGAGTGTGCCGGGTGTAGATGGATTTATCATTGGGCCTTATGACCTTTCGGGCTCTTTGGGGGTCCCCGGTCAGTTCGATCATCCTGAAATGTTAAAGGCGTTGAACAGGGTAAAAGATGTTTCAGAAAAGATGAATGCCCTTTCCGGTTTTCATGTGATTCCACCTGAAGTAGAAGCCTTTCAGGAAAAAGTACGAGATGGGTACAAATTTATTGCTCATAGTTTGGATGTTTTATTTTTGGGTAATGGATGTAGAAATTCCTTTAAAGCCATAAGGAAAAATATCAATGCCGCATAAAATACTGATTACCACATCTTCATTTGCTAAAAGTGATCGTAGTTTGCTGGAAACGTTTGTTGAACAAGAGCTTCAAACAGTTTTAAACCCCTATGCACGCAAGCTCACAGAATCTGAAGTTTCTGAACTTATTGAACAACACCAGCCCATTGGCATGGTTGCTGGAGTTGAGCCATTGACCCGCAAGGTGCTGGAAAAGGCTAAAAATCTCAAAGTTATCTCACGAGCCGGAATTGGAATGGATGCTGTTGACCTACAAGCAGCCAGAGATTTAGGCATTGTTGTCACTAATACGCCGGATGCCCCGACTATACCTGTTGCGGAGTTGACCTTGGGAATGATCCTCTCTCTGCTTCGTCGTATTCATATTTCAGATGCAAGCATACGACGAGATCTGTGGGTCAGGCCTATGGGAAATTTGCTGCACGGCAAGACAGTGGGACTTGTCGGCTGTGGACGAATAGGGACTTATCTGGCTGGATTGCTTTCTTCCTTTGGATGCATAATTTTTGGTTATGATCCTTTTCTAAACAAAAGCGATAAATTTCCACTTGTTGATCTGAAAAGAATATTATCTGATGCTGACATTATCTCGTTGCATATCCCGTATAATCAGGAAAATCATCATTTCATTAATGCGGAAAGAATCCAAAAAATGAAAAAGGGCAGTTTGCTCATTAATGCAGCTCGTGGCGGTTTGGTTGATGAAGATGCCTTGCATGATGCATTGTCTTCGGAGTATCTGGGCGGAGCTGCCTTGGATTGCTTTGAAGAGGAACCATATACAGGAAAGCTTAAGGATTTGGATAATGTTCTTTTGACCGCTCATATTGACTCGTATGCACAGGAAGGACGAGTTATGATGGAAAAGCAGGCCGTTGAAAATCTGCTTCGAGAGCTTAAAAAGGCAGGTTGCATAAAATGAAAATATTGGTAACAGGCGGTTCTGGCTTTCTTGGCAGTCATGTTGCCGATGTGCTCAGTGATGCCGCCCATGAGGTGACTATATTTGATATCCGCAGATCCCCATACTTGCGGTTGGATCAAAAGATGATAGTTGGGAACATTCTGGATCAGGAATGCTTGAATAAAATTGTAAAAGATCAGGATGTTGTTTACCATTTTGCTGGAATTGCTGATATTGACGAATGTGCTTCCAACCCGGTGGATACTGCTAAATATAATATTTTGGGTACAGTACAGCTTCTGGAGGCATGCCGCAAAGTTGGCATAAAAAGGTTTGTCTTTGCCAGTTCCGCGTATGTTTATAGCGATTCAGGGTCTTTTTATGCTGCAAGCAAGCAGGCCTGCGAAACATTTATTGAAAATTTCAGCAAACTTTATGATCTTAAATACACCTGTCTTCGATATGGGTCTCTTTACGGCCAGCGCGCCGATGATCGAAACAGTATTTATAGTTTAATCAAACAAGCCATTCAGAACGGCAAGATAGTTTACAGCGGGACAGGAGAGGAGATACGGGAATTCATACATGTACAGGATGCAGCGCAGATCAGTGTGGCAATCTTGCAAGCGGACTTTGAAAATCAGCATATCATTCTTACCGGCGCCGAAAAGATGCGATATATTGAGCTTCTGGAAATGATCAGGGAGATGCTCGGCAATAAAATAGAGATTGAAATTTTGCCTTCTGAAAGAAAAGCTCATTATAAAATCACTCCTTATAATTTCAGCCCCAGGCTTGGCCGAAAAATGGTCAATAACCCTCATATCGACATGGGGCAGGGACTGCTTCAGTGTATGGCAGAAGTTTACGAAAAAGTGCACAACGAAAAACACCAGGAAATGGGACTGTTTGTAAATGGGATAGGCCATGAGTAAATGGATTTATCTTTCTTATTCCTTAAATCGGGAAACACCGGCTTATGGCGGTGGAGACTCTATAAAGATTTACCACGAGAAAAGCATAGAAAAAGGAGATTCATGCAATACCCTGTACTTGAGTTTATCCAATCATTTGGGTACACACATCGATTTCCCAGAACATTTTGTGAGGGCCGGAAAAACATCGGGTGACTATCGCCCGGAGTTCTGGATATTTCATTCCCCTTTTATTCTTGACATTTCTCCTGTAGAACCCGGTCTTATTTTAGAGCCGGAAGCCGTGGACATGGACGCTGTGCCAAATAATATAGATATGCTTGTCATTAAAACAGGATTTTGTCATTTGAGAGAGAAAGATATCTACTGGGAAAATAACCCCGGCTTTGCCCCAGGTATGGCTACTTTTCTGCGTAAGCACTTTCCACACCTCAGAGTTCTTGGCTTTGATTCGATTTCCTTATCATCTTTTGCCCATAGGGAGATAGGACGGGAGGCGCACAAGGCATTTCTTGATCATCCCAACCCCATTCTTTTGCTTGAGGATATGGACTTATCC
>Ga0255419_10033_pt1 | contig 20752 bp, 20 predicted proteins | sample ANMaggSeSYBR02J3_FD_182658 | JGI IMG/M metagenome (GOLD analysis project Ga0255419, IMG submission 182658) | Sediment cell enrichment communities from methane seep in Santa Monica Basin, California, United Staets - ANME aggregate JGI... | ecosystem: Environmental > Aquatic > Marine > Cold seeps >...
AAATGAAACATCATAGAATTATTTTAATAATTATGATTATAGGAATTGCTTCCTTTTTGACGAGTTGCGCTTCAACGCCAAAGGTAAAAAGAATAGACGTCGATAAAATTGTTGATATAAGCGGCCGCTGGAATGATACTGATTCCAGACTGGTTGCCGAGGATATGATTAGGGATTGTCTTAAGCGGCCATTCTTGGAAAGTTTTAAAAGCGATAATAACAAAACTCCTACAGTTATTGTGGGAATGATAAAGAATCGGAGCCATGAGCATATAAATATTCAGACTTTTGTTAAAGATCTTGAAAGGGCTTTGATTAATTCAGGGCAGGTGCAATTTGTAGCTTCAAAAGGTGAAAGGGGACAGATTCGTGAAGAAAGGCTTGATATGGCCAGACACGCTTCAGAAGATACCATGAAGGGCCCCGGCGAGGAAGTTGGGGCGGATTTCATGTTGATTGGAGAAATAAACACTATCAGGGATGAAGCCGGCGGCAAGGCCGTAATGTATTATCAGGTCAACCTTGAGCTGATTGCCATGGCCAATAACATTAAGGCTTGGATCGGCGAAAAGAAGATTAAAAAGCTTATTGAGAAACCAAGATTATCGTGGTAGTTTTTCAAAATGGCGATCAGACAGCATGTTAGAATTATTGTATATCCTCTTCTCCTGTCGGGGTTTTTGCTTTTCTCATGCGCTCCCAGCCTTAAATATTATGCAAAGGTTGATGGATATCTTCTTAATCAGGAATTTGATTCCGCCTGGTATCTGGCAAGGAAAAATACCAAAACTTTTGATAAGCTGAATGCTGTTATTTATTATTTAGATGAAGGAATTCTCGCTCATTTCGCCCGCCGTTATTCCGAAAGCAATCAGAGCCTGGCTAAAGCTGAGTCCATTATTGATGAGCTATACACCAAGTCTGTTTCAAAACATATCGCATCTTATATAATTAACGACAACGCTATTCCATATAGAGGTGAAGATTTTGAAAGTGCATTGGTGAATTTATTTATGGCTATGAACTATGTCGGCCTGGGTTCTCTTGAAGATGCCCTTGTAGAAGCCAGAAAGATTGACAACAAATTAAATATGTTCAATGCACAATATGAAGATAATAAAAAAAATGTTTACAGAGAAGATGCATTTATCCGTTTTTTAATGGGAGTTCTTTACGAAGCAAAAGGAGAGATAAACGATGCATATATCTCCTATTGGAAGGCCGAGAATATATATAAAAATGACTATATTAGAAACTATGGAGTATCCCCGCCGGTTTTTTTGATTGAAAATTTACTTACATTGTCCCGAGAATTGGATTTTCATGAAGAGTTCAGGAATATTCAAAATGAATATAATGACGTTTTGTTTATTAACCCGATTGAGAAAAAAAGCCTGGCAGAGATATTTTTTATCCACTACAATGGATTGGGGCCTGTAAAGATTGAAACATTTTTTCCAGTTCCAATGCCTGATCATTATGTGGCCAAGATCGCTTATCCCGAGTTTAAGAAAAGAAGATATCGAATTTCTAAAAGCAGGATTTATCTGGAAAACATGAGTACTGGTTCTTCATATATTTTTGAGACAGAATTGATGGAAGTTATAGCTTCCATTGCAGTAATGAATTTAAAAAACAGGATAAACAGAATTAAGGCAAAAGCCATTGCCAGAGCCACTGCAAAATATCTAACAGCAAGGCAGGCTTATAAGGCTGCAAAGCGTGAGGGCGGCGAACTGCTTGGATTGTTAGTCCAAGCCGCAAGTCAAGCTGCAAGCTGGGCATCGGAGCAGGCAGATGTTCGCCACTGGAGATTGCTGCCGGCAGAAATCAGAGTTGGAAGAATACTTATTCCTCCAGGAGAATATAAAGGGCGAATAGACTTTGTGGATTCCAATCGTGCAGTTGTTATTTCAAAACAGGTTCAAAATTTTACCGCAAAAAAACGTGAAAAGAAATTTTTCATGTTTCGCACTGTAAATTAGAATGGTTGTAAAAGTTCACAACGGAACGACACGGAGTTTCACTGAAAATTGAAAACAATGAGTAAGTGTAACTACTCAGGTTCACGATTAGAGAGCGATAAAAATTGAACGAGGCAACCAACCGTGAACCTAATAACCTGAACAGTTACGAGAATTCAGTGTATTTCCGTGAAAATCCGTGGTGAACTATTACGAATGGTTATAGGGGAGTTTGAATTGAGCGGATTTGCTAAACAATTATATTTGGCTGTTTTGTGTACAGTTCTCGTTTTAATAGTGGCTGGATGTTCGATCAGTCAGAAAACACATGAAGAAGAGATCCGGGCAAGAGCGAGTATGGCTTTTGATGGATTGAAAGCAGAAGAAGGTGGAGAAAAAAGCACGGCTTATTCCAATGAGGATAAGCAAAGCAGATATCCAGACCCGATTGAAGTGGAGAAAAACAGAAGTTTGCAAGTCAAACAAGGAAAAAAGCCGGACTGGACAGACAAAGAAAGCGAGCTTTATCCTGCTTCAATGTATTTGACCGGGGTAGGATATGGCCCTGACCGCCAGTCAGCGGAAGATAATGCCCGCTCCGAAATCGCCAAGATATTTTACAGCGATATTCATTCCCGTACCAGTACTTTTCAGGAATATTTGAAAACAACATCCGAAAGTAAGGGAAAAGTTACAGAAAGATTCGATATTGAAGAGATTACCAGGGTGTCCACCCAGAAAGTCCTTTCCGGAGTTAGAATAGCCCAGGTCTTTCAGCAGGTAAAACCGGATAATGTTTTTTATGCTCTTGCGGTTCTCGATCGGAAGCAGTCAGCCATGATACTGAAGTATAAGATTCAGGAGTTGGATATTGAAATCAGGAGGCTTATCCACAATGCGGAAAAAGAAGAGGACAAGCTTTCAAAAATAAAAATACTAAAGGAAGCTATTCAACAATATATACTGAGAGAGGCTTACGATGCAGAATTAAGGATCGTTAACAAATCCGGAAAAGGTGTTTCATCTGATACCGGTTTTAATGAGATTAAAAATCGTTTAACAACTATTCTGCTCAGGGATTTTCTTATTTTTCTTTCAGTCAAAGGCGACAGGGCAGCGGAAATTCATGAGGCTCTGGTTGAAGGGCTAAACAGACAAGGGTTTTCTATTTCTGAAGATTTTAACAAAGCAAGCGTTGTAGTTAGGGGTAATGTGGAAATAAGGCCTATTGAATTCGGGGCACAGGAGTGGAAATATGTCAGGTGGAGGGTATATTTTGATTTAATAGATCAGAAGGGAGGAGCTATATTTGGAAGTATCGGCAAAACCGGCAGAGAGGGCCATATTAACTTGTCTCAGGCTGAGGATCGCGCTGTTTTTAAAGTAAAAAAAATACTTACAGCCGATATTGCTAAAGATATAACTAAATACATTTTTTCGCAGCAGGTCAAGTAATCATTAAAAAAGGAGGAAACCATGAAAACAAAAAGATTAATTATTGGGTTTGTTATTCTTGCATTGGGCTTATTTATTGTCGCTGGTTGCGCAACAACTCCAACCGGGGAAGCAAAAGGGCCGGATTGGATCTGGAAAGGAAGCGGCGCATTTGATGATGCAGAAACAGGGAAGGTCTTTTATGGAGTAGGTATTGCTTCCGGTATCAAGAACAAGGCTCTTGCCCGATCAGCAGCAGATGACCGTGCCAGGGCGGAAATAGCTAAAACTCTTGAGATATATGTCGCTGTTTTGGCCAAGGATTACATGGCCTCCACCACAGCCGGGGATATGTTGGTTTCTACGGAAGAACAACATGTTGAACAGGCACTGAAAACTTTTTCAAAAACCACACTTCATGGAGCTATAATTGTCGATAGATGGATGGATCCTAATGATGGAACTTCCTATTCTCTATGCAAACTTGACCTTTTTGCTTTTAATGAAGCACTTGATAAAAATAAAGAATTAAACAGCAAAGTTCGGGACTATGTGAGACAAAATTCTGAAAAACTTCACAAACAGCTCGAATTAATGGAACAGAAAGAATGAGAAGTCATCGGCTGGTAATATTTTTTGTCATGTTTTTTATATTTTCTGCAGCCTGTTCCTTATTTGCTCAAATGGATGATATGGAGAAGGGATTCTTCGAAGAAGTGGCAAAAATGGAGGAGGATTATAAGCAATTCGAAAAACAGGCTTTTGAAGAATTCCAGCGAGAAGTAAAAGCCATGTGGGAGGACTTTGTTGTCTCTACAAAAAAGGATTGGGTTGAATATTCCGAAGATAAGACCGGCAGAAGCCGTGTAGATTTTGAGGCAGGTGAAGTCTTGGTGGAAGTTGTAATACCAAAGGTAGAGGTTGATCGGGATCCGGACAGTTTAGATAAAAAACTTACAGAGGAAATTGAACGCCTCATCGTTGATAAAGGAAAAAACCGTGATTATGATTTGCCGCCAAAACCTGCAAAAGAAAAAAAGATTCCCCCTTCACCTCTTCTGACCTCGCCCGTGCTTGCCGGGCAATTAAAGGACAAAAAAGGCAACCCTGTTACAGAAAAAAACAAAAAAGAGTTTGCAAAGGAAATTGTAAAGACAAAACCTGTAATCAAAAAAGATGTGAAGACTGATAAAGGAGATATGGTCAGAGTGCAGGTTAAATTTTTGCTTGTACCTGATCATATTCGGATTCGCGCAGAAAGATATCTCGATAATGTCCGCCAACAGGCTGAAAGATTTTCTATCTCTGTTCCGCTTGCCTTTGCCGTTATTCATACTGAGTCATATTTCAATCCAAAGGCAACAAGCCATGTGCCCGCCTACGGGCTAATGCAGCTTGTGCCGAGATCCGGTGGCTGGGATGCTTACAAATATGTTTATGGCCACGGCAAGGAGCTTTCTTCTGAGTATCTTTATGATTCAGATAATAATATAGAACTGGGCTGCGCTTACCTTGGACTTATAAAAAATCGCTATTTCAGGAAGATCCAAAATGCGGACAATGCTCTATATTGTGCAATTGCTTCATATAATACAGGGGCAGGGAACCTCAGCAGGGCACTCTGTGGAAAGAAACAGATAGGTTGCGCCGTTGATAGGGTTAATACCATGAAACCTGACGAGCTTTATGTTTATCTTAGAAAAAATCTACATCATCAGGAGACACGGGATTATTTAAAAAGAGTTTCCGAACGTATGAAGCTCTATAAAGAGTGGGAATAGGGTTTATCCCAACCGCGAATATTGTAATAATCCTTCAGCATAGCCTTGAGTTCTTTTTCTTTAATGCTGTGACCTGTTTTGAGCATTTTTTTATACAAGCGTTGCGGAAGGTTGTCATCTTCCGGCTTTAGACCTTCGCGTATATTAAATTTGCGAACTATGTTTGAAATTTCTGCCGCACTTTTTTTAAGATAAGTTTTATCTCCATTCAGACCCGTCGTTGCGTTAATTATTTGACCTATCCTTTTCCAGGGATACAGGTCTCTGTAAAATCTGCATAAAATCAGGGCATCAAACAGGGTTAGGCGATCTTCAAAGTCAACAAGGAGCTTAGCCTTTCCTTGTATAATTTCAGGATCGATCAATCCGGTTAGTTCCGGATTATGAAAGGTTGCCCTTAAGTGACATGCGCCTCTGTCAGAAGTTGCAAATGCAAGTCCGCAGCCTTTTAGAACTCTTGGATCATAACCGGGCAGCTCTAAACCCTTCACATGAACAGCGATGTCTTCCATGTCCCATTCTTTTGCAGCATATATGATTCCTCTTGCAAGGATATCACCTATGTCTTTTCTTTCAGCAATTTTTTCTAAAAGATCGGCTATTGCATCTACATTCCCATAGTCTATTTCAAAATCTATTTTTTTATTTCTTGCAGCCTCGATTGTAAATCCGCAGAGATTACCGGCCGTAATTGTATCCATTCCCATTCTGTCGCAGATATCATTTAAATAGGCGATTTCTTCAATACTGTCTATCATGCATATGCCGCCAAAGGCATAAATAGTTTCATATTCCGGCCCCTCCAGCTTAAGCCCTGCGTGACGGCCGTTTAGGACAGTAGTCCTTCTACCGCATGCTATAAAGCATTTTGGGCAGGCATGAGGTTCAACTCTGCATTGCTTATGAAGAGCTTCAGCGCTGATGTTCGGCCATTTGTCATAGAATCCTTCAGACCAGTATTTTGTAGGAAAGGCTTTGGCCTTATTCATTATCTTGACCATACTTGGAGTTCCCCAGGATTTGTAGGTACGAACAGAAGGGCTGTCCTTTGCTTCTAAGGCTATTTGTTTTGAAAGCTTTATTACTTTTTTTTTGTCAAACAGAGACCTCCTTTTATCGCCTTTAAATACAATTGCCTTGAGCTTTTTTGAACCCATGACTGTTCCAACTCCTGTCCTTCCTGCAGAACGCCAGTAGTTGTTTTGAATGACCGCAAATCGGACAAGATTCTCCGCTGCCGGGCCGATTACTATGGAGCCGCATTTATCTTTATCCTGAGCCTTGTGCCCGAATCGTTTGTTTACTGTGTCTTCAGTTTCAAATGTGTCCAGACCCCAGATATCGCTGGCGTCATGAAAAACAGCTCCTTTGGGATGAATTTCAAGAACAGAGGGCCTGTCATTTTTTCCTGTTATAACTATGGCGTCAAAACCTGTTGAATCTATAGCTTCCGGGACTTTACCTCCGGCGTAGGACTCAGAGTAGAATCCTGTCTGGGGCGATTTGGTAAAAACTCCATACCTGCATGACCCCCATATAATGCTGCCTGTAACAGATCCGGTTGCAAAAATCAGGCAGTTGGCAGAGGAAAGAGGATCAACACCCTCAGGGTTCAGCTTATATAAAAAATATGAAGCCAGACCCTTTCCTCCCAGGTATTTAATGAAGATTTCATCCTTTATAGGGACAATACTATATTTTTTATTTGTAAGATCAATTTTCAGCAGTCTGCCGTAAAAACCGTCCATCATAATTTCCCGTCTTCAGTTGAATAATCTATAAATTAATCGTATTATCAGAAATTTGAAAACTCAAAAGTAACTTGTTAACAATTAGAGGTGGCGGGCACTTAAATTTAAAACGGCTGACTGTTTGAGCGTATTAGTGAGCATTAAGAAAAAAGAGGCGCTTTTGTATATTCTTGTTAAAAGGATAAACTCAAGTCATAAAGCTCGATTTTTCTGAGTGATATTAATACTCTTTTTTCTTTAGGCTCACTTATGCGCGAGTTTCAGACGTTCTTAAATTTAAATGCCCGCTGCCTCATGTTAATCTCATAATTGAGTTTTCAAATTTCTGATTATGAAAAGCAAAAAGACTCCGCCTTATTACACAATGGCTGTTATTAAGTAAAGTATTCAATATTGAATTTGAAAAATTTAAAAACTCCGTTCGCGAGAAATACTGGCCAGGATTTTTCCAATTAACGAGCATTCAAGACCAAAAGGAAGATAGCCCGCATAACCAAGAACAGGCATTTCGAACACTTGAAATCGTTGAACAAATGGAACGTTGTATATCCATTTTGCCAAGCTGAAGTAGTTCCACCCCGGAGATTGAGAAAATCGTATATTTTTTTCAAATCATTTGCATAGGTTTTGCAAAAAAGGATATTTATCTTATATTTGTCAATATGTGTTAAAAGGGTGATCATTATGCCGCAATTAGCCATTTATATCGATGATAAGTTATTAAGGAAATTGAATAAAGCCATAAAGGTTTGAGGGAAATCGCGGTCTATCTGCAAAATTGAGGTTAACGAGATATAGATCAAGTTTTAAGTATCATAAACATTAATTTGGCGTGACCGTCCTTATCGTGGAGCAAAAAGTGTGTGAGGTGCTTGAAGTTTGCCATCATGTTTATTCGATAAAGCTGGGCAAAATTGCTTATTCCGGAAAGCCGGAAATTATCAAGAACGACAAGGATAAGCTGAGGGAGTTGTTTTTATGAAAGCAGCAAAAGATTATATTGTTTTTTCTCTGGATGTATCTTCTTTAAAGGAAGCAAAGCAATATATTGCGCTTCTTTCAGAATATGTTGGTATGTTCAAGGTAGGGCTTGAGCTGTTTATAAGCTCCGGGCCTGAAATTATTAAGATTATAAAGACTTCAGGAAAAGCTAAAATCTTTCTGGATCTTAAACTCCATGATATTCCTGCGACTGTTTCACGTGCAATGGCAAGCATTGCTGATTTAGGTGTTGATTTTGCGACTGTTCATTGTGGAGAAAATGAAGAAATGCTGGAAGCCGCTGTTGCTGGAAGCCGCGGGAAAGTAGGTGTGGTTGCTGTTACTGTTTTAACAAGCGTATCAGGAGAAGATATTGATGCTGCCGGCTTTCGTTCTGAATTTTCTTCAGATATATCCCTGCTGGTAATGAAAAGAGCGCAGATGGCTATGAAGGCTGGATGTGTGGGAGTCGTATGCTCTGGTCTTGAAGTAAAAATGATAAAGGAAAATTTTGGTACAGGTTTTGTTGCATTAACGCCAGGCATACGACCATTTTGGAAAGGGATGAACAAAGATGATCAGCAGCGTATAACTACTCCGGCCCAGGCAATTGAGAATGGATCAGATTATTTGATAATCGGCAGGCCCATCAGGGATGCAAAAAATCCTAAAGAAGCAGCCATTTATATTGCAGGGGAGATCAAGGCAATTATTTAGAGTTTCTTGCACATAAGATATATCATTCGTAACCGTTTACGGCTTGAAACTTGAACGCTTACTATCATTCTTTATCCAATCCAAAATCTGAGTGAAGGACACGAACCGCCAGTTCCGCATACTTTTCTTCAATTACACAGGATATCCTGATTTCTGAAGTGCTTATCAGTCTAATATTAATATTTTCACGGGCAAGAGTAGAGAACATTTTTGCTGCAACTCCGGAGTGGCTCTTCATGCCAACACCTGTAACAGATATCTTTGCGATATTTTCGGCTGACAACACCTCTTCTGCTTTAATTTTTTTGGCTATTTTTTTTGATATTTCAAGTGCTCTATTGAAATCAGTTTTTGTAACTGTGAAGGTAAGATCGGTCAAACCTCCTGCCCTGGTATTTTGAATTATCATGTCAACAAGAATGCCTGACTCGGCAAGGGGAGAAAAAATTTTTGCTGCAATACCCGGCTGATCGGGAACTTTTTTCAGGGTTATACCTGCTTCATTTTTATTACAGGTTATGCCTGATACTACAAGATGTTCCATACCAGAATCTTCATTAACAACCATAGTTCCCTCCTCCTCACTGAAAGATGATCTAACATGCACTGGGATATTATATTTTTTTGCAAATTCAACCGAACGAATCTGCAGAACCTTGGCTCCAAGGCTCGACATTTCCAGCGTTTCATCATAGGATATTTTATCAAGTTTTCTTGCTTTCTTGCAAATATTTGGATCCGCAGTATAAATTCCGTCAACATCAGTATAAATTTCACATAGATCAGCCTTTATTGCTGTGGCTATTGCTACAGCAGATGTATCTGAGCCTCCGCGTCCAAGAGTCGTGATGTTTCCATCAGGGTCGCAACCCTGAAATCCGGCAACAACCACTATGTTGTTTTTTTCAATAAGTTCTTTTATACGGCTGGCTCCTATATCAACAATACGCGCACTACCAAAATTGCGGTTTGTTAAAACTTCTGCCTGATGTCCCAGCAATGATTCTGCATGGTAGTTCATCGATTTTAATGTTATGGCAAGAAGGGCTGCGGTGGTTTGCTCTCCTGTAGCAAGCAGAACATCAAGCTCACGCTTTTCGGGAAAGTCGGTAATCCGGCAGGCCATATCGAGAAGACCGTCTGTGATACCGGCCATAGCCGAAAGGACTACAACTACATTATTTCCCTTGTCAAAGGTTTTTGCAACTCGTTTTGCGACATAGCGTATTCGCTCGAGATCAGCTACGGAAGTGCCCCCATATTTTTGAACAATTAATCCCATGTTTTCTCCCTATCAGATTTTCCCCTCTAAGTCCATGCGCAGTCATGCTAATTTTTCGTGATTCATTATTCAATATATCTATATGAATTGCCAAATATTCCGGAAGAAAATTTTTCGGAAGTTTATCTGCCCATTCGATAGCTACGATTCCGTCACTGCGGAGTATTTCGTAAAGGCCGATATCATCAAAATCAGCATAATTTTCTATGCGATAAAGGTCAACATGAAACAAATGATATTTACCGGGATATTCGTTTATCAAAGTGTAGGTTGGGCTTGTTATGTAATAATTATCAGGGACATCAAGACCTTTAGCCAACCCTTGAACAAATGTAGTTTTTCCGCTTCCAAGATCACCGGTTAAGGCTAAAACGGTTCCTGAATCAAGGTGTTTTCCTGTTTTTTCTCCAAGAGCCCGGGTTTCTTCAAGAGAATTGGTTATTATTTGGACTTGTTTGTTAATCATTAATAAAATGCTGTATCCGCCCTGGTATGGCGTTCATAACTTCCGTTGCCAGAAAACCAAAGGGAGCTATATTTTTTTGCAGCGTATCAGCGGCAGCTCCGTGTAAATAAACGCCCGCATGAGTGGCTGATTCAGGAGAATAACCCTGTGCAACAAAGCCTGCAATAATTCCGGTCAGCACATCCCCCATGCCGCCGGAAGCCATTCCCGGATTGCCGGTGGGGTTGATTAAGACTTTTCCATCAGGGTGGGCAATTACAGTTCTTGCTCCTTTAAGAACAACATGAACTTTAAATTTTTTTGCAAAATTCCTGGCGCAATTTATCCGATCATTCTGAATAAAGCTTACAGGTCTGCCTATTAATCTTGACATTTCTCCAGGATGCGGGGTCAATATAACCGGTTGCTTCAAGTTTTTTAGTATATTGATGTTATCAATAAGGTTATTTAAACCGTCCGCATCAATTACAATCGGCAGACCGCATTCCTGAATAATCCGAATAACAAGATTTTTAGTGCCGGAAGCGGTTCCAAGTCCCGGCCCAACAGCAAGGCACTTTTTGCCGGCAATCAGATCCATAATTTCGTTAAATGACGATTCATCAAGTATGTCGCCTTCGGCTTCAGGAAGAGGACACGTCATTACTTCAAGAACCTGACTTTCTAAAACAGGGTTTAAACTTTTTGGTATTCCGAGAGTTACAAGTCCTGCGCCTGAACGCATTGCAGATATCGCCGTCATAGCTGCTGCGCCGGTTTTGCCGGTCGAACCTGCTATAATCAAGAGATGGCCCGCATTGCCTTTATGGGCTTCAGGTGATCTTTTTTGCAGCGCAGCCCTGACCAGCTCGGATGTAAGAAGGAATTGTCCTGGCTCCACACTTTTGGCAATATAGTTAGGTATGCCAATATCTACTATTTCGAGATTTCCGGTATAAGTTGCTCCGGGAAAGATTAAATGACCTGTTTTGGCAAATGCAAAGGTCGCTGTTGTATGTGCCTGGATGCAAATGCCGCAAGGCCGCCCTGTGTCTGCATTAAGCCCGGAGGGTATATCTACTGCAAAAACAGGTTTCTTTAAGCTGTTAATAAACTCGATAATTTTTCGGAAATATCCTTTGACATCTGATTTTAGTCCGGTTCCAAGTATGGCATCAATCCATATATCCTGATGAAGCATAGAAGTTTTGTGCTTTGAAAAGGATTTTTGGTCCGGCATTTCTATTACGGAAATATCGAGCGGGGCTAAAATATTTAAGTTTTCAGCAGCATCCCCTTTAACCACAGTTTTTTCGGCAAGGAGATATACGGTCACGCTCACGCCTTTTTGAGAAAGATATCTGGCCATTACAAAACCGTCCCCGCCGTTATTCCCGCGTCCGGCTACAATGCCGACCTTTTTGTTAATAAGACCTTTAAATTGTCTTAATAGTATTCGTGTTGCACCCAGGCCGGCATTTTCCATAAGGACTCTGCCTGGAAGACCATATGATTCAATGGTCTGTCTATCCATTTCCTGCATTTCACCAGCAGTTACAAGATACATGTTATGCTCCATCAAAGTTCTTTAATAAGCGCCGACATTTCTTTGACAGCTCTTTCCATTCCAACAAGCACAGCTCTTGAGACTATGCTGTGGCCTATGCTGAATTCATCAATTTCATACAGGCCGTTGAAAGCCTTTATGGTATTGTAACATATCCCATGACCGGCATTTATTTTTAGCTTCAGTTTGTGGGATAGTTTAACAGCATCAACAATTTTGTCAAAAGCCTGATCCCTTTTTTGGGGTGTTGTTGCGTCACAAAAAGTTCCTGTATGAATTTCAACAGTTGAGGCATTTATCTTATACGCGAATTTGATTTGTTCAGGTGCCGGATCTATGAAAATACTTACAGGAATACCATTGTCCTGGAGTGAGCCAACGGTTTCAGCAATTGAGTTTTTGTGGACAAAAAGATCCAGTCCTCCTTCGGTTGTAAGTTCTTCCTTTTTTTCAGGTACGAGTGTTACAAGATCAGGCTTTATATCAAGAGCTATCCCAACCATTTCAGAAGTTGAAGCCATTTCCAGGATAAGTTTGGTCTGAACGACTTTTCGCAAAATCCTGACATCCCGATCCTGTATGTGGCGCCTGTCTTTCCTCAAATGAACAACAATTCCATCCGCTCCGGCCAGTTCAGCCAGCACAGCAGCCGCCACAGGTTCCGGGTAGCTGACCTTTCTGGCTTCTCTTAAAGTAGCAATGTGATCAACATTTACAGCTAATCCTGCCATTATTGAACCCTCCCTATATTATGAAATTGTAGGGGCGATCCTTGTGATCGCCCTGATTAGGGCGAATACAAAGACCGTCCTGATTAGGGCGATCACAAGGATCGCCCCTACTGTTATATTTTTTCTATCAACTTTATAAGTTCTTCACTCTTTTTTTCCATCTTAAGAGCTTCTTGCTCCGTTGTTTCATGATCATAACCAAACAGGTGAAGAATTCCGTGAATCAAAAGCTGTATAAAACGTTCTTCCACACTGATTCCAGCATTTACTCCTTCTTGATAAGCGGTTTCAACAGATATAACCACATCGCCCAACAATTGAGGCGAGATGTTTGCAAATTTGCCCTCCCGCATGGGGAAGGCTATGACATTGGTAGGGCAATATCGATTGAAATATTGTTTGTTTAGAGCCTCTATCAGGGGATCATTAACGATCAGGATGGAAAGTTCTCCATCAGGACAGTCCAAGGCGTTTAAGATGGCCTGAGCCTTTTTCTGCATCATTTCCGGAGAAATTTTTTGTTCTTTTTGCCTGTTGTCTATCAGGACTTTCATCTTTAACCTTTCCATTTTTAGAATAGGATTTTTCAGGATAATCTATGCGGTGGTGATGTATTCCGCTTAATATTCTATTAAAAGTTTTCGCTATCTTATGCAAATCTTTTAATGTTAATTCGCAATTGTTAATCTGTCCATCAGAAAAAACTTTGTTTATAAGGTTTTGTACAAGGCCTTGAATCCTTGATGGCGTAGGATTATCCAGAGTCCTTGAGGCAGCTTCAACAACATCTGCCAGCATGACAAGTCCGGCTTCCTTTGTCTGAGGTTTTGGGCCGGGGTATCTGAAATCATCGACTTTTACAGCATCTTCGCCTTTTTGTTTCTTTGCTTTTTCATAAAAGTAAGCGATCAGGTTTGTACCATGATGTTGCCTGATAGTGTCGATTATGACTTGGCCAAGTTTATTTTGTTTTGCCATCTCAACACCTTCTTTTACATGAGAAACTAATATATGTTTTGACATGGAAGGAGCGAGTTTATCGTGTTTGTTTCTGCCGTTTTTCTGGTTTTCGATAAAATACAAAGGTTTCTTTATTTTGCCGATATCGTGATAATAGCCGCAAGTTTTGGCAAGCAAAGGGTTTGCACCAATTTCAGCGGCAGCAGCTTCAACCATATTGCCTACAATAACGGAATGGTGATAGGTACCGGGAGCCTCTATCATTAGCCGGCGAAGAATCGGTCTTTCGAGATTTGCAAGTTCAAGAAGCGTGATATCTGTTGTATAGCCAAATGCTATTTCTATAAGAGGGGCAATACCTGTTGTAACGATTCCGGCTACGATACCACCCATAAAGGCAAAAGCCCAGACCTCCAGTATTTTAAAGTCTACAAAACCTGAAATATAAAAAGAGATCGCAGTTGAAAGCACTGCATTAAGCAATCCAAGCTTTAAGCCCGTTTTAATAAACACTTTACGTTCCGTGCAATTTTGGATCCAGTAAGCTGCCATTGCGCTGTTAAGCAGGAAATAGATAAAAATTTCAAATCTGTTTTGAAAAATTAGTGTTGTGCATGCAGCAGCCACCATAGCAAAGGGTATTGCTATATTGAAGCATAGCAACAAACATATGGTCATGGCACCAGAGGCAATTGGAATACTGAAAATAATTGATGAAGGAGAAATTCCAAAACTCGAATTTTGGTTCAGTACTTCGGATAATGGTGCGAATAGTCTGGCAAACAATAAAATGATTATAAGCATACAGGCCATAACCATTAAATTTTTATTATGATTGCGCGCAAATCGGCTGTTATGCTTAATGTGAAGGATGTAAGTTAAGATAAGCAGGCACAGTATTATCATTGCCGCACCAATACTTATTGCCAGAATACGTTCTTTTTTTGTTTGCGTCTGCAGATTTTTGAGCTTTAAAAGCTGAACTTTTGTAATTATTTCTCCTTCGCGGAGGAGCATTTCTCCTGTTTTTATTTTGTAAATAACCGGCTTGATTTCTGCAGCAGCTCTTTTTTTTCGTTCTTCGGTTTCATTTGTGTTTTGAGTTATATTTGGCTGTATTAGCTTTTGGACAAAATCTACAATAATGTTGACCAAATTGTAGTTCATGTCTTTGAGCATGGGCTGACCAACAATTCTTACCATTGTTTTCGCCTGGTCAAGACCATATAATGACTTAAGATCATAAACGACTTTTTCAGTCTTTGTTTCAACATCCCTTAATATTATTCCTTTATCTGATTCTTTAAGAAGAATATCTTTGTTAATAACAACTCCATTATTTATTATCTCTGTTAGAATTCTGGAAATAAGATCGGCGATATTGTTTGAAAATTTTTCTTCTATAAGAATTTTATATGCATCATCGCTTACCGTGATGCCGATTGCTTCCTCAAAGCTCTCTTTGAGCTGCCGGAGTTTTTCATTTAATGATAACGGTTTTATCTCTTTATTTGATGAAGCATTGCCTTGATTTTCTTTGTATGCTTCGAAAATATCAGCCATTTCAGCAAAAACTTGTTTTACATTCCGGCTAAGTTTTACGCTAAGAGACGCATTGTTATCGTAAACAGTTAAAACCTCTTCAGCAGCCTTTTTACGGTTTTCCTCTTCAGCTTCTTCATCTTCAATAAGAAAATATTTGGGTGCTTTAATATCTCTTTCAGCAACATCTCCTAACTTATAGGAATGTTTTGTTATTATAAGAGTCGGATAAAGGATAATGGTAAATATTATGGTGAAACCTATTAGAATGAACCATCTGATAGATTTGCTTGAGGCAAAAAAATTTTTAATTGCTTTATTCTTTTTTTCTATGTTCATAAGGGATTTATTGTGTTATTTTTTTACTTGCTTCCAGCTCTTCATACGCATTGATAATTTTCTGAACTAATTTATGCCTAACCACATCTGTTTTTGAGAAAAAAACAAACTCTATTCCATCTATTCCCTGTAAAATATTTTTTGTTTCTATGAGTCCGGAAGATTTATTAACCGGAAGATCTGTCTGGGTAATATCGCCGGTTATTACGGTCTTGGAGTTAAAGCCTATTCGGGTCAGGAACATCTTCATCTGTTCAGACGTTGTATTTTGTGCTTCATCTAAAATAATAAAAGCATCATTTAATGTTCTTCCACGCATAAAAGCAAGGGGTGCTACTTCTATAATTCCTTGATGCATGAGATTGGAAACCTTTTCAAAACGCATCATATCGTGAAGCGCATCATAAAGAGGTCTTAGATACGGATCAACCTTTTCCGTCAGGTCCCCGGGCAAAAAGCCCAGAGTCTCACCAGCCTCAACCGCCGGCCTCGTGAGAATTATTCGGTTTATCTGTTTTTTTGAAAGAGCTGAAACAGCCATAGCCATAGCCAAATATGTTTTGCCTGTTCCCGCAGGCCCTATTCCAAAAACCATATCATAATTGCGGATAGCATCAATATATTCTTTTTGAGAGCGATTTTTGGGTGTAATAAAGCGCTTTTTTGATGCAATGAACACTTTATCCAGAAAAATATCTTTAAGCTTGATATTATCATCAGAACAAAGAGCCCTTACCGCATAATCAATATCGCTGGGATAGACAGGAAGTTTTTCCTTTAAAAGGCCGTAAAGCTGATTTAGTATATTTTTGGCCAGGTTTGTTGCAATGCTGTCGCCCTGAATAATAACAGTGCTGCCTCTTGCGTGGATTGTAATGCCCACAGCTTCAGCAATTTTTTTAAGATTATGGTTATGTTCGCCGAAAAGCTGTTTTGTCAGATCTATATCTGAGAAAGTCAGTTTTATCTTCTTATTGATTGAGTTTTCATCCATAGGGCTTATAACCTATCATAACTTTTTCAGATAATGCAAACTGCATCTTGTGGCTAATTGCCTTCAAATAAAAACACCTTGACTCATAAAATCCGCTTTGTTATTTTAAAAAAACTTATAATTTTTAGTTCAATTATTTTTTGCATTTAAAAACGTGTTAAAATAAATAGTTGTCTTTTTGTTGCTATTTTACTTTAAAGGAACGCTATGAATAAGTTTGATATTTTGATTGTAATTGTTTTTGGATTTTGCCTGATAAGAGGTTTTTTTAGAGGGTTTATCAAGGAAATGTCTTCGATAGTTGGTGTTTTAGGAGGATTCTATGCAGCTTATACTTATTACCTGGAAGTTGCAAGACCACTATCAGGATGGATTTTAGACAAATCGTACCTTCATATAATTAGCTTTTTGATTATTTTTTGCATAGTTTTCCTTATTATCAGCATTCTTGGTGTAGTAATCAAGTATATTCTAAATATTGCATTTTTAGGCTGGTTTGATCGTATTTGCGGAGCTGGATTTGGGATAATTAAGGCAACATTAATGGTTTCTGTTTTGTTGATAGCTTTTACCGCCTTCCTCCCAAAGGGGGCACCGATAGTCAAAGACTCTATTCTTTCCCCCCATGTTTCATTTTTTTCTGAAAAGATGGCTAAAGTAATTCCTGAAGATATGAAACATCAGTTTGTATCTAAAATTGAGGAATTAAAAAAGGCCTGGAAGAAAAGCTAACTATCCCCCCTGATTAGTGCCTGACCGAAAAGTTTTTTTTTAATGCTGGCAATAGTTTCAGCTTATTTACCGATGTGAAGATTTGTGAAAAAGCCATTAGCTCTTAGCTGAATGTGTTATCTGTTTGATTTTTTAAGCTAAAGGCTAATTGCTAAAAGCTAACTGCTAAAATTTTTAAGGGATAAGTTTGGGAATAAATGCTTTAAATAAACTTATTGACACGTTAAGAGGGGAAAACGGATGCCCATGGGATAAAAAGCAGACACCCCGTTCCATGTCGGTTTATCTTGTAGAAGAGATATATGAGCTTTTAGAAGCAATTGAATCAGGAAATACCGATGATATCTGCGAAGAACTGGGAGATGTTTTGTTCCATATTCTATTTATAGCCAAGCTGTTTCAGGAGATGGGCTCTTTTAATATAGAAGACGCTGCTTCTGTAAATAAAGAAAAAATGATACGTCGTCATCCTCATGTTTTTGGTGATAGTAAGGTCAGCCGCTCTGATGATTTAAGAAAACAGTGGCACCGGATTAAGATGAATGAAAAAACACATAGTGGAAATAAATCGATATTGGATTCTATCCCTTCAGGCCTTCCCGCTTTGAGGCGTGCCTACAGGATTTCAGAGCGCGCAGCAAGGGTGGGATTTGACTGGGATAATATTTCAAGTGTTATGCAGAAAGTTGAGGAGGAATGGTCTGAATTAAAGACCGAATTAAATAAATCAGGTAAAAATCAGGAAAGTTCGGCAATAGAAATCGGAGATGTTATCTTTACCCTTGTAAATGTAGCCAGATTTGCGCGCGTTCATCCTGAAAATGCTCTGGCGGATTCCATTAAAAAATTTGAAAATCGTTTTAAATATATGGAGAAAGTTATATTAAAAAACGGGAGAAAAATAGAATCTGTTTCTCAGGGTGAAATGAATAAATTATGGGAAGAAGCCAAAAGAAAAGGTAACGGTTCAGCCACTAAATAAAAAGAGTGTTCATTAATATGATTGCTATTATAGACTATGATGCGGGCAACCTTGCAAGTGTGGAACGGGCTGTTTCATATTTAGGGTTTAAGTGCATTGTTACAAATAACATGAAAACAATAGACAGTTCGGAGCGGATAATATTCCCCGGAGTCGGCGCCGCCGGTGCTGCTATGGACAGTTTGAAACGTCTTGGACTGGATTCACCTATAAAACAGGCGGTTATTGACGGCAAACCAATACTTGGCATATGTCTCGGCACTCAGATAATCATGGAATATAGCGAAGAAAATGAAACACCTTGTCTTAAGATAATAGATGGATTTGTTAAGGCATTTCCGCTGGATATTAAATCTAAAGATGGCAGCCGGTTAAAAATTCCTCACATGGGGTGGAACGGCTTGGAAAACATTAAAAAACATCCGGTTCTTTCGGATTTGCATGAGGATGATGAATTCTACTTTGTTCATGGATACTATCCAAATCCAAACGATTCAGAACATATTCTGGCTACAACGGATTACGGAATTTCTTTTGCATCGGTTATTGGATTCAATAACATAATTGCCACCCAGTTTCATCCTGAAAAAAGCGGGAGACCCGGGCTGTCTTTGCTGAAGAATTTTTGTATGTGGATTCCAGGTTAATCTCATATCTGAGTTTTCAAATTTCTGTTAATAGAATTAAATGACACATAAAAATGAGTTTGTAGATTTCTGATAATGCTGTAGGAAAAAGATATGTTAAGTAAGCGCATAATCCCATGCCTTGACGTTCGTGAAGGAAGGACAACAAAAGGCATACGTTTTGAGAATAATGTGGATATTGGAAATCCCGTTGAAATGGCATCTTTCTACTATGAAGCCGGTGCAGACGAGATTGTTTTTTACGATATTACCGCATCTCACGAAAAAAGAAATATCATGATTGATGTGGTAAGACGTGTGGCTGAAACAATATTTATACCTTTCTCAGTGGGCGGAGGGATACGTGACGTAGATGACATGAGAAATGTACTGTTGGCCGGGGCTGAAAAGGTAAGCGTTAATTCAGCGGCAGTTAAAAACCATGAAATTATATCTAAAGGAGCTGAAATTTTTGGAAGCCAGTGCATAGTCCTTGGTATGGATGTAAAATATGTTGGGGAAAGTGTAAAAATTCCTTCTGGTTATGAAATAGTAATCAATGGGGGAAGAAAGTATATGGGTATTGATGCGCTGAAATGGGCAGTTGAAGCACAAGAACTTGGGGCCGGAGAAATTTGTTTAAATTCTATAGATGCAGATGGAACTCAGGATGGTTATGAGCTGAAACTGACCTCTCTTATTTCAGAGAATGTTAGTATCCCTGTAATCGCATCAGGGGGTGCCGGAAAACCCGAGCATCTTCGCGAAGTTTTGACTAAAGGAAAAGCCGATGCGGCGCTTATTGCGTCAATGGTTCATTATGGCACATACACTGTTTCAGAGATTAAAACATACCTGGATTCATGTGGTGTAAAGGTTCGAAAAAGCTGGTGATTGGCATACTATAGACTTTCAGATAATTCATTTTTTTTAACCACTTGTTCGAGCTGTTTGATCAATACGCTGCCATCTGATATTAAAAGCCTGCCGGAATTTTTTTCATCTTTATTATCAATTGTATTGAAAACAAATTCATTTTCTTTTTCGGTATATTCAGGGCCGGGTTTTTTTAATTTAAAACTAATTTCACCCCCAACTTTTTTTTAATTCCTGAACGAATGACTCTATCAAAAATTTCATCAGCAACTTTTTTTATGATTGCCTGACGCTTTCCGTCAGATGCTTTATTGATTCCTTTTATAGTTGGTTTTTGTTCCTGAAATTTATTTTGCTCAAAAGTTTTACGTGTGAGCTGTTCGCTTAATACTTTGAGAACATTATGTATTTTATAAGAAGGTATGTGCATATTTATCTTCTAATTTATAATCCAGGGCTCCATCCAGCATAACTGATTTAATGACAAGCATAGGCCGAATAATATATTCTGATAAAGCTCCTATGGCTTTCAAAGGCAATTTCCGGCAGATCGTTATAATTAAAATAAGCTGCATCAGATGCATCGTCGCCCGCTTTAAGGATACCATTATAATTTTTTATAAGATAACCGACCATAAGAACGCTATGATATCTTGGGCTGATATTTGTTGTAACGCCCAGAAGCATCTCGATTTTACCTGAAAGGCTGGTTTCTTCTTTCAGTTCTCTTAAAGCGCCCTGTTCGGGCGTCTCGCCAAGCTCAATAAATCCCCCGGGCAGACACCAGAAGCCAATTTTTGGCTCTACGCTTCTTTTAACGAGCAATATTCTTTCCTTATTATCAACCACGACAAGGCAGGAAGCAGGCACCGGATTTTCGTAAATGGCTTCATTGCATTTTTTGCAGAAAAGGCGAATGGTTCCTTGTAATAGCTTTTCAGAAAGCTTTGCCCCGCAAAAATGACAAAAAGATTTTTTTTGCATCTTAATCGTCAAAATTTCCCTTAGATCCTTTGTCGGTGATAATAGATTTTGCTTTTTTAACAAT
>Ga0255419_10074_pt1 | contig 20698 bp, 19 predicted proteins | sample ANMaggSeSYBR02J3_FD_182658 | JGI IMG/M metagenome (GOLD analysis project Ga0255419, IMG submission 182658) | Sediment cell enrichment communities from methane seep in Santa Monica Basin, California, United Staets - ANME aggregate JGI... | ecosystem: Environmental > Aquatic > Marine > Cold seeps >...
GAATCCAGTGTTTTCAGAAACTTATGAATGACCTGGACCCCGGCTTTCGCCGGGGTGACGACTTTTTACGAGTCAATCAAACTTGTACCTTTAATTTTTCCAGGGCCTCTTTCGCCACCTGGCCCACTGTCATTTTCTCTAAATTTCCATTCTCATAGATATTAATTTCATGGGACTCATTCACGAGCGTTTCCAGATCTTCTTTTGCTTCATGAGCCCCGAGGTTCCCCATGAGCAAGGCCGTGTAGCCGCGCACTGCGGGGTCAGCATCCTTAATGTAAGTGAAAAAATGAAAGGTGTGTTTGCGAAGGAGATCCGGCCTGGACCTCGCAATCATTGCAAGGGTTTGAAGGGCCTGGGAACGACGCGTCTCGTCGGCCAAAAACTGGTATAACTGCGGGATATATCCTCCAAACAGTTCCGTCTTATGGGAGATGATCTCCCCGATCGCCTCAAAGGCACCCCATGTGAAGGCGGCTGTATCCGAAATAGCATAAAACAGGGTCTGCAGGAGTTTGGAAACTGCCTTGGAATCATTTTCGCCAATGACGGCGCACGCCCGGCCTAAAATCTCCGCGGCCCTCTTTCGCAACAAATCGTCTCCCGAATAAATGAGCCTTTGCAGATTTCTGACCAATTTCTTGTCATATCCCGCAACATCGAGTATCGGTTCAATCCGGTATTCTCTTACGAGACCTTCAACCTCTTTTTTCGGCAGAGACTTCTTTCCTTCATGGGAAGCCGCATTAACCGATAACACCTTGGCTTTCCTGGCTTTTTCCAGCCTTTTATGAAACCCGTCCGATGTGACCTCTAAGACATCTTCATGTAATCTGATAAAAAAAAGGACACCCAAAATTCGCCTGCTGTCAATGACCCCACCCGGGACAATCAAGTGTCTTATGTAATCATAGTTTTCTACGATTTCCTGTTTGTAATCCTCTTCGGGCAAAAGGTTCCATGCCAGGTCCCAGTCCATGTTGCAACCGAAGACCAGGGCTTCGATCAGGGCCGCTCCCTGGCTATGACCTGTTTCGTCGCAGGCATAGACGGCACCGCAGGAACATGAACCAACGGGCATCTCACCCTGTCTGCGGTTTTCCAATTCCCGTGGTTTTTCTATAAGAAGCCCGCAAAAGGGACATGCGGGTGGCGTGGTCAAAGTTTTTCCCATAAATTTGCTTTCAAACATAAGACTATTACCTAGTGCCATCCATTAATGAAATAAGGGTACTATCAAGTGTCCAATTCAGAAATGAGCAATTTTTTACAAGATCAAGTCGAAGATCCCGGACTTTGAGCGGGAGAAATCAAGGGATTAGGCGGAGACGTACTTTAGTACGTCGCACAACGAATCCCGCCGATTGACGCTGAGATTGTAAAAAAGGGCCATTTCTGGATGGACACTACCTATATTCAGGGATCCAGACTAAAACCGCATGAGTCCTCGTCATATTCAAAGTCTACAATTTCAAAGTCCGATCCCATTGATTTGAAAAGAATATTCCAGTTGCTATACTGTTCTCCCGCAAATTCGCAATTGAGGGTTCCTATCCGCGCATCCATCTTTTTAAGTTTTGCCACCACTTCTTCAAAGAAGATATCGGTGATGCGAATCCTGTCATCATCATCGAGTTCAGATTGGGAATGTGTTTTGTCTTTTATGTCAATCATTATTGAAAACCGGGAAAAGAAAAAGCCCGGGATGGCCCGGGCAAATATGTTTTTCTAAAAACGGATACTTTAACCACGGGATGGGCGGGCTTTATGCCGGCCGGAAAGCATATTATTTTGTGTATCCGGGCAGTTCAAGGGTTGTGCACTGGTTTGACGGACCGCAATTTTTAGTGGTTATTTTTGGCTGGTTCCCTCCGGGGCCTACACCAATGGCATAATTGGTCCTGCTTACCACCCGCTCAAGGGACTGGGATTTGCACTTGGGACAGACCATTTCCACTTTTTCATCTGAATTTATAAACAGTTTTTCAAACACTTCGCCGCAATCCATGCACCTGAATTCAAAGATTGGCATTGTCTTTACCCTCCGAAAAATAATAATATATATTAGTCACTTTAGGGCGCAAAGTCAAACTATAGAATTGAAGATTGATTATTGAAGATTGTCGATTGGCAGTTACCTGAAGTTGGATTTTTTCTTGAAGTGGTGCGAATTGAAATCTGAAATCCAAGTAACATTTTAGCCATTTGAAAAATCAGGGAATATTGCAAAGGTCTAAAGTGTTACAAATCCAAAATATCATATGATTCTTTCTTTTCATCCATGTTTTGATACGGACGTTCAGGTCATCCTCGGGGACAGGCTTCTTGATTCAGTCGATCTACAATTAATCCGGGATGCAAAGGCTATTATTCTGCCACAAACGTGCCCGCAGGAGATGTATAATGCCTGTTCGGCTTCAAGCGCGGCAGTATTTCCTTCCTATGAAATGCGTTTTAAGTATCCCGGGAAGATGGGGCAGAGTATCCTGTTCAAGAATTTCGGATTTTTGCATCCCGGGACTTTGCGTTGGCGGTCTGTCGTTGAATTCAAAAAGGCGTATCCGGCTTTAAAGGAGTTTCCCCATGACCTGCCTTTTTTCATCAAGGACGACAAAAGCCATGAGGCGGATGGAGTATTTCTTATAAAGGATATGCCCTCGATGTCAAGGGCATTTGATTACCTGGGCTGCAGGGAAAGATCGGGCCTGCCCGGTTTTGTTAGTCAGGAGTTTATTCCGTCCGAAGGAAATGTTCTCAGGGCGGTGATTATCGGAAAAAGGGTGATTACCTACTGGAAGCGTCCAAATAGACCGGGACAGGTCATCACAACCATCAGCCGGAACGCGATGATTGATCATGACTGGCGGCCTGATCTTCTGGAAAAGGGAAAAAAACAAGCCCTGTCCCTTTCGGAAAAAACCGGGATTGATCTGGCAGCCGTTGATTTTGTATTCTCCATCGCTGATAAATATCCCGCGCCCTTCTTTTTAGAAATCAATTACTATTTCGGCAGGCGGGGCCTCGGAGGGTCGGAAGATTATTATCACCTGCTTTATCAGGCCGTCCGGGAGTGGCTTGGACAAATCGGGCTGGACCCGGAATCGGTGAGTCTCATTTGACAATTATCGGCTTAAACATTGATGCCTCAGTAAAAGATCCTTTTTAACAACCGCCCTAACAGCCCCTGTCTGTCCATTCAACGTCAAAACCGAATTCGAGGCGATAATGGTCGTGAAATCTGAATTGACTATTTCTTACCAATATCTTTTCTCTGGTTTATGGATAATTCTTCCAGTATTCGGGCAAGCCGTCCAGTTCTTCTGGAGATCGAAGATGCCCGACACATCCCATGTTTACCACCCCCGCAAACCGCAGGAATCGCAATACTGCCGGTGCATCGAGGACAATTTTGAAAACTTGGAACAGGTCTATGATGTGAGGTTTGCCAAGCAGCATGGCTTTTTCCGGCCCTATGTGAGACATGTGATCTACCGCTTCCTTGACTGTGGCATCCCCACCTCCATGTGTTGTGTTCACACGGCTGTTTTTACGGAGAAGGCATGTTCAGGCCTGCCCTGGCGCGACTTATTAGTTCGAAACCTGCAACCCGATATTTGGAACACGGAACGATCCGTTGTTGATTTCGAGGATAACCAGGTCTGGGCCAGGGGTAGCCCCTCGCTTTACCACAAAGACCCTGGAGGAGATCTTCCCCGCCAAGGACGGGATCCTCGACAGGCACAAGGTCTTCAAGATACTCCTCTCAAAGGGAAAAATCACGGAAGACCTGGTTGATATGCTCATGAAGTGGCGTCATTAGGGTTTCAACGTCTTCTGTGGCCCCAAGATCCAACCTGGTGACGAAAATGCCATGGAAAACCTGGCCCGGTACATTGTCCGAGCTTCCTTTTTCGTCGCCGTCTCGCTGGGTTGATGAAAGACGTAATGGTCGACGTCGTTTGCCTTCCAGTTCATATGTCCCAAAAAATTCTTCACCTGCGGTACGATATATTTATGCAACTTCATAAGCTCCGTGGACGACGACTGAAATGTCCCGTGAATCGGCACCTGGCAGAGTTCCCAGTGCTTTGGCAGCGAGTAGTTGTTCGCCCCCAAAAGACGCGCGCACCCGTTCGGCCACGGCTTCCTTCGAACCATCATGCAGGCGGCCGCGTTCCCGATTGTTAGCCCCGCGGCCTTCAAATAGAGATCCTTGAAGCTCTGGATGTGGAAGCTTGAAAACTCCCTGGACAATTCAGCCGTGCATGTAAGTGCCATGCGGTAGTCGTGATACATGTTCAAATACGCGCACGCGATTTGAATCACCTCCAGCTGTCCGACGCAAGCAGTGGTGACGTCGAACGCGTGAGTCTGCTTTATCCCGAGGGTTTGGGCCACTTCCATCGCCGTGGCCGGCTCGAAATACTCGCGCGCTATTCCGGAAAAAATAACATAATGAGACCGCTATATCCTTGACACACAAGGCCAACATACCTATACTCGTCCCATGAAAAAGCGAGTTTTTATCAAGTCAAGTCAATCAAGTCGTTTTTTCCCCTTCCTTCATTTCGATAGCATCGCAAATATCTCTATGTTCCTGTAGTATAATATCGCGTGCTTTCGGAGATCTATATAGCGCTGATTTCCGCCTTGATCAGGCTATGGCGCAAAGGCTCAAGGTTTTTGTCGAGAGCCCTGAAAGTGCTTTTTACAGTAATGCTTGCGTTTGCTGTTATGTGTGGAGGGGGCAGTACCGAGCGCAATACAAAGTTTGTCTTTGAAAGGTTTCAATGGAGGCATTGAAGCCTGTCCTGACAGCAGAGCTGATGGTGATTGAGATTATCTATTACAGATTGTCAAACATTAAGAATAGAATAATTTTTTGTGGAAATATTTGAATGTTCATAAGGTGTGAGACCCTTTGCCCGATTTGACGAATAAGTGGAAATGCCTTATAGAGAACCAGTCAAAATTGCATTGAGATTAACGGTTTCTATTGGGGGCATCTCAGGCCAGAGGTTCAATGAGGGTACGCGAATGAATAAGTGGCGTCACACGGAATATTCTGCGAAAAATTTTTCTAAAGAGGAGATTGCGAGGCATTTATGTGGAAAAATGAAATAGAAGAACTGGAGCGAAGAAAGCAAGCGGCCTACCAGTTGGGCGGTGAGGAGAATGTGGCTAAACAGCACCGGGCTGGCAAAATGACGGTACGAGAGAGGATTGATTCTCTGGCGGATGGAGGGTCCTTTCTTGAAAGAGGAATCTTAGCTGGAGTCCCGTCATATGATAAGGAAAAAGGTGACAAGCTTATTGATATCACCCCTTGTCCTCTTGTGACAGGGATCATGAAGGTAGATCGTCGAAGAATTGCCGTGACCGGGGATGATTACACAATAAAGGGAGCATCTGTCGGAAGGATGTATAAGGCCAAAAACGCCTATTTTGCCAAAATGGCTCGTCGGCTGAAGCTGCCTGTGGTTCGATTGCTGGAGGGTGCTGGAGGTTCTATCAAAGAGATTTTGGATATCGGGTATACGGAGCTTCCGACTTGGAATGATGAGGCGATACAGGACCAGGTTGATATGATGTCCGAAGTACCTGTAGTGGCTGCCGGGTTTGGGGCAATAGCAGGGCTGGCTGCCATGTATCTGGTGCAGAGCCATTTTTCTATCATGGTAAAAGAACAAACTCAGGTCTTTGTGGGCGGGCCTCCTTTGTTGAAGGCAGCGTGTGCGGAAGACTTGTCAAAGGAAGAGTTAGGAGGCTCTAAGATTCATGGATATGTATCAGGTGTGGTGGATAATATAGCTGAAAGCGAGGAGGAATCCCTGCAGCAAATAAAGACATTTCTATCCTACTTGCCGCCTAATGTGTGGAATATGCCCCCCATTGAGCAGAGCGTGCAGGATGACCCGAAACGCAAGGAAGAGGAGTTGGTATCAATTATTCCAAAGGATGGAAGAAAGGTCTATGACATGCGCAGGATTATCGATTGTATTGTTGATCGTGGGTCCTTCTTTGAGATAGGGAAATATCAAGGCCGTTCTCAAATTACTGCGTTGGCGAGAATGAATGGACATCCGGTCGGCCTATTGGCAAATGACCCACGATTTCTTGCAGGCTCATTTAGTCACGACGTTTCAGAGAAGTTTCTCCGGTTTGTTGATATGTGTGATACGTTTCATTTACCGATTATCAATCTCTCTGATCAGCCGGGATTTACCATTGGGTTAAAAAGTGAGACTTACGGAAACATTCGTAAAGGCGTGAGGGCAAGTTTTGCAGTGGCGCAGGCCAGTGTGCCCTTGGCTGTGATATACGTTCGAAAATGCTTCGGTGTTGCTGGAGCAGCGCAGAAGACAGGGATGCAGTTTTGTTGGCGTTATGCGTGGCCTTCTGCAGTATGGGGAAATATTCCTGTCGAGGGAGGTGTGTATGCTGCACATCGAAAAGAAATTGAATCAGCAGAGGATCCAAAGGCTTATCTGGATAAATTGCAGGATACCTACAGAACCGTTTCGTCTCCTTTTCGAACAGCAGAGGCTTTTGGAATAGAGGATATCATCAATCCAAAAGACACACGGCAGCTTTTGTGTGAGTGGGTGGAAATGGCATACGAAGTGGAAAAGGATAATTTGGGTATAAAGAAGAGGGGTATGAGAATGTAAGAGGCTGTAGTGATAGCACACGTCGAGCGAAACCTCGTTTTCGTGGTGATGTCTCCAGATGCAAACCCTTGTGTAGCCTAGCCCAGCTAAAAGAGCTTCTCGTTTGTGAATGGAAAAGCTCAAGCAGTGATTGCGAATTTACATTACCTTAATCAAGAAAAGCACAAATGAGTAAAATGTAAAGACTCAAAGATAAGGTTGCTCTTGTTACGGGTTCCAGCGCAGGAATTGGTGAAAGCATCCTGTTCGAGGATTTCGGATTTTTGCATCCCGAGACATTGCGCTGGCGGACTGTCGAAGAATTCAAAAAAGCGTATCCGGTTTCAAATGCGTTTCCCCATGAGCTGCCTTTTTTCATCAAGGACGACAAAAGCCATTAGGCGGATGGAGTATTTCTTGTAAAGGATACGCTTACCCTTATAAATATTGGCTATCAAGAATTTTGATGGTGGATTTTGGCCGCAAAATACAAAGCCCCGCTCTTCACCTGGTTGGAGGAACAGGGCTTTGGAAAACACATAGCGTCCGCGGCAGAATTAATGGTCGGGCCGCGTTGGCAACCTTCTCCTTCCTATTTGTCTTTCTTCAGGATAAACGTCATCCCCACGCCGATAAAAAGAAGAACTGCCGCAGTTATGAAAGAATAGGTATCGCTTCCGGTTGAGGTCTTGATCATCTGCGACAGACGGCCCATCACAAAACCTCCGACACCCCATGCGCTGAAAACGATGCCGTAGTTCATGCCGAAGTTTTTCAAACCCCAATTATCCTTTGTAAGCGAGGGAAAAAGCGAAAGGTTTGTTCCATAATTGAACCCGATAAGCGTGGCGAGGAGCACCACCATAACGGAACTTGAGTTTTCGGATCCCACGACGGGTATGGACACCAACATCAATACAGCCTGAAACAGCAGCATCAACATAAGAGTGGAACGACGGCCTATCTTGTCCGATAGGAGACCTGCCACAATCCTGCCTCCGGCATTTCCCACCGCCAGTATGGCAACCGCCAAGAAGGCCATCTCACCCATGCTTTTTTTTGCCATACCTGCAACGCTCCCTATAACCATCAGCCCAGCTCCGGCCCCTATGAAATATATGAGCCAGATAACATAGAACTTACCGGTCCTTATCATCTCAGACGGGCCGAAATCCCTTTGTATCTTTGTGGCGACCCCCACCACCCCCGAATCACTGGTAAAATCCTCTACCGTGAAATCCGCCGGCGGATTAACCAGCATCAAGGAGAGGCCGCAGACCACAACAAAAAAGGCAAGGCCGAAAAACAGCATGGAGCTTTGCAGGCTCCAGACACCCAAGAGATATTTGGAAAGAGGTGCTATATAAACCGAGGCGAGACCGAATCCGGAAACAACCAGGCCCGCAATCAATCCGGTTTTTGACGGTGGAAACCACTTAAGCGCCGGTGGCGTTGCGGCCGAATATCCAAATCCAATGCCGGTACCGGCAAGTACACCAAAGCCCACTATCCACGCAACATAATCGGTTGTTCTGGAAATCCAGATGAAGCCTACGCTGACAAGAAGGCCTCCAATGAAAGCAGTGATTCGAGGTCCCATTTTATCCTGGCATTTGCCCGCGATGATCATAGCGAAGGCAAACACGATACAGCAGACCGCATAGGGATCATTCAGAGCCGCTGGATCCCAGTTAAACGATCCTTCCCCCCCTTTCTCTATGGACTGTCTTATGGCCCCTTTGAAGATACTCCATGTATAGAGTATACCGAGGGCCAGATTGATCCCGGTACCGCTGAACGTTACCATCCAACCCTTATTCTTAACCGCTTTAGACATCTATGACTCCTTCTTAAAATTTTTTACGAACTCCATTTCATGAAAACCGGGGTATCCCATTTACCTTCAATCAGTAAAAGGAATACCCCGAGAATATTAACGTTGCCGCGCACCGATTCAACGAAAGGCTGAGCACCCGTTTTCATTATTGCATGCGGGTTTGTTCTTACATGAATCCATCGCAACCATGGCTTATTATTGTCTGCTCTCTACCAGCTTATCAACAACATCGGGTTCGGCTAAAGTGGAGATATCGCCGAGGGAATCTATCTCGCCTTCGGCTATTTTCCTCAGTATTCTGCGCATGATCTTACCGCTTCGGGTCTTCGGGAGCCCATCCGTGAAATGCAGTTTGTCAGGACTTGCTATTGGTCCGATTTCTTTTCTGATATGCAGGACCAGTTCTTTCTTTAATTCATCGCTGGGAGCAAGCCCTTCCTTGAGCGTCACAAAGGCGTAAATACCCTGCCCTTTCACGTCATGGGGATAACCGACGACTGCGGATTCCGCAACCGACGCATGTGCCACGAGAGCGCTTTCTATCTCCGCTGTTCCCAGTCGATGACCTGAAACATTTATGACGTCGTCCACGCGACCCATAAGCCAAAAGAATCCATCCTCATCCCTTCTGGCGCCGTCCCCGGAAAAATAAGTACCTGGATGCTGAATAAAATATTGGGTCTTGAAACGATCCGGATCACCGTATACCGACCTCATCATTCCCGGCCAAGGTTTGCTAATGCAGAGATGTCCTCCTTCATTTACTTCAGCGGGGGTTTCGTCCTGTCGAAGGATCACGGGATCAACACCGAAAAACGGAAGACCCGCGGAGCCGGGTTTCATCTTCATGGCACCGGGTAGGCCTGCAATCAGATGGCCCCCGGTTTCCGTTTGCCACCAAGTATCCGTAATCGGGCATTGCTCTTTACCTATGACCTTATAATACCACATCCAAGCTTCGGGATTTATTGGTTCGCCCACGCTTCCCAGGAGTCTGAGGGTGCTTAAATCTCTTTTGTTTGGCCATTCATCTCCATTTCGCATAATGGCCCTAATGGCGGTAGGCGCGGTATAGAAAGTGTTTACTCCATATTTCTCAACGACTTCCCAAAAACGGTCTGGTGCGGGGTAATTGGGGACTCCTTCGAAAACCAGTGAGGTTGCCCCGGCCGAAAGAGGTCCATAAACAATATAGCTGTGGCCTGTTACCCAGCCGATATCAGCGGTACACCAGTATACATCTTCGTCCCTAAGGTCGAAGACGTATTTCATGGTCATTGTGGTATATAGGAGATAACCTGCGGTGGTGTGAAGCACGCCCTTGGGCTTGCCAGTGCTGCCGCTAGTGTAAAGGATAAACAGAGGATCTTCGGCATCCATCCATTCCGGTTCGCATTTGGCAGGAGAATTTTCCATCAGCTCATGCCACCAGAAATCCCTGCCCTCGGTCATCTCCGTTTCCTTATCGATCCGATTGACCACGATACACTGTTTGACGCCGGGACATGCCTTCAAGGCCCTATCCGCGTTTTCTTTGCTTGAAAGGACCTTGCCGGACCTATACCCCCAGTTACATGTGATCAGGGTTTCGGCTTCGGAATCGAGGATCCTGTCCCTTAAGGCTTCCGCACTAAACCCGCCGAATACTATGCTGTGAATCGCACCGATACGGGCGCAGGCGAGCATTGCCACGGGAAGTTCCATGATCATCGGAAGGTAGATGGCTACACGGTCACCCTTTTTTATTCCGAATTTCTTCAGCACATTTGCGAACTTGCATACTTCACGGTGGAGTTCCTGATATGTATAGGTAATGGACTCATTGGAAGGCTCCCCCTGAAATATCAATGCTGCCTTGTTTTTTCTCCAGGTCATGAGATGCCTGTCCAGACAGTTGTAGGTTACATTCAACTTCCCGCCGACAAAATATCGAAGAGAAACATCATCCTTAAAGCTATATTCTTCAACTGGCCCGTCCCATTTCTTGAACCAGTCGATATGCTCCTCGGCCATTTCACTCCAGAAACCCTCAGGATCCTCAATGGACCTTTTGTATAGTTTTTCATAATCATCCATGGTCTTGAGGAAGGCTTTCTCTGAAAACTCCTTTGAAGGATCAAAGACTCTTTTTTCCATATAGACCGACTCAACCTGTTTGTTTGTCTCCAATGTCATAGCTTTCTCCTTTAATTGTCTCTATTAGTAGTTCAAAAAACCAATCCCTTCTGCTCAAAAAATAAATGAATCCGTACAGAGCTTTCTCTTGTAACCTTTTAACTTTCTTAGTTTAGTTGAATAAAACAAAAACTGATCACCGATTTCCAACAAAAAAGCCACGAAGGCTTATAAACATAAACAGCGAATAGCCTTCGTGGCTTCAAAATATAGCCAGCCCCCGGATCGCAACAGCTCGCAGGGGCAAATATTTCTAGTTTGCCAACTCTTTACTACTTGACGCTACATTAATGACATCTTGAATTTATGTGTATCCACGATTATCGGTTTATCCTGATCCATGGCGAAAGTTCAATATGATCTGTCAGGTTAAAGATAAGTGACACTTTGTCCGCTTACACAAAAATCATGTGTCAACAATCGACTGTTATCTTTGACTTGTCATTAACCAGCCGACAATTTTCCTGCTCCGCATAGGCGTCTCCGTGTTGGTCAGGGTTGCCAGACATTCAGAGTACGACATTCATATAACCTCCTGATGCCAAAACGAGTTGGGCGGATCAGGGATTATTGATTGTCAATTCCGTTGATTATTAAGATATGCTACAATAGCCCTATCTTAGCTACGGAGACGTCAACTTCCATGTTAGTATTAAATTGGCTGATGAACTATATTTTATATGATCTCTTCCGGAAGCGACCCAATACTCCCCAAAAGCGATCTAAGAGCTAAAAAGCTACCTTGCTGTTTTTTCGGCTTTCCAACCTTTCCGTGCCAATGTGGCCGAGTGATTTTTGCGATAACTCTATAGACGTGCCAGTATCTGTTGTCAAGAGAAAAACAAGGGGGAATGAAACATGCATTACGAAAAAATCAAAACCGTAATTCACTTTACCATTTGTCCTTTCAGCCTGCAACGCCTAAGCCAAGGGGAACTGGAACTTACGGCAATGAATCCCCAGCACAGACCTCGGGTCGGTCTGACGAATCAAAGCACTCTTCTACCGGATTTCTTTGTCTGTTGACATCGGGTGATTAGAAGTCCCCTTTTTGAGGGCTGACAATAGGGGATTTGCTCCTGTGTGTCAAGCTGAAATCAACCTCATGATATTGTGGAGGCAAAGACCTATCTAAAAAGGCTGGCTTAGGTGAAAAGGGCGCAGACGCGCCGGGAATACTTCGAAGATTTGATCTTGCCGGAAGAGGGGAAAATCGAGGAAATTCGGGTAAAAATATCCCTTGGACCCAACTGATCTCTCAAAAACCAGGCCGTGAAAGTCTCTGGGTACTGAGGGCCCAAGTAAAGAGATAAATTAGAGGTCTCAGTTTAAAGTGGAAAATTTTTTCATTTTTTGGAGAGGCCTTGGCATCCTAAAACTCTCCCCTTTGTGGTCGACCGTGCAGGCGCCACAGCAAAGCCGGTCAATGGGAGCCGAACCCAGGAGTTTGTTTGGGAAACAGTTTGACGGAATTATTTACTTACGTTATACTTCTTACGTAAGAAATGGAGGGCATTATGGACAAAATTATGTCAACCCGAATGGAAGAGGCTGTTATTCAGCACATCGGTATGCTGGCAAAAAAACTGGGAACGTCAAAGAAGGCCGTTCTTGAGAATGCTGTGCGTTATTATGCTGAAAAAATAGAAGCTGAACAGGGTTTAGACCTTTTGTCACATACTTTCGGGAGCTGGCAGCGCGATGAATCGACAGCCGAGACCGTGAAGTTGATCAAAAATGACATGCGTAAATCACAGGAAAGGTATAAGCGTTGAAAGCATTTATCGATTCAGATGTCCTAATTTGGCATTTGCGTGGTGAACGTAAGGCGCTCAATCTGCTCAAAAAGCTTCGCGACAAGGAAAAGTTTGAGCTATGGACCGGTGCTATGCAGCGCGCCGAAGTGGTTTGTTTTATGAGACCGGCCGAGGAAGAGGCCACCCTTTTATTGCTATCGCAGTTTGAGACTGCACCGGTTAATCAGTGGATCATCGATAAGGCCGGTGAACTTTATCGCAGGTGGAACCCTCGCAAAGGAACTGACATCAACGATGCCATCCTTGCAGCAACCGCCATGCAAGCCGGAGGGAAAATATACACTTTGAATGCGAAGCATTATCCAATGTCTGAAGTGGTCGTCCAGCGGGCATGGAAAGTGTAGCTGCCTTTTATCCTTATACCGGAGATGTTTTTCAAGTTTAATTCCCGCCTATTTACGGCGCTTCCGAAATCTGCTGATTTTGCTGACTTATCGCAGGACACACCCATAGCTTCAATTATCCATGCAAAGGGGGTTAGCATTTATGAGTGGTAAGGATTCCTTTTTGCTTCTAAGATGCCTTGACGTAGACCCTGCGGGATCTCGGGCCGTCGAACTCACAGAAAAAGATCTTTTGCCAGGTCCCTAAGACCATGTGGCCATTTTCAACTATCACCGTGACCGAACTCCCTATCAATGATGTCTTGATATGGCTGTCCGAATTTCCTTCCATGTGGCGGTACCCGTCGTTTGGAGGTACCAGTTCATTCAGTTTTCGAATGATGTCCGTGCAAACAGCCGGGTCAGCTCCCTCATTGACAGTCACTCCTGCCGTGGTGTGGGGCACATAGACCACACAAATCCCGTCGACAATGCCTGCCGAAGTGACTTCCTTTTGCACGGAAGAGGTGATATCCACCATCTCAATCCTTGAACCGGTCTTTACGCTAATGCTTGTGGGCATGGTTGCCTCCTGGCATTTAAAGGGTGTAAAATTTCTTGGAATCATTCCTTCAGGTTTCACGGAAGGATTATGCCTGATGAGGCGTCATCCTTTGTGTCTGCTTCTTCAGCGTCCTTTTTTGCTGCCTTCATGTAGAAATTGAGGCTGCGATCGAAAAGAAACTCAATTAGCGGGTTGGGTTTAAGGGCCGTGTCCTCCTGTTCAGCGGTCAAGGCCGCTGCTAGGGCCAGGTGGGAGGATTCTTCATCTTCGAGTTGAAAGAACCGATAGGCCATTTCCTCCAACCTGTGCTTCAATAAGGCCCGTCTGGAGGCGGGAAAGAGCTTTTCAATTCCCTTTTTCTTGATTTCCCCTGCCCGGTCTGCTTTTTGGGCATCATTGAGAAGTAAGGGACTGTCATCCAGTTTCAGAATATCTTCCATGAACGGTTTAAGGCTTTCAAGGTCATCGATCCAGAATTCCAACAAACTGTGTTGAAAAAGCTTTTCGAGTTGAGAACCGTTCACGGTTCTCTCAGGGACCGAACCCTCGGGCAATGAATCATATATTACGGGCCGGTCAAGGAGAGAAACGTTTTCCAGTAACCACGGTCTGAGCTCAAGGTATTCGGAGGGAGCATTCGAATGAATTTCAGTGTGGCGAACGTATGCCTTTTCGAGAACAGTGGCGGCATGGGCTAAAGAGGTTTCCAATAAGGGGCCGACATCCAGGGACAGGTCTTCCTTCATTTGTCTTGTGCGTTTCTTACTGAAGTTGGCGAAGAGAAACTGCTGGATACCATGCTCATCCGAGATAAGGCCTACTCCCAAATCCACGCCCTTCGTGGCCCTGTGCAATTCAATAAGAACAGCACGATACCCGTTTGAGTCAATCGTCCCGAGATGGGCGACGGGTTTTTCCTTTTCTGCCGGCACAAAAACGGCAGGTGTGCTATCCTTTTCTTCACGAAAATCCCCAACCGCAAATCCTTTTTTATCAAGCCTGAACAGAACCCTTTTGATGGCCTTACGCACCTGTTTATCCTGAAAAGCCTCGTGTATGGCTGCAAGCAAATGGATAGTGGATTCGTCGTTCAGAGGCAGGCGTTCCACAAAGACCCGGGCAAGGCGGGAGTCAGGAAGTTTTTCGACAACTTGGGCAGGATCAGAATCTTCGAAATCTTGAAGCAGGGATGTCACAAGGGTTTCTTCCTGGGCCGAGAGAGATGGCGGGGACGATTTTTTCTTTTTTGATTTGTTTTTGGGGGGCATGATCAGGCCGCTTTTTTTTCCTCAATGGCCGCATGATCATCAAAGCCCTCCTCCTTGAGGTAGACGTTAATGGTCTCGTTCGGGGCAGTATCCCATACGCCCCCCACGTAATTGGCCATTATGGGCAATTCCCTGCAACCCTCTCCCCTGTCCACTAAGATGGCCAGTTCAATCTTTTTTGGGCGGCCATAATCCATAAGGGCATCCATTGCCGCCCTGACGGTTCTTCCCGTAAAGAGGACATCATCCACTAAGACAACCGTCTTGTTATCTACGGAGAATGGCAGTTCAGTCTTTCCGACGACCGGAGTTGGGCCGATTCTTGTCCAATCATCACGATACAGGGTAATATCAAGAATGCCGATAAGTGGCGCAGGTGCACTCAATTTGCTGATAGCCTCATGAAGGCGGGAGGCCAAAAATGCGCCGCCGGTCCTGATACCCACAAGAACTATATCTTCCATTAGACTGTTGTTTTTGACTATTTGCGCCGCTATTCTTTGGATGCTTTCGAAGATGTCCTCTTTTTTTAAAATAATTGCCTTGTTCATATTGGTTTTCCTACAAAAAAGTTAAAATTTATAGTAAATTAAGCGTAATAAGTCAAGTAAATTATGGGAATGCGCATTGTTGCAAGGAATTCTTGACTTGAAAAAGAATGGCAGATTTTATAAGATAGATGTCCCTAGATGAAGGCTATTTTGTTTTTTCAATTCAGGGGGACTACTTACTTGTTTTGCCGGAGTGAAATGTTTGAATGATGGATTTGACTACAGAAAACACAAGGCTTGACGAATTGGGCCATAAGCTGGGCCATACCTTTACCCATCCCGAATTGCTCTCGCAGGCATTTCGACACGCCTCTTATGTAAATGAACAGGCCGATTCAAATTTGGAAGATAACGAGCGTCTTGAATTCTTAGGGGATGCCGTGCTCGACTTGGCTATCAGCCATCTCCTTATGAAGCGCTTTGAGAATGCTGAAGAAGGCGACCTTTCAAAATTCAGGGCCATGGTGGTGGATGAGGCAGGTCTGTACCAGATCGCACTGATGTTGGGCTTGGGCGATTATCTGCTTCTGGGCAAAGGAGAGGAACTCGGCCGCGGCAGGGAAAAGCCTTCCATCCTTGCAAATACCACGGAAGCCCTGATCGGCGCCCTGTATCTCGATGCAGGATTTGAAACAGCCCTGGAGGTAATTGGCAAATTGTTTTCGCCGTTACTTGAAAAGGTCGGCACCTTGGAGATGATCTATGATTATAAGAGCATCTTCCAGGAATATACCCAGAAGACATACAAGACCCTACCTAAATACCAACTGGTGGAAGAGGTCGGTCCTGCCCATGATAAAACCTTTAAAGTGGCACTGACCTTGAATGGGGAGACCTTGGCTGAAGGAAAGGGGAAAAGCAAGAAGGAGGCCGAACAAGAGGCGGCCAAGGAGGCTTTTATTTGTCTGAAGGGAAATTGAAGCCCCTGATTGTACCTGTCTTTATTCCCAACATGGGATGTCCACACCGGTGCGTCTTTTGCGAGCAGGAAAGAATAACCTCCCAACATAAATTCCCGGTCAATGGAAGGCATGTGGAAAAAATCCTTGATATGGCTGTCCGATCAAGAGATTTCGATCCACAGAGAAAGCCGGAGGTTGCCTTTTTCGGCGGCACTTTTACACGGCTTTCAAAGGAGCGGATGGAAACGCTTCTGGGGGCGGTGGCGCCCTATATAAAACGGGGATTATTTCAATCCATTCGGGTTTCCACGCGGCCGGATGCACTTGATAAGGAACGTCTGGATCTCATGAAAGCTTACGGGGTCCTCACCGTGGAATTAGGTGCACAATCCATGGATGACCGCGTGCTCTCCCTTTCAAACCGGGGCCATACGGCAGAAGATACGGTAAAAGGGGTTCAGTCTCTTAGAGAATACGGGTTCAGGGTGGGGATCCAGCTTATGCCCGGTTTGCCCGGGGATTCCAATGAATACTTTCGCTCAACCATCACAAGGGTCATAGCTTTGCATCCGGACATGGTCAGACTCTACCCTGCTTTGGTCATCCGGGGGACGGAACTTGTCCACTGGTACAGCGAAGGGAGGTATTCGCCCTTGAGCCTCGAAGAGGCCGTAGAAATATGCATGGAGGGCTGTATGCGGTTGGAATCCGAAGACATCCCGGTCATTCGGATCGGGCTCATGAGCTCTCCTACCCTTCTTAAAGAGGGCCAGATAGTGGCAGGGCCCTGGCATACCGCTTTCGGATTCTTAGTGCGTTCGGGTATACATCTGAAAAAAATTGCATCCTGTTTGCCGGGGCAGGGAGAGGTGTCACAGATCCGGATTCATGCCCCAAAAAGGGAGGCCAATCTGGTCAGGGGGTATAAGAATCAGGGTATCGAGTGGATTGAGCAAATGACCGGGGCAAAGGTTGTCGGGGTCGAACCGGATGACTCTATTGGTTCCGGGGAGATAAGAATCGAGAAGCTATGAGATAGAAGGTCATTTGTCTATTTTTTTGACAGGATTAACACGATAGACTGGATTAATTTTATCTTGTAAATCAGAACACATATTCTGTTTTTAAATAATCAGTTACCGGACTGTTAGCTTTCATAATAATAGAGGCTTTATTAAGTGAGCCAACTTTAACCAGGACAGTTAGGTGAAACGCATGCTGTTGGAATCCAGGAATTATCATAAGGATATACGGGACACAAAAATCTTGTTTATCCTGTTATCCTGTCAAAGGTCTTTTAAAATTAGGTGAGCTATTACGATATGAGTTTCCTGTCAGGCTTTATTGCCATCATAGGTCCTCCAAACGTGGGCAAGTCCACACTTTTGAACCGCATTCTGGGGACGAAACTGGCCATTGTATCTTCCAGGCCCCAGACAACGCGGAACCGTATCACCGGGATTTATCATGGAGATGGGTTTCAAATGGTTTTTATGGATACGCCGGGCATCCACAAGACCCGGTCCGCCCTTCACGAAAGCATGGTCGAATCCGCGCTCGCGACCCCTCAGGAAGTGGATTTGGTATTGCTCGTCTTAGAAATGCAACGTCCCGATGAACCCGAGATTCCATCTGTTCTGGGCAATCTGAAAAAGCTCAAGAAATCCTGTATCTTGGTGATAAACAAAATTGATATGTTTCCAAAGGAACAAATCTTACCTGTTATCGACAAGTTGAGACAAACCCATCCATTTGAAGCAATTATCCCTGTTTCGGCACTTAAAGGTGACGGGGTGGACGCCCTTCTTGAGGAGCTGAAATCGAGGTTGAAGCCCGGACCTCGGTTTTTCACAAAGGACATGAACACGGACCGGACAGAGGCATTTCTGGTTTCAGAGATTATTCGGGAAAAGATCTATTTTCATGTGAAACAGGAACTCCCCTATTCGTCGGCGGTTACAGTGGACAAAATGGAGGAGATACCGGACAGGAACCTCCTCTCTATTGGAGCCCGGATTCATGTGGAGACAGAATCCCAGAAAGGGATACTCATCGGACAGAAGGGTCGGATGGTCAAGGCCATAGGCCGTTCAGCCAGGCTGGAATTGGAGAAAATGTTCAATGTGCAGGTCTATCTTGATTTAAAGGTGCGGGTAGAGAAGAACTGGACCAAAGATTCCAAGGCCCTCAGGCGTCTGGGTTATTGAGTGCAAAAAAAATCCAGCCTCTCTTGATCAGGGAGAGGCTGGTTTCTTTAGGAGGAAAGAGTAATTGTTGTTTGTTGAATAGATGTAGATGCAAAATGCTTGCCAAAAACAGAAGCCTTTGTTCATTGTCGGATAACTTATTGTTAAGACAGGCTTTTCTTGAGTTTTGTATTTTTCATTTTTTCTTGTCAATTGCAATGAAAGTACAAAATATTGTACCGGGAAATCGTCAAATCAGGGATGTGTTATATAACAAGCTTAAATTATTACAAAATTGTGAGTACAAAATATTGTACCCAAAAACTTCAAAATACGGACTATGTAATGTAACATATTTAAATTACTAATAAACTGTAGGTACAAAATATTGTACTTCTAAACCACTATTCCATGTTTTTTCATTTTGTGCTGAATTAAATTCTTTTTAATTCCCAACATCTTTGCCGCATGGGCCTGGACGTTGTTACATTGGTCCAGAGCCCTTCTTATCATCTTTTCTTCAATTTGTTCCAGTGCATCAGGCAAAGGTATGTTTGGTGGGATAAACCTTTCAACATCGAATTCAACTTCTGCACCAGCCAGCTCTTCAGGTAAATCCTCAAGTCTGACAATATTTCCTGAACAAAGGATTACAGCCCTTTCAATGACATTTTCCAGCTCCCTTATATTGCCTGGCCAGGAGTGATTATAGAACACTTTCCACACTTCCGGGCTCAATTCAAGCTTTTTTTTCTCTTTGTCATCTCTGTAATTATCGATAAAATGTTTGACAAGCGGCGGTATATCGTCAAGACGTTCGCGTAAGGGAGGTACTTCAATATTCATAACATTAAGCCGGTAAAACAGGTCTTCCCTAAACGTACCGTTGGTGATATCCTCCTTGATATTTCTGTTGGAGGCGGAAAGGACTCGGACATCAACCTTTATTGTTCTTGTTCCCCCAACTCTTTCAAATTCCATTTCTTGGAGCACCCTGAGAAGCTTGACCTGCAGCGGCGCAGGCATGTCACCCACCTCATCAAGAAAAAGCGTTCCGGCATCAGCCACCTCAAATCGTCCTTTTTTCAAGGCAACCGCCCCTGTAAAGGCGCCCTTCTCATGGCCAAAAAGCTCGCTTTCAAGCAGGGTTTCGGTTAAAGCACCGCAATTTATGGAAATGAAGGGCTGGTTTTTCCTTGGGCTGTTATAATGGATTGCCTTGGCTATGAGTTCTTTTCCGGTGCCGGAAGGGCCGGTAATCAATACGGATGCATTGGATTTGGCCAATTTACTAATAGAATCGAAAATCTCGAGCATGGGCTTACTCTTGCCAATAATGTTACCGTACTTGTAGCGGTCCGAAAGGGCCTCGCTGAGGCGCCGGTTCTCTTTAGTGAGCCGGTAATTTTCAAGGGCCTTTTTTATGATCAGCTTTAATTCTTCGTTATTAAAAGGCTTTGTAATGTAATCGTATGCCTTTTTTTTCATGGCCTCAACGGCCATTTCGATTGTCCCGTAGGCCGTCATCATAATAACAGGAAGTTCGGGTCTTATTTTTTTGCACTTTTCCAGAAGCTCCATCCCGCTCATGCCGGGCATTTTCATGTCGGTGATGACCAGGTCCAGGTCCGACTCGCGCACTGAACGGACGGCCTCACGGGCATTGTCTGTTGTAACTATTTCATACCCCTCGGTACCCAACAGTGCCTCAAGAACCACCAGATAGTTCTTTTCGTCATCTACGATCAGGATGGTTTCCATCTATATTAACCCCTTGGCAATTCGATCTTTACCTTTGTGCCCTTGCCTTCCTCGCTATCTATTCGTATTGTTCCGCCGTGCCCTTCTATTATGTTCCTGACGATAGAGACCCCAAGCCCGGTCCCTGTTTCCTTGGTGCTGAAAAAAGGGTTAAATATCTTGCTCAGATTTTCCCGGCTTATGCCGCAACCGGTATCTTCAATCTCTACGGTATAGCGGTTTTTCTTCTCCTCTACATTGACGGTGATAGTGCCTTCGTTTTCAATGGATTGAACGGCATTTACAAAGATGTTGAGAAAGGTCCTGTAAAGGAGTGGGGGGTCGGCACTGAGTTTTAGAGAACGACCGTCCAGGTTATGATGTACGGCAATTTTTTTCTTGTCAAGTTCGGGCTCGAGGAACTGCAGGTTTTTATCCAATACTTCTTCTAAATAGCAATCCTGAAAATTGGGTTTTAATGGGCGGGCAAAATCCAGGAATTCCGTTACGATGTTGTTCAGCCTGCTCGATTCTTCGATAATAACTCCGGAAAGTTTTTTTTGTGCGTCGTTGGAATCAGACATGCCGCCCATAAGTTCCGCAGTGCTTCGAATAATCCCCAAGGGATTTCTGATCTCGTGGGAAACCCCGGCACACATCTGACCTAAGGCGGCTAAACGTTCG
>Ga0255419_10075_pt1 | contig 20165 bp, 17 predicted proteins | sample ANMaggSeSYBR02J3_FD_182658 | JGI IMG/M metagenome (GOLD analysis project Ga0255419, IMG submission 182658) | Sediment cell enrichment communities from methane seep in Santa Monica Basin, California, United Staets - ANME aggregate JGI... | ecosystem: Environmental > Aquatic > Marine > Cold seeps >...
CTGTCCTCTGCCATCAGTCCTCCGTCCTCTGTCATTTTTTTCCCTAAATCTTAAACCCTCAACATGTATGATATTCATAATTAATTCTCAGCCACAGACACACGCCGACTGACACAGACTTTTTTCTCGCGAAGCGATGACACTTTTTTATTCGGTCGGGCCTGCCCAGTTAAATTCCACAGGACCATTTAACCGGGGTCGACCGGATAAAACGTCCGTGTGAGTCCGTGTGTGTCTGTGGCTAATCCATTATTTTTGCGCTTTTTGCGCTTTTTTGCGGCCATTAAATCTTCTTTTATTTTGCGCCTTTGCGCCTTTGCGTGAGCTATTTATTCTTTTTTGCTTTTTCTTTTAATTGCTTTTTTACAATCTGCGTCAATCTGCGAAATCTGCGGATCATTTCCACATCCTCCGCCGCTGATTAAAAATCACCTTGCTCCCGTCAGGTTCGAGCATAAAGGGAAGCTCGCGAAGACTCCTAAGACTTTTGCGCACTCTATCCTGATTTTCGCGCGGAACATAAAGAAGCAAAAATCCCCCACCTCCTGCACCTGCTACCTTTCCTCCTAAAGCCCCAGCTTCCAAGGCAATATTATAAAACTCATCGATCTTTGTGTCTGACACATTACTCGCCATGCTCTTTTTATCAAGCCAGCCTTTATGCATTGTCTCGCCGACTATATCAAGATTATCATCTGTTATCTGCTCAAAAATCTCCAAAGCCATATCTCGCATACGGCAAAGCGTTTTGATTTTTTTAGGAATATTTCCCTTTTGTTCATTCAAAACAGATGAAGACTTCCGTGTTCGATTCAGATAAAACAACATTAAGCGGGAACTCAGAATCAATTGATTCCATGGCGAAATGTCAACTCTTTCGGTCTTAACCTCACCATCCTTGCAGAACTTAAAGTATCTTAACCCTCCATAAGTAGCGATGTACTGGTCCTGAATACCGATCGGACTTCCCAAAATATCGATTTCGATCTCACATGCCTCACGAGCTATCCTCTCCGCAGTAACAAGGTCACCTTTATAAGTATAAAGGGTATGAAGCAGCCCCACAGTAACGCAACTGGAAGAACCCAAACCGGAACCTCGCGACGGAATATCTGCAAGCGTGGTAATTTCAATACCTTTATCCACTCCAGTTTTCTTCATGCATTCCCTTATCAAATGATGCTCGATTTCATCAACAGATTTAACTCTCTCACGCCTGCTATAGTTTAGAACAATCAAATCGTCGAACCGTTCCTTTAAAATAACGTGTATATACTTGTCGATTGCAGAGCTTACAACACCACCTTCATGCTCCTGCCAAAAATCTTTAAAGTCCGTTCCACCTCCGGCAAAGGAGATTCGCAAAGGAGTTTGAGTTATTATCAAAGCGCCCCCTCCATCTTCAAAACCTTCTGAATGGTCTTAAGCGCCAGCCAGATATCCATCCAGATCGTCCAGCGATACATGTAAAAGCGGTCCATCTGAATCCTCTCCTCATAATCCACCTCCTGCCGTCCGCTCACTTGCCAGTATCCGCTAATCCCCGGCCGAATCTTGATCCGCTCCTTTTTAAACTCACCATATCGTTCCAGCTCTTCCGGTATCACCATACGTGGACCTACCAGGCTCATCTGTCCTACGAGCACATTAAATAGCTGTGGCAATTCATCCAGGCTTAGTTTTCGGATAATCCTCCCGAAAGAAGTAACTCTCGGGTCATTTCTTAATTTAAAATTTGTCTCAAACTTGGCCTTTAACTCAGGCCTTGAATTAAGGAACGAATCGGCATCTTGTATCATGGTTCGAAATTTTAATGCGTCAAAGTGAATGCCGTTTCTGCCCACCACCCGCCGTCGGTGAAAGATAGTTCCCCTGTCCTGGAGCTTAATAGCGGCTCCAATACCAATAAAAACCGGACTCAAGGCAAAAACAAGAAAAAGCGATCCAGCAATATCCATCATTCGCTTGATAAACATGGGAAAGCGTTTATTCAATTCAGGCTCAAGACGGTTTATTCCGATAAGGCCAACATATTCATCCCGATTATAGGTGTAACTCATATCCATTAGCCATGAGGAAAGGGTAAATATCTGCCGATTCGTATTTTCGTACTTAACCAGCAGATCGAAAAATTGCGGCTGAATTTCTCCGCTATATTCATCTAAAGCCACAAATACAGTTGTGATTTCTTGTTCTTCAAGAAACGAATTCAGATCCCCGGATATAAGCTGCTCCCCATCATCGCCGCTATATAGCATTTCTCCGTTTCTCCGCTCCAGGTAGCCTGTCATTTTAAAACGTGAAAATTGCTGGATGCGAAATAGCGCTCGGAGCTTATTCGTAACTTCAATACTATGTCCTATGATTATGGCCCTTTCCCTGCCAATGTTGTTTTTCCAAAATCTTCTGTAAAGGCGCTTCAGCGAAAACCGCCCGATCATCAAGAAAACCATCACAAACAAATAAACAAAGCCATACATGTAACGAGAAAATCCAGCAGACTTGAATACCAAAAAATTAAATGCAAAGATTACCAGCCAACCGAAAGTGACACTTTTTATTATGATTCCCAACTCTTTTTCCTGCCTGCGTAAGTACGTTGGCTTATACCCCTGTAAGGCGTAGAAATTCCCTATAACACCAAGGTAGCAGATGATAATGGAATGGTAATAATTTGAAGGATTCTCTTTGAGTCCCAAAATACAGGCAACCAAAAACCAACCAACCAGGATGCCCAATAAAATAGCCAGGATATCCACAATCAGAAGCGCCAACTGATGCCCCAGCCCTTTATTCAGCAAAGTCCAAACCATTCGCAAAACCCGTATTTGCCAGTCAGCCGCCTTACTTTCCGAATCTCTCCTTATGCCCAGATCCAAAGCCATGCTCTGTTGTTGCTCAAATGATTTTTCCCGTCCAGAATCCATCTATCCCCGTCCGCAGATTACGCTGATTTACGCAGATTAAAAACCGAATACTAACCTTTTGTGTTCAAGAGATCTTGATCCGAAATTGATTAAGAGACCAACCTTCAAGCCGGTCGCTTTAAGATAATTGATGAGCTGTGCTTCTTCTATCCCTGTCAAACTGGATATTGCCTTTATCTCCACAACAACCTCTTCGTAACAAACAAAATCTGGCTGATATGTTTTGTCCAGAGGTTGTCCTTTATAGCAAATTTGTATCGTTGGCTGCGATTTAAATGGTATCTCCTGGCCTTTGAATTCCCTCCCCAACGCCTCCTGATATACAGCCTCAAGGAACCCACAACCCAATTCTTTATGCACCTCCATAGCCGCCCCAATGATTTTATATGTCCTTTCGTCCCGTATCATTATCTAATCCGTGTAATCTGCGTAATCTGCGGATCAATTATCTTGTATGTTCTCTGATCATCCATCTCTTTAATCCGTGTAATCTGCGTAATCTGCGGATCAATGATCTTATAAGTCCTTTGATCCCTCATCTTCTAATCTGCGAAAATCTGCGTAATCTGTGGATACCCTTCCGGATGCGCCCTGTGCCACTCCCACGCCGACGCTACAATAGCCTCAAGCTCCTCAAACCGCGGTTCCCATCCCAGCTCTTTCCGCGCAAGCGCAGATGACGCCACCAGCACCGCCGGATCACCAGCTCTCCTCGGGGCAAATTCAAAGGGCACCTTCTTCCCCGTAATCTTCTCCACCATCCTCAACACTTCCAAATTAGAAAACCCCTTTCCGTTTCCCAGATTATATTTGCCATTAGGATTCTTATCCAGATTTTCCAGTGCACTGATATGCGCCTGTGCAAGATCAACCACATGAATATAGTCGCGTATGCAGGTCCCATCACTGGTAGGATAATCGTCGCCAAAGATCTCTAATCTGTCTCTCTGACCTAGAACCATCTGAATAATTACCGGGATCAAGTGGGTCTCATGCTTGTGGGCCTCGCCTAACCTTTCACTTGCTCCGGCAGCATTGAAGTATCGAAACGCATTGAACTTGAGTCCATAGGCACGATGATACCAGTCCAACACCTTCTCAAACATAAGCTTGGATTCGCCGTAAGCGTTAATCGGCAATTGCGGATGCTTTTCATCAATAGGCGTGTACCGAGGCTCTCCAAAAGTTGCAGCAGTGGAGGAAAAAATCATCTGCTTGCAATCAAATTCCCGCATTACATCCAAAAGTGTGATGCTGTTCACCAAATTATTATGAAAATACAATCCGGGATCAGTCATGGAAAAGGCAATCGTTGTCTCAGCAGCAAAATGTATTACCCCATCGATTGTATGATTCTGGAAAATTTCACGCAGCAAAGTACGGCTTCCAAAATCCCCCTCATAAAAAACCGCTTCAGGCAGCACCGCCTTCCGGTGCCCTTCCTGAAGATTGTCCACAACCACGACTCCATGACCTTCATTTAAAAGCATCTCCACGCAAATGGACCCAATATATCCAGCCCCGCCAGTGACTAATAACCTCATCAATATCCCCCTGCTGTTTCAGCCATATAACCAATAACTACTAACAAGTTCCCCCAATTTCCTACCACCTAACGCCCTTTCTTTTCCCACATAATTTCTGTTCGCCCACGCAAGAAACGAAAAAGTGAGAGGATAAACATCATATGCATGAGGCTGAAATAGGTTGGTATATAAAATAATTTCTTCTTTCCGATACTCCAGGGTAAAAACAAACCGCCTAAGACCAGCAGATAAAAAACCATTTGGAGCATAAATAACACCCGGTAGAGTGGGGTCACTAAACATATATTGCTCACAAAGGCCATAATCATGGCCCACGGGACTGCAAATCGTATCACCCGGTGGGAGATTAGTTGCCACCAAATGGGGCTTTTAAAAGGGTTCAGCATTCCCTGTTGCCACAATTTTTGATAACCATGCAGCCCGCCGGAAGTGCTTCGGATCTTTCTTTGGAACTCGGAGCGAAAATCACGAGATGATTCTTCCATTGCTATAGCTTCAGGTTCATAAACCAGTCGGTAACCTTGAGGTATAACTTGCATTGAGATAATAAAGTCATCACTATAGGCAACACCTGTTTCCAGTGGGGTAAAAAGCTGCTTTCGAATAGCATAAATAGAGCCATCCGCTCCCATAACTGAATGGATCTGGCTTTCTTTTCTCTTGATAAAATCTTCAATACGCCAGTAAAGGCCTTCTCCCTGGCTTGTGGCAAGCCCTGGTTTTTTTGCGATTCTGACTTGTCCGCTAGCTCCACCTACCTTTTCATCATTGAAACAATTCACAAGTTTTTGTATTGCAAAGCGATCAAATTGCGTATTGGCATCGGAAAATATCAGGATTTCACCAGAGGCACGCTGAACTCCCCGATAGATGGCTCCCGTTTTTCCAACACGAACAGGCTCATAATCAAGAATTACTTCAATCTCAGGGTGATTTTCTTTGAATGCTGTAATCTCTTGGTTTGTTCTATCTGTAGATCCATCAGAGACAATGATAATTTCTAACTTATCGCGTGGATAGTCTATCTCCTTCAGATTTCTTAAGCGATCTTCGATAACTTTTTCTTCATTATGCGCGGCAATAATGACTGAGACTCGTGGCCGGATAGTGCCCTTTTGAATAGGCTTTGACCTCAACATAGTAATTATCCACAACAAAAGCGGGTAGGCTAAATAAGGATAAATCAGAATGAGAATACACATCCAGAACAAAATCTGCATGTTTGCCTCGATGACAGAACTATGTTGTAAAAAACAGATTAGCACTTTGATTTAAGAACAGTATTAATGGCCACAGCAAGTTTGCGCACCTCTTTCGACAAGAGAAAATCACTTAGAACCTTATCCCGACCGTTCTCACCAAAAAGTTTTCTTTTTTGAGGATCATGATACAGTTCCATTATTGCATGTGCCAAAACTTCAGGATTGCCCGGTTCGACAACGATGCTGTTAATGCCATCTATGGCTAACTCAGGTATTCCTGAAAGTTGAGAAGTGATAACAGGTCGAGCATATAAAAAACTTTCCATTATGGCTACAGGTATTCCATCCATCATTCCATCTCTTTGCCTGATGCTTGGATGAACAAATATATCGCATTTTGAAATGTACTCTTGCACGATATTGTTATCCAAATCACCCAGCAACTCAACAATATGAGACAACTTAGACTTTTTAATCTGTTTCAAGATATTTTGCTTTTCAGGTCCGGATCCAATTAATTGTACATGGAGGTTCGGGATTTTCGTGTTGATCTCCCGGATTGCCTCAATTAATACCTTGTGACCTTTATATTTTTTAAGTGCTGCGACACATAGTATGATGAAAGGATCGTCCCCTTTAGGAGTGGCGTCTTTTTGGAAGTTAGTTGCTTTCTGAGGAAGGATACCACAATGCACCAAAACCATTTTAGAGGATATCTTACTGTTCCCGTAATGTGAGATTAAAAAATCCCTATTGAATTTCGAAATAGGAACGATTAGATGGGCTTCTTCCATTTTCTTTTTTAATCCATTTTGGTAAACAAAAATATCATGAGCATGCGCAGAAAAACCAAATGGGATACCCTCTAACTGGTTTATAATCCAGCCAGATGTTGCGGGGTGGCCCGCGAAATTGCAACAGATATACCTTATTCCCGACTTTCTCATTTTACATGCAAAATGAACACACTTAGGGAAAAAATACACGCTTTTTGCTATCAATATCACGTTGGGAAATAACATAAGCAATAATTTCAAGAACGTAGAAATATATTTAACTGGATAGTTGAGCAGTGTTCTGAAATTATCAAAAAAGACTCGAGCATCAAAAAAAAAGCCCGAATAATGTGTCTTGGAAAGCAGAGGATTAGCGTTTTCGTGGATTATTCTTTCTCTATTAGTAATTAGGCTATAGATTTCTATGTCGAAATTGTGTTTTGAAACAAGCTCAAGGATTTCATTAAGTGTGAAGGTTTCGGTAATCCAGGGAAAACACCTGCATATATAGGCAATTTTTTTTATTTTCGGTCACCTTTTCCCGGTATATCAGAAATTGCTTCGACAATATCCTTAGTAATGTCTTCGACATGCCTATCTACTGAGACATTTCGAAAATTAAATTCCAAAGCCATTCTTTCATAATACCTCCTTCGTTCGCTGATATAATCTACCGATGGGATATCCCCTTTTCTTGAAAAAGCTAATTCATCAGGTAAATTAAGAAAAAAAATATATTTGGGAATTGGGACAATTCTTGTCAATCTTCGAACCAAATTCATTGACCATTCCATATCTTTTCCTAAAACCATTGCTAAATCAATCGCACGATCATAGATGTAGCGATCTGATATTACGGAATAGCCAAGCAATAACCGTATGTTTATTTTCAACCATATTTGTGGAATGTATTCTATTAAAGATAATAATAGGTATATCCAAGATAGAAAACTATGCTTTTTAGCAATTTCATGTTTCCTATTTTGATAATTTTTAAAGTTAGATAATTCTTTATTTAAACCTATATCGAACAGATCCTTGCCAAATTTTCTTACCACCATCATAAAATATGCGCTCAAGTTACCCCAGACATAACAATAACGGTTGCCATCGTAGTCGAGCTGCTTTATAATTCTCCTGCAAATGGTTGTCTTGCCTGATCCATCCACGCCTATAACGCAAAAAAACTTATTTTTCATAATATCATTTCAATCTGAGCTCAACTCATTTAAAATCTGATCCAACTTAGTTCCAAAGTTTTGCCAAGAATATTTCATAGCTCTTTCCCGGGTTCTGATTATTGGTCTCTCGCTTCTCAAATAATCGATGATCCCTATCACTTTTCTTTCATCAAAATAGAAACAACTTCCAGCCACACCATCCATAATTGATGGTAATGCGCCAAACCGTGTGCAAATTATCGGAAGGTTACATGCCATAGCTTCAAGGACAGACAATGGTGTATCTATACACCCAAAATCGGATACAACCGGAAAAAGGTAACAATCAGCGCTTCTGTAGATGCTGCCAATATCTGAAAGGTATGCATTGATAATCATGCAGCCACTGAGCTGCAACTGCCGTACAAGAGTTTGGTTGGCCTTTACACTTGATGGAGAGACAATCACGCAAGTAATACCATTAATTTTAGAAATTTCATTGAAAACGTGCAGATTTCTTTCTGGACCTATGGTGCCGACATGCACTATGACAAAATCTTCAAGAGGAATCCCATACTTTTTCCGCAAAACGCGCTTTTCCGCAATATTTTGAACAGGCTGGAAATCTCGTATAGCCACTCCTCCAATCAACTCATCAGTTTTACATCCCATAGCCTCAAAGCGATATTTGTTTTTTTGGGACTGGGTCAAGGCTAAGTCAGGCCTAAATAATCGTGCAATCACTTTGTTGAAGATAAGATTGATATTGGCTTGAGTAACTATCGAGACTGTTTTTGATTGGCACGGGGGCAGGGTTAGCAATTTCATCAAAAATAGATTTTCCGTTGAAGGGCCATGGGTAGATAGAATTACGTTTGGTGAAAATTTATCAAGGCTCCCCACACATTTGTAATATAGCGAATTTACCGGTCTTTTAACAACCACCTCATGTCCCTTTTGGCTAAGCACCTTGGCACAGTTATAAGTTGTCTTTTTCATTCCTTCATCTATATTACCAATCATATCACCAATGATTAATATTCTCACTGATAGAAGTCTCCCCTACCGCAACTTACTAACATCTTTATCAGATATTCTCCGTTTATTACGTCACATTAACTTATAAACATCTTCATCGGAGCGACGTCTTTTCAATTGCAGGATTACATCCTTAAAGAAAGTAGGTTTAGCCATGTGACATGCCTGTACTATACTGCTTTTAAAAGCATTCCACTCCAATTGTTTCAATACCAAAGTCAACAGGAAAGATGATAGCAAAATGCGATGGTGAAGTTTCCTGCCCAAAGAAATGAAATAGTCTGCTTCCGACTTTATAGGAGGTAAAAGATTATTAAGATACCGCAACTTTGTTGGGGTACCACCAAATAAGTCCTCATGAATTTGGGTTATAATTGATAGCACGATGCGAAGTGCAGTGGTGGCATGCTGCTTTCGAAACAATTGCTTAAGGTCTTTTAAACCATGTTCATCTAACTTTGAAATGACCCAACATGTATAATAATATATCTCCATGCCAATTCTTTGTTCCATTACTGAATGTATAATAGCCGAAGCCAATTCCATTTTTACATCAAGCAGTGGAATTGAAACATCTTCAATAAGAATAGGTTTCACTAACTTAGCCATTTTATATTTATCAATAAATTGAAAATAATCAACAGATAAACTGGTGCTATAATCTACATAGTAGCGACCTCCGGATTTATCCCGCATGACAACATCCCGCCCTCTCGGATCTCCCAAAAGAGAGGCATCCGGCCCTGTACTTAGAAGCACGTACCCCTTTTTTCTAAAAGTTTCAATCACTGTGCCATATTGATTCTTGTCACCCAGATGAACAAGTTCCACGTCATTTGAAATGTACGGGAAAGGTCTTTCAGTCATGGTCACAAAATAAGGAACATGCAAGTCATTCACCAGCTCACATGCTCTGGCTAATGTAATTCTTGTTTGAATTTGCCTATCACGCAAATTTTTATATTCCTCTGTTAGTATGTGTAATTTACCTTCCCTTCTTAAGATATCCAAATATAATAAGCCAACCCGGTTTTCATATGCATGCTCAAACAGCTCCTTAGATTCAATCACCTCATTCTTAACATTCTTACTAATTAAAGGCGACCCGAGTATTCTTAAAACCTCATATGATAAATTTCGAGCATTTACCGTCATAATAAAGTCCTTTCAACTTAATGTAATCCATCCGGTGTCAACCATTTCGAGAAATCGATTGTTGATAAGTATCATTTAGAGATACACAAATACAGGAGAATATGAGTGCAGTGTTTATAAACAAGGCTTTGATTATTTTGAATATATTTGTTGTCTAATTTATGAAGAATACTTCCTATCCTAATTGATAGATGTCTCATAGGGCCGATACAATATAAAGGATAAGCAAACCTGCTATATCCAATTACTCCAACTAACTCTTTAATCACTGTGAAATTTTGATACTTTTGATAGTGTTTTCAGTAAATGGGAATTCCCATTCTCTGGTTTTTTGGAAAGGTCTATATATATTTCTTAAGGCTCTGTTTAAAAATGAAGTAGCAAGTGGATCAAAGCTTATTATACTCCCCCCCGCACGCAAAATTTTCTTAAATTCCCTTAGGGGGCGATCTATTTCATTAAAATGATGAAGTACCGCAGGGCAATAAATTATGTCAAAATAGTCGCTGGAAAAATCGTTTGCAAGAATATCCATTGAATATGCTTTTGCATTTGAGTAGTGAGAAATTGTGTGATCCTGATAAGCATTGATAGCTTTCTCCGATAAATCTATCCCCACATATTCCTTAGAGTTCTCAATAATCCATTTAGACATTTCAAACCCGCCGAAATTAGTACCCTGGAAACATCCAATTTCCAATACACGAGAAGATGAAATATTCGCATCTCTTAACCATTTGATTTGCTGATCTATTATTTCCTTCTCAATCCCAATGTCAGCTCGATATTGGTTAAATTTTACTCTCATTGACGTCCAAACAGCCGTTGCCAAATTTGGCGATTTTGAAATTACGGTGCTTAACTTTTCTTCAGCGAGCTTATTGTAATAATCCTTTTGAGTGATATTAGCATTTTCTCGTACCTTCATATTAAACCTCACACATTGTGGCGTACTATAGTCTTCGGGGAGCATCCGCAGTTTCTGACCAACACCTTTTCTGCTGCCAATAAGAGGCTATAGAACGCGATTTTGGCTGTGAATAATATTATTTTTCAGACTTCCGACTCAAAACTAACCCTAAATACATATAAAATTCGTCTTAGTCAAAAACTGCGGATGCTCCCAGTCTTTTTCACATGATTTGATGTTAAAAGATAGTTGAATATCAAAGAATAGCGAAGATGATAGCAGAAAATAAGGGAATTAAGTTTTTAAAGCATTTCATGATAAACAGAGACCACACTTTGTGCAATTTTTAAAGGTTCATGCTTTTCAAAAGGATAACAAGCTTTATCTGAATTGCGAAGTAAATTATACATTTTCAATCTTATTTCTGACGGTTCTACTAAATTCAATTGAAACTTCCTGCAATGCTCATAATATTCTGGAATCCCGGGCGGAAGCAAAACTTTTGTGCCCAGCGAAATGGCCTCTAAACAGACGCGGCCAAGAGCCTCTGATTTAGAAGGTAAGACAAGCAATTCCGCTTCTGAAATAATTTCCATTGTCTCGGCGTAAGGTTTAATTCCCAAGTAATGGATATTTTTGGTTTCCTTAAGTTTATCCAAAAAACGAGTCCCTTCTAAATTCCCCCCTACAAACACAAGATTGTATCCGGCCAGATCACGGGATAACATTTGGAATGCATCTATCAATTCATAAACACCCTTCATCTCTGTGATTAAGCCAACAAAACAAACATAGGGCTGAAACTGCTTTAACCATTGCCGGCCTGCGCCACAAATATTAGGAACAACCGGCTTTTCAAAGGGAAAAGGGGTATATGCGCATTCTTCCCTAGTTAGTCCATTATCTATCGCGGCATTATAAACATTTTTGGAACCACAGATTATTTTATCGAACTTATTGTAGCGCTTGAAAATATTCCCCAAGTTATCTACATCAACAACTACCTTAACGTCCAAAAACTTCCTTAGCCCCAGAAGCAGAAAGTGAACGAGTCTATTGTAAAGCCGCCGGCTTTTAGCAATTTTAAAGAAACTACAGTGGATATGAATAATGTCAATTTGATTCAAAAGGCTTAAGATGGGTACGAACACCATCAGCAAGATGTTGTTCAGGATAAATACAGATGCGCGCATACCCAAACCCCATCTTTCAGATCTTCCTTTTTTGGCCTTAGGAAGTAACACCCTGTTAATTCTCAGAATATTCCGAGAGCTAAACAAGGGTCTCCCCTTCACAAATTCAGTTAGCACCACAATTCTTTTGAAGCCTTCAATTTTTTTGAGACTCCTGACTAATATGTCATAGTGTATACTTGCGCCCGCTGCCGTGGATGGCGGGTAATTTTGGGTTAGTAGCAGAACGCTTAATGCTTTGACTTGGCTTTCACCATCAAATTCCATATTAACTTCCAGAAAGTTATTTTTTTGAACAATAATTAGCCCAACTAATCCTGATGAATGCGGGCAAAGAGAAATCTTGATTGCGAATACGGTTGTAAATTATTAAGAAAAACCACCCCAGCGCATAGGTCATACGCCCAAACCGTGAATAATGAGTTCTATGGATTTTGCTTCTTTCCTTGTGGGAGAACTCTTCATTGTAAGAAAGCCCACCGGCCTCCCAGATGCAATGGCATTCGTTTAAGGCATTTTGGGTATAAAATTCTCTACATATTGCGCACACCTTCATTGTACTATACAATATGCAGCCTTTAAAATGCCATTTTTTGCTTAAGCGAATGCCATTGCTCCCAGATGCATATGATAGAATCCACATGGCGATAGCTATGCCCAGCTTCCAGAAAGCGGAGCTACCAGTCCTTGTCGGCCAAAAGCCTGTAATTTGTGTCAAAACCAGCGAAATAGAACTCTTCGCCTAATTCATAGTCTTGTATCATCCCCTGAACTTTTTTGAGGTACTGCAAATCAAGAGCATATCCTAAAACGATCACGGCAACCTTACCGAAAACTTGCTTTAGGATGTATACTGCTTCCATAAGGATATGAAACCCCTTCTCTGGAGAAATCCTGCCATTGTAAGCAATAACGGGTAAGGCACCAAAATGACAGAGACCTTCTACATTCCGATCTATCTCAAGAACGGGTTCGTAGCCATTGTATATGATCTCGACAGGCTTCCTCCCAGTCAACCCGCGAACACTGTTGATAAATAAGCTGAAAGGAAATAGGCTACTCAAGACCCATCCGTCTCCTTCTCCATCTCCTACCCAGCCCGAAAGGAATAAACGTTAATCCAAGATAAAACCAATATTGCCAGGAGAATGGCGCATTCCTTATCGATTGCATAAAATACTTTTGAGCCTTAACTATTTCATTTCTTCTCTCAAAATAGGCGCGCCCAATAACCCAGTTGTAACTGGCTCTTCTCGCACGTGAACCCTTCTTTTTCATTTTGTTGTTAAGTAGATTTAATCGGTATTTATCAGCTTCACCGATGGAATGGGTTGTTGATGCCTTCAGGACGATCTTCGACAGATATCGGTCCACTTTGCGGGGTCTGTTAGATAACGAATCAGGGACCAAGCGATAATAAAAATATGGGTCTTTTAGATTATTCATCTCCCCGAACTTACTCAACCTGTTCCAAAGAAGAGAATCCTCGATGAAATGTATGGCATCTTCACTATATCCACCGGCTTTCTGATAAATCTCTTTAACGAACATAACCGAGCCATGGTAAAAAGGGTTCCTTAAAGAAAGTCGTGCTTTGATTGCTCCATCTTCAGCAGGTAATTCTGTGACAAATAGTTCTTCTCCCTCTGCCGTCATAACAACCGCCTGAGTTCCTAAGACCACACAATGGGCATTGTTATGCATAAATTCTACTTGTTTGAGCAATCTTTCAGGATGCGAACGATCATCCGCATCCATACGGGCAATATACTTCCCCTTAGTTTTCATTATACCATTGTTTAACGCGGCAGCTAACCCCTTATTTTCTTGTTGAATCAATAAAATGCGAGGGTCGGTGTATGAACGAATTATTTCGGCACTACTGTCCGTTGAACCATCATCTATTATGATGAATTCAAAATATTTATACGTTTGACCTAAAATACTATCAATGGCTTCCCGAAGATAGTTCTCACCATTATAGACCGACATAACCACGCTAACTTCTATATTCATTTGATGTTCTTTCCTTATTGTGGTTGTAGCTGAAAAAATAGATATTCAAAAAGAGAAAGGAATACATCAAGATGGAAGACATGCTTCTAATCCCGCTAATCTTTACTTGCTGTACGAAAAGAGATAGCAATAACGAAAAATAAACTATTGCAATGGATTGATATTGACGAGAACTTCCCTTACGAATCAATGGAAAAACTGCTTTGAGAGAAGCAAGCATCAAATATAACAACGCAAATAAACCAATAATGCCATACTTGGCATAAACTGCAAGATATAAGCAGTGGGGAGCGAGGCTGCTGTTTTCGATGCTTGTAATAAATAGCGAGCCGTTACCCAAAAGGCCTGAATACTTAATGATGGTTGGAATATCGGTCCACTTTCGCCCTGATGCTAGTTGATATTGCCGTTCTTTAATAAAAGATATGGATGTATCAAATCTTTCAAAAATTGCAGTGGCTGGCACATATTTTCCAATTAGCATATAAACGGTAATAAACATCAGGAAACAGAGTACTATAATCTTTGCATTTTGTTTAATACCCTGTTTTGAGACAGCATTTATTATTAGAGTAAAGGATACAAATATTCCAACTATCACTAAATATGATCGGGTCCCAGATAAAAGCCCTATTAAAACGGCTAAGGCAATAAATAGCAATGCCCACCTTTTGTATTCATTTTGCAAGAAGAGAATTATGCTAAATGCAATTACCAGCAATGAATAATCGGCAATTAATTCATAATCACCCAGTAGCCCCATAAATCGATAATACATTACTTGAGATGAAGAGTGTGTTAAAAAAGCAGGCAATATGCTCGCCCAAGCACTTATATTTAAGATGTAAGAAGCAAATTGCACCATTGAAGTTGCTGTAAATATGAAAAGCAATTGAGTCTGAAATTTTTTATCACTGCGGTAATTAACTAAGATTTTAATAAATAGTATAGTTGTAACAATAAACAGTGAAAAATTGACAATACCTTCTATTTTACTAACATACTGAGAATCCACATTGGACCGATCTACCACAATAGCAAGCAATAGACCTGCAAAAAGAAAATAGTATAGCCAGACTATCTTGGGCGAAATAACTCTCCAGCTTATCCCACAGCTACATGAACTTATTACTCCTTTTATTTTACTGCCGAGCCAGATACTCCATATCATAAAAGCATTTAGCCCTAATTTAAAACAAAATGCCTCAGAAAGCCCAAAAGGCGTTGCAGCAAATGGAATAAAGAATACCATTATCCCGATAGCGATCTTATCCTTGTTTACCAGAACTAACCCAAATATCGAAAAAACAAATACTGCAAGTATTTGATATTTTAATGCAGGCATATTTGATAATAGTCCTTCATAACCGAATGGATATTTTCGTTGCCCCCAGAATAGGATAAGGAAAATCGGCTAAATGGTTGTGCGTGAATTAGAATATAGACATTCAATTTTATTATAAAGCATATCTGCAATAGCCTTATTATATAACCTTCCAAGTCTGAATAAACCCATTAAACCTTCCCTTCGAATAACATGTCAAACATATCTTTAAACCGTTTCTGATATGTATGACATTCCAATGCTCGTTTATATCCCGACTCTCTTACTTTTTCTGCTTCACCGGAATGATTAAGATAATATTTCACTTTGTCCAGCAGTTCGTGTTCATTTCTGTATATAATAACTTCTTTATCAGGTTCATAATGCTCAGCCAGTTCGTCACTGTAATTTGTGAAGTACAATGCTCCACACATCGGCGCCTCAAACTCACGCAGGTGCAAATGCTGCATTGTCCTTTGCGAATGGTCATGATTATCGTATACTTCTAAGAAACCGAGACTGATTTTGCTTTCGTTGTATTTTTTAATCATCTCATCATCAGTAATTGGTAAATGAAAGTTACAAATATATTTTGCCAATAGATTATCTTTAAAATCCATATTGGCAATTCGTGATGATATTTCAGAGCGTTTTTGTGGAGAAAACACGAAAATCAAGTGTATCACGTCTCTATCTCTGATTAGCTCCCTTTTTATCCTTCTCAAATTCGCCAGATGTTCAGTCTTTCTCCAGCCCGGTCCATATGCATGAATGTCAATCCCATTTTCCAGAAGATTAAAAACGTAATATGGACGTTTGGCATAAGCCCCACCAATAAATGATACGTCCAGAGTTCTCTCAATACCAAGCGGATGATAATATTTTGGATTGGCTGCCATCTGGAACCATATCGGATTCGCTCCGATAGCCTTAAATTTTTCAGCAGCATATTTTTCAGAATGCAGATTATAATCAAAATGTGGCGCTATTTTCTCCGTCAGATAAAACTGGTGAATATTATTACATGAAAAATTAGCGGTTGGTATGCTTAATTTTGATATCTCCTTAATACATGATTCTTCAATGTCCAGTTCCGTTACATAAGAAAAAAATAGATCAAATGGCTTCTTTTCATTTTCTGATTTGAAGGTTTCCAGTAGTTTTTGACTAAACTTGACCTTGAATTGTTCTGTTCGCCATTTGGTGCCAAGCTGCTCCGCCATCAAATCCATACGCATTAAATAAACATCATGCCCCAAATCAAGCAGTGGCTCATATAGATTTCTATACCAAGTCATACTGCCCGGAACCGAGGAGTTACCCGAAGGTGAAAGTGTTGAAAATATGCGCATTTATTCTTTCCTGAACCAAAACATACCACATACATAGTCTTGATTTGCCAATTCAGAACATCAACATCGAAGCAATCGTATCCTATTCAAAAACTATGGAACAGGGTTCGGATAAAACCCGCTTACCAAGCCCAAACATTCTAATGGCCATCTTCCTGATGGCTCTGATGCGTGTAGGCAATGATTACACGAAATTGCGGGCGCAGATATTTTGTTGCAGAAATGCGGTAGAGAATATAGCATCCTGTAGTTCAGTTCAAGAACATATTGTGGCAAACTTGGATGGATTCGGAAACGTGCCTTATTCTCTTTGTGGCGGTGAATTCTGATAAATTAGATCAGCAAGAGACGGCATACTGAATGTTTTAGAAATCCGATCGTATATGTATCTGTAAGCGTTGACACCCAGCTTTTTTGCGGTTTGAGTAATCGTCAAAAATGAGTCTTTAGCCTTTGTTCCTTTGACTGATTTTGTTTGCAAACTGACATCTTGCCTGCGTTTTTCGACTCGTGCGCCCAGTTCCGAAGCATTATTGTGCAACGGTAGCCGAGGATATTTCAGAACCAGCAAAAGTTCTTTTTTTTTGTTTCTGGTTTTTTCTATCCGATCATCTAAGGCATCATAACCGGTTTTTGTGGAAAACAGGTTGTCGAATTCAGACGATAACCTTGCTGCTGTCTCAGGCTTTGGATTCTCTTTGTATTTTAAAAGCTCTCCATAGTAGTCCCAGAAACGAGTCTTGAACTTTTTAAGTTCATCAACATTGAACGGAACAATCGGGCTTAACCGATTATAATGCCTTCCTTCATGAATCAAGCACAGTGCGTGTTCAGCGATAAGTTTTTTGAATTGTGGAGCATCATCACTCAAAAGAATATTTGCAACTGGAATTTCTGTTTGGCGATGATAGGAAGCTATTGCAGCTGCTTCCATAATTCTTGTTCTGGTGTTTTTTCCCTTCTTCGCATCAGGAAAAATTATTTTCAGCAGCTCTTGCATTTCTGCTTCTGAGATTTTCCTTTCATCGGTCAAATCCAAAAGCTGATTGATTACCTTCTTGGAAACTTTTAAATCTGAAAGTAAACAAAATGCCTTCAAGTCAAAGAGGTATGTCCTTTCTTTGCCGCAAAGCAATATATCAAGGATGGTCAAACGGTTTTTGTGGGGGACAGTAAAAAAGGCCGTATAGTACGGATTGCATAAAATTTGTGAATATTGATTTTCGCCGTTGACCCTTACCGTGGTATCGTCAATTTGCTGGAATGGCGTAGTTTCCAAGGCAGCACGAAAAATATCCTCTTTTTCCTTGTTAAAGCCGGTTTCGTCATTTGTGAGGATTCGGGAAATTGTTGATTGTGAAATGAATATTCCGCAATTCTCAAGGAGTTCCAGGATCTTTGGCTCCGACATATTCCCCACATGTTTAAGCGTGCATACCAATGACCGCACTCCATGACCAAATTCCCCTGTAACCGCAGCAGGTAATTGCCCCACATAGGTCTTGTTCTCAGAAGCTGAGTAGAAAACCTCCCTTTTGTACTCAACATTATCTGTTTTGATCAGAATTTCCTGAACAATGGCACTCTCATGTCCCTTGAATACAGCATCTTGAGGCAGTTTGGATCGATCAACTTTACATACCTCGGTTCGATCTATTGTGATTTTGTGCTTTTTTGCTTTTGACTTTTTCTCTTTTTTCTTTTTCCTTTTCTTTCTCTCTTTTTCGGAAGATATGTTTTCGCCCTGCTTTTTATTGCCTCGTATCTTGGGCCTGGCCTGTTCTCCTTTTAGCAAGCTGTTTTCGTCCCGCAGCTTCTGGTTCTCTGCCTTTAATTTTTCATTCTCTTGACTCAAACGTTCAATGAGCTGAAAAAGAATAGGCAGCACCTCGGTCAGTTTTCTATTATCAACCTCGCCAAGACGAATATTTATCTTGTGAAGGATTTTCTTTATTTCTGAAAGGCTCATATTATAACAATAATACCACTATTCCATTGTGTCTACCCCCCTATAACAATTTTTTATGATTTTGTCTGTCTTTACTCTATCAATTTGATCAGATACCAGGAAATTTGAATAGGATACAAGCAATCTTCCTTTTTTTTACAAACCAAAAAGGCTGTCATAAGAAACTTTTTCAAAAATATCCAATTTGCCCCCAACTGTGGCATCTAGTATCTCACGGCCATTTTTTTCAAATTCTAGTTTAGCCAACTTATAGGCTTTTTCTGAACGGGAAAGATTGGGCAACTGCCATCGGAAACCTTTACCAAAATAAGATGGATCAAAATGATTAGGATCATCGCCTTGAGAAATTATTTCTTTATCATTTTCACCTTTAGTAGAGAAATTATGATCCACACCTATGAGGATAACTTTATCAAAGCCAAACCAAAAAGCTAATTGTAGCGCCGCAAACGTCACAGTTGAGTCACAATATGTTCTACGTGTGGGATTTTTAGAAAAGTCAAATACTCCACCCCCAGAGGGATCATTGATATAGTAAACACTTGCTGCCGTATTAAAATAGCGTCTGCAGCTCCAATTTATGAACTTAACAGAGTTAATGTTTTCTATTTCTTCTGCACACTGCTTAACTACAAGCCCATTCACCGCGACATAATAGGTTGTAGTAAATCCAATTTTGGGAAATAATAAATTTATACGGTTTAAACCAAATGTAACTTCATCTCTCAACACAGAAAGGTCCATTTTTTTAAGGCTCGGCCCATTTCCAATAATAAAGCATCGTTGCCCTTTGTGTGAATTTTTCAGTTTTCGAAATATAATATGACTCCGCTTTGCCCTTGCATCTGTATACCAATGTATTTCTGAGTAAGTTTTACTCAAGACTTTATATATACCCAGGGGCAAAGCTTTTCTTAGTTTCGATTTAATACTGGCTTTCATTTGGGACACCTTTCTTAAACATGACACTGGTAGGTTTATAGATATACGCTAATATCCAATTTGACTGAATGCCAAAGAACAGTTTCGTCAGGAAATAATGAAACTTCATCTTCTTTGACAATCCCCAAAAAACGAATACTGTTTTTTTGAGCAGCTTCATAATCGGACATGGCATCACCGATGAACAAGCAGTTTTGAGAATTGTAATTCTTTCTATTTATGATTTCCTGACATATTTCCCATTTCTTCCGTGGAGAACCATGGACTTCTTGAAAATATTTGGACAATCCTTTTCTTTGAACAATCAACTTAATCTCATTATCTGGCGTCCCGGAAATAATATATGCTGATATATTATTATTTGTTAATACTTCTAAACTTTCTTTTGCTCCAGGAATAAACGGCGAAGCCAGAACTCCATCCAAAACTAGATCTGAAAATTGTGCTGAAAGACTTTCGATTATTTCTTCATTGACAGGTTTGTTTAAAATTTCTTCATAGTAATATCTGAATTTATCAAACCGTGATACCCCGCCATTATTCAGATGATACTCAACTACCTTTTTTTCCACTTCCGGCCCGTATTTCCGAAATATCTTTGCAAAGGCTTTTGTCTTCACATCAACCGAATCAAGTATAACACCGTCAAAATCA
>Ga0255419_10077_pt1 | contig 20077 bp, 19 predicted proteins | sample ANMaggSeSYBR02J3_FD_182658 | JGI IMG/M metagenome (GOLD analysis project Ga0255419, IMG submission 182658) | Sediment cell enrichment communities from methane seep in Santa Monica Basin, California, United Staets - ANME aggregate JGI... | ecosystem: Environmental > Aquatic > Marine > Cold seeps >...
TAGTTCCGGATGATATTAACGAGCTTGTTAAACTGCCCGGAGTAGGCAGGAAGACAGCCAATTGCGTACTGACCTATGCTTTTGACAAAGATGCCATTGCGGTGGATACTCATGTACATCGCATATCCAACAGGATGGGACTTGTTAAGACCACTACTCCTGAAGAAACGGAGATCGAACTTGGAAAAGTGGTGGAGAAGGAAATATGGAAAGATATCAACGGGTTGATGGTACTGTTCGGTAAAAGCATATGTCGGCCAGTATCACCAAAATGTGACGAATGTATTATGAATGACATTTGTCCGAAGCTTATCTGAGGATCACATCATTTAAAAAGAAACTTGCCGCAATAAGGTTGCAAAGTAAAAAAGAAAGTATAGGGAATACGGCAGTTACGCCGCTTTCCTTGATCATTCGTTGCTGAGTCCACCACTGAAATACTTGTCGTAGGAATACATATCGAAGTGACCGTGTCCACTAAGGCAGAACAGGATGGTCTTCTCTTCTCCAGTCTGCTTGCACTTGAGAGCCTCATCAATAGCGCATTTAATAGCATGATTTGACTCTGGTGCTGGTGGAATACCTTCACTGCGAGCGAACATCACGCCTGCTTCAAATATCTCTATCTGATGATAGCTGGTAGCTTCCATAAGGTTATCTGCGGTCAGCTGGCTGATTATCGGTGAGCAACCGTGGTATCTCAGGCCGCCTGCATGGATGGCAGGTGGCATGAAATCGTATCCGAGTGAATACATCTTAAGGAGGGGGGTCAGTTTTGCCATGTCCCCATAGTCATACTGGAACTTGCCGTCACAAAGGGTTGGACAGGCAGACGGTTCCACAGCGATGATACGTGGATCATGGGTTCCCTCGATCTTATCCCTCATGTATGGAAGGCTGATACCTGCGAGGTTACTTCCGCCACCACAGCATCCGATGACTATATCAGGATATTCCTCTACCTTATCGAGCTGTTTCTGGGCTTCAAGACCTATAACTGTCTGATGTAGCATGACGTGGTTGAGCACACTGCCAAGAGCATATTTGGTATTGTCGTGCTTCACAGCATCCTCTACAGCTTCCCCGATAGCGATACCAAGACTGCCCGTGGTGTCCGGATATTTCTCAAGCATGTGACGTCCGAACTCAGTATCAGGACTTGGTGAAGGTACTACAGTTGCACCCCAGAGATTGATCAGGGATTTGCGGTATGGTTTCTGCTCGAAGCTTGAGCGTACCATGTAGACCTTACATTCGATATCAAAATAATTACAGCTAAGTGAAAGTGCACTGCCCCACTGACCAGCTCCGGTCTCGGTGGTTATCCTCTCTGTGCCTTCCTTCATATTATAGTAAGCCTGTGCAACAGAAGTATTTGGTTTGTGACTGCCTGCAGGACTGACACCCTCATACTTGTAGTAGATCTTTGCAGGTGTGTCAAGCAATTTTTCAAGCCTGTGTGCACGGTATAAAGGAGCCGGTCTCCAGAGCTTGTATATTTCAAGAACCTCTTCCGGAATATCAATGTATTTCTCACTGCTCATTTCCTGTTTGATGAGCTCCATAGGGAAAAGAGGAGCAAGGTCCTCTGGTGCCAGTGGCTCATTATTTGCAGGATTAAGTGGAGGAGCCAATGGAGTGGGCATATCCGGAAGGATATTATACCATTTTTTTGGCATCTCGTTTTCATCAAGTAGGATCTTAGTCGGTTCCATAGATATTCCTCATATAATGCACAAATAAGTACTATGATGTAGATTAAATTATGATATATAGATGTTGTGTTCTAAGTTGTATCAATAGCTACAACTTATAAAATAAAACAAAATTACCCCTGGCAGCCCTGCTTCCTACCCTCAGAAATTGGAAAACATCAGACCGCTTAACCCATTAAAGCTTCAGGGTTTACATCCAAGTGATACACGCTCTTCCGGCATCAGCTCGAGATAGAAATCGATTATCTGCAGGTCATTGAAATTCTTATTATGTAAAGCATCAAAGAACCTGTCAAGAACATAGATGGCCTTCTTTTCAATTGGGTCAGAAGACAAAAGCCCTTCAGCTTCCTTCACAAGACCTACCTTCTTTAAACTTGTAGTCATACCTTCGATAGTGTCCCTGTCGTGCTTGATAAATTCTTGTCTGATATGATCAAGGTCGACATATCCAGATGAAATTGACAAGTTCATACTTTCCGGCTTATCTCTTTCCAGTTCCCTGCAATCCCTTGCAGTTATATCGGAATAGAGATTGTTGTACCTACAGGTCATATCTTTGTGTTTTTCAAGATACCAGGACCAGAACCCATTGGTGACCTGATGACCAGCAGCGTACCTATTGTCATCTAACTGCCTTGTCTTCGCATTTTCAACAAGCCACTCCTTACGCCACATTTGAAATTCTTTTTTAGAAGACGCAGAGCTCAAACTGAAAATATGATGCCCCATAGAACCATTCGCATCTATCATACAATAACACCCATTTAAACACGTTTTCAAATTGTTGAATATGATACAAAAATAACAGGCAATACCATTCCTGAACGACACACAATAATCATTCAAAAATACATAATTCCCCGAGATATTATCAATATCATATATATTATAACCATAAAATAAGTGGCATTTTTGTATTTAAGTTTATCTACAAGAATTTAGATAGTAATCATCATCATGAGGATGACTACACGGCCCGTATCTGTATTTATTATAAGTAGAAAAAAAAGTCAAGATGTAGAAGAATGCAATTTATAATATATTAATATATAAATGCCACCAAAACATATAAGCAGGAAGCACCATAAAGGATTCAGATAATACTTGGTCATTAAAAATTTTTGACCAGGTTCAATACCACTTGATAATTCATCACACTATAGACACATTCTAAAAAAATTATATTGTAGGGAACACTAATGGCATCAAAAACCGAAACCACAATGAAAGAAGATGAATTGCTTGAAAAGGTCGTCTCAGGAGAAATGCCACTCCGGAAAATAGATGCATATACCGACACTGACACAGCTGTAAGGGTTCGAAAATGTGCCATTGAGAAGATGAAGGGAATTAAGTTCGAACACATACAGAACTATACGATAGATGCTGAAGCAGCCACCAAACGCAACATCGAGAACATGATAGGCACCATACAGATCCCGCTTGGTGTTGCAGATGCTATAAAAGTGAATGGAGAATATGCCAACGGAGACTTCACGCTTCCCCTTGCAACCACTGAAGGAGCACTCGTGGCAAGCGTTAACCGTGGATGTACAGTGATCACAGCTTCCGGCGGTTCAAATGTAAGGATATTCCAGGACCTCATGACACGTGCCCCGGTATTCAAACTGGAGAATGTGAACAAGGTAAAGGACTTTGTGGATTGGGTCAAAGAACCGGAAACTTTCACAAATATGAAAGAGAAAGCAGGCGAAACCACACGTTTCGGAGAACTGCTCAGTGTAGATCCATTCATCACAGGTAACACTGTATTCCTAAGATTTGCCTATGACACCAAGGACGCAATGGGAATGAACATGGTAACCATTGCCACCGATGCTGTGCTCAACTTTATCTCAGAGGAATTCGGAGTTTACCCGATCTCACTTTCAGGCAACATGTGCACCGACAAAAAACCGGCTGCAATCAACAATATACTTGGCAGGGGAAAGACCGTTGCTGCAGACGTTACAATTCCAAAGGAGATCGTGGAAAAGAAACTAAAGACGACCCCGAAGATGATGGAAGAGGTCAATTACAGGAAGAATCTTCTGGGTTCAGCAAGGGCAGGTGCCCTGGGATTCAATGCCCATGCAGCAAACATTATCGCAGCACTCTATCTGGCATGCGGTCAGGATGCTGCCCATGTTGTAGAAGGAAGTAGTGCCATAACAACAATGGAAGTAAATGAGAACGGAGACCTTTACTGTGCCGTCACTCTCCCGTCAATACAGGTAGGAACCGTTGGAGGCGGAACAGGCATAGCCACCCAGAGAGACTGCCTTAACCTGCTTGGAGTTGCAGGAGCAGGAGAGGTCCCCGGACATAATTCGAAGAAGCTGGCAGAGATAATCGCCGCTGCAGTCCTTGCAGGTGAAATATCACTGATAGGAGCACAAGCAGCCGGACATCTGGCAAAAGCACACGCAGAGCTGGGGCGTTAACTCAGCTTAACTTTTTTGATGAGGAAACATCCTTAAAAAAAAGGATTTAGCCTCTCTGTGATAAATAGATACTCTCGATACGATCTATCGTTTCAGCCTCTTCCGGAGATTTATCTTCCCTCACATTTACAAGCCGAGGGAAACGGAGAGCATATCCTGAATCATAGTTCGTACTTTTCTGGATCTCCTCGAAGGCGATCTCGAACACCACATCAGGTTTAAGTTCGATCTCCCGAGCGGATTCACCAACAATAAGCTCGGAGAAGACCTCAGTAAGCTCAACAAGTTGCTCATCTGAAAAACCTGTAGCCACTTTGCCGATCGGAAGGAAAGTTCCATCTTCCGGGTTATGACATGCCAGAGCATAAGAGCCGATAAGATTTGCACGCTTCCCATAACCCCATTCCGCACCAATGACAACTAGGTCGAGTGTCTCCATTATAGGCTTCTTCTTGAGCCAGTTCTTACCCCGCTTGCCGGGAGAATACGAAGCTTCCGGGTTCTTTAGCATGACCCCTTCGTGTCCACCATTCAACGCAGCAGTATATATCTCGTTCACAACGTTCTCATCATCTGTGAGAACCTGCTCATCCACCTTGATGCTATCACAGTTCTCCACACATGAGACCAGTTGTTCCCTTCTTCTTAAAAGAGACTGGTCCATCAATACCTCTCCATCAAGATAGAGAATATCGAAAAGGTTCAACGTAAGAGGGATCTCACGAACCATTGCCTCAACGTCATACTTTCTCCTGAAGCGTTTGAGTATATCCTGGAATGCACGAGGAGCTCCAGTCTCATCGACCGCTACAGCCTCACCCTCCAGAATGGCAGAATCCGCCTTCACATGGAGCTTCACTGCCTCAACGATATCCGGCAGAGATAGTGTCACATTCTCAAGCCTTCTCGAAAAGATGTTGACAGAATCCCCATTCTTATGAATTTGAACCCTTGCACCATCGAATTTCCACTCAACAGCAAGCATACCAAGATCCTTGATCGCAGCCTCAATGCTAGGCGTGACCTGTGCCAGCATCATCTTTATCGGACGGTCAAGCTCCATCCTGAGCTTTGAGATCTCCTCAATGCCACCCTCTTTTGCAGCAACTGCCACAAGACCCAGGTCGTTGGTCACCATAAAACCACGCTCAATCTCCCCTGCCGGAACATCGAAAGCCTTAGAGATAGCATCACGAACGATCCCTTCACCAACACCAATACGAAGGTCCTCGATCGCCAGTCGGGCAAGATAACGTGCTTCTTCAGGGCTGGATGAATTGAAAAGGAATTGCAGGTTCCTCATCTTATTACTCTGTGAACCTGCGCCTGAAGATCTGGAAATATCAAGGAACCGATCAAAGACATCCATTATAGAGATGGAAGGTTCCTCACCCATGAATGCAGAGAATGTAGACTGGTTCTTTTTCTGTTTACCAAGTGCCGCTACCGCGGTTTCACCTATATCGCCGGTGGAACGGACAAGGTCCTCAATGTCTTTCAGAGAAAGACCGGATGATCTTGAAAGGGCACCATACAGAAGACTCGTACCCACACCAAGCTGTTCAACACTCCATGCAGGAAAAACATCCCCCATCACAAAATGGGTCACAACAGGAAGTTCCTCTGTAGATATCGACTTTAACATATCCGAGACAACATCTGTCATCTCCAGTGAACTTGAGATATGTTCGATCTGTTTACAAACGTCAGCGAATTCCTTGAAATCGGTCATGAGTCAAATTTCCTGTCGTTCCCATCTGGTAATCAGATAGCCATCAGTCCTTGTAGATGGATATAATATCACTCAAGATAGCACTTGCAGTCTCAATAGAACCTGCACCCCTGCCTGTAACCGTAATGGTCCCTGCAAGATCGGTACACACCGATGCAACGTTCAACGTACCGCCCACAGCCAGAGGATGGGATGCCGGCACAAGGCGTGGTGAAACACGAAGACGATCCTTCTTGACCTCACCTATAAGCTTGATGACATAGCCTTCATCATGGGCAAGAGAAAGAGATTCCAGAGTTACTTTGGTAATTCCGGTAACATCCACATCCTGATAGGTTGCATCCTGATCGAATATGGAATTTGCAAGAATGACAAGTTTACATGCAGTGTCGATACCTTCCACATCATAGGTAGGGTCGGTCTCAGCAATACCAAGCTCCTGTGACTCCGCAAGCATCTGCTCATAGGAAGCATGCTCTTCCATCATGCGTGTCAGAATGTAGTTACATGTACCGTTAAGGATGCCTTCCACACTGAGTATTTCATTTCCGGCAAGCGTATCCCTCACAAGATTGATGATAGGCATTGCACCGCCGACGGTGGCCTCAAAGAGCAACTTGCGATCAGCTTCCTTCGCAGCTTCGGCAAGCTCCCTATATTTCAACGCAAGAGGGCCTTTATTAGAGGTCACCACATGTCTGCCAAACTCAAAAGCAGCAACCATATTAACAAGGCCGACACCACCGGTCTCTATATCAGTAGGAGTGGTCTCGATCACAATGTCATGGTCCACACTTTTGATGACATCTTCCCCAGTAAGATCATCGATAGCAACAGTACCGAATTCCCGCTTTCTGCCAAGTGCAGCTTTAAGATCGATACCAGCAAGATTTACCTCAGCACCTTTGGAATCAGCGATGGCCACAACATCGAGGTCGATACCAAGAGACTTTAATTCATCACCCTTTCTCAGAAGGACCTCTGCAACACCCTGTCCAACCGAACCAAATCCAATAATGGATGCACGTACTTTTCTCATTGAATATCACCTTTATGAAATTTCAGCTTCAATTGGTTCTATGACCAGAAGATCCTTCTTGATCGCGACCTGCCTAAGGACCGATATCGCTTCATGAAGCTCATTCTTGCCCACAGCATCTATCTTTAAGGAAGCAGAAGAACGCATGTCTATCTGCGGCATTGAAAGAGAAATGTTCACGACCTCTGCAAAGCCGGTATTATCAATAGTATCAATAGTATCCTGTATATCAGTATGAACTATATGACCTATCAGGAGGACAGCACCATGTGCTGTGAAACGATTCTCATCAACTCTTGCAACTCCAATTCCATTCTCTTCAAGACGACCTATAAGGACCTCAAGATTGGCTGGTTCAATCTCAAAAACAAGCTGTACCGGAATGGTACTTCTTGGAGTTCGTTCTTCATGATGATGCACGATCGATTTCAAGTTCCCTTTTAGCTCCGAAATCGGATCCAAAGCCAGAAGCAATTGTCCTGGAGTGTCCTTTAATTCAATGTCCATTGAAACTCTCATGTGTTCCCTCTTAGGCATTCTTCATATAAATGTATTGATAAGCCATACCATTAATTCTTAAAATAGTACAGAAGCAAAGTCAACTTACTTCTTATCTTCAGGAATTATAATGATGTTGCCCCGCCCTTTCTTGAACTTATCCACAAGTCCGCGGTTTTCCAGATCAGAGACTATCAGACTTACCTTCGCCTCGGAATATCTCAATTTCCCACGCAGGTCCTTTTGGGTTATGCGTCCACCATTTGCAATAACGATGTCCAGAACTTCCTGAAGGTCATCAGGCAGAACAGGTGGTTCAGCTTTAGTGATAATATCAATGATTTCCGGATCATCGTTAACAGTACCGACCAGACCATTTTCCTTCACATCAAAGGAGAGGGACCCATCTGGTAAAGCATCATTATCACCCTCTGGTGAAGTGTTGACCAAACCCCCTTCATTCGCCCCTTTCTTATTTGAATACACATATGCTGACAAAACAAGTACAAAAATGATCAGCAGAACCGCCACATAGGCCATATATGAGCTTCCCGTATCAGCCTCGATAATAAGAGAATCGGCTTCAAATGCTTCGCTCAAATTAGCTATTTCAGCATCTTCGAGGTCCTCATTTTCATAGGAAGGAAGGAGAAGAAGGTCGATTATGTAATCCCCATCATCGGTTATTGTTATTGATTCCTGTGCCGACGCTACGAGACTATTACCAGTATAATAAGTAGCAACTATCACATAGTCACCCGGAGCCAGGTCCAGGGAATAGACACCATACTTTGCAACTATGGACTGCGGAGGAGTGGAATTGACCTCAATTAAGACATTCTCAAGAGGTTCAAAGGTGTCCCATTCATAGATAGCACCATGTATCGTTGCAGTTCCAACAGCCCCCACAGGAACAATAAGCAGTATTAATGTAAGAAATGTGCAAACCCCAAATAATGCCCTGCCTTTCACAGTGTTATATTGCCGGGTTCTACTTTTATAGTTTTTTATTCAAGAATTATTATTATTGAAGTTAATTGTACCTCTGGAATACTAATAATAGGAACAACGAAAATATTGAATAGCTAAACAGTCTAAATATAAAGAGACGGGCATTTCAGATAAAAACGTGGGATCAGAGGTTTATATTGAAAAATGAGCATATTTTGCTTTTTAATAGACAAAATAAATCAATATAAAGTATTATAAAGTAAAAAAATGCTTTTAATTCCCCAGATAATACTTTAGATTATCTTAATTATGAGAATCAATTAAAGTAAGCTTATATCCCACGCATCCAAAGTTGAGCTTGTAAGTTCATTACATCGATAATCAAGATCTTATCACATAATAAACAAAGGAAGGAATCCATTATGAAGAACAGAACAATGAAAGGGTTTGCACTGATCGGTGCCATACTGATGATATTAAGTCTTCTTCCTGTGACTGCTTTTGCTGCCAACCAAGGGAACAATGGTGTTGGAGCCATAGATGCAGACAGGATAAAGTTACAAGAACACAAAGATGAGAAGATCACACCAAAGTTTGCTGCCAATCAAGGGGCTAATGGCGTTGGGGTCATGGATGCAGACAGGATAAGATTACAGGAACATAAAGATGAGAACATCACACCTGAAATGATCCAGGAAAAGGAAATGCGAAATGACCGGGCAAGGAGCAAAGTTAAGCTTTCAAAGGCCGGTTATGATGAACTAAGAGGAAATTTCCAGAACGCTAAGGCATTGCAGGCCAGAGGTGAATTAAATGCCACAGAAGCACTGGATGCAGCAAAGGAATACCTTACTGGAACCATTGATTACATGGTCACTCGCCTTGAAACGATCAAGGAAGACGGAAGCTATACTGAAGAGGTCAATGCGACAATTGACACATACATCGACAGACTTGAAGCACAGAAAGATGATGTTGCTGCTGCAGATACCAGAAAGGACCTCTCCGAAGCAACAAGGGACATAAGGAAGATCTGGAGTGATGCTCAGAAGGACCTCAACAGGATGAGAGCACAGAGGATCAACAGTGGCCTTGTTAACTACCTTGAGAAAACAGATGGTGTATCAGAAAGACTCCAGAATGAGATCGACAGTTTGACCGAGGACGGCGAAGATACTGAAGAGCTCCAGGAAATGCTTGACGACTACAATGCGCTTATCGAGGAAGCCAAACAAGCTCACGAACGTGCAAGAGAAGCTTACCAGAATGGAGAAGATGACGCTGGCGAACAGCTCCGTAAATCCATAAGGCTGACAAACGAAGCCAACATCAAACTTAGAGCGCTTATTCAGGAAATGAAAGGATTCAGACATGGCTATGTGACATTGGCAGGTGAAGGTCTGATCGATGCCGAGGGTGATGGAACAATCGTGCTTTCAGGAGAACTTGAGGTCGAGTTCACCGCAACCAATGCCACAGTTGTTATCAAAGACCTTGCAGGTGATGCAGAAATTAAGCTTGATGGAGATTACGAACAGGTCAATGAGGACACTACAAGAGACGGAAGCTACGCAGTCGTCTACCATGACTTTACCGGAGAAGCAAAAATTGAAGGGTCCCGCCTCACAGTAATGGTCCGTGGAGAGGACATTACCATCAAAGCAGAAGGAATAGGCAGCACCTCCCTTTCAGGTGAAGGTTCTTACAAGATCGAAAAAGATAATGAGAGCACTGAGCTTGAATGGGCTGCTCCAAAGATAAGCGACGATGAAGACTCCGATGACAGTGCTGATGAAAAAGAGAATGAACTTGAAGACAACAGCACAGAAGAAATGGAGGATGAAGACTCCGAAGATGATGATAAAGAGGACAGTTCCGATGACGACAACTCAACAGAGGTGGTCTGATCATGGTGAGCATTAAACATCTGGGAATTGTTACCATCCTTCTCGTCGGACTTGCTCTCTCCGGTTGCGTAGGAGAGCCTGCTGACAATGCTACACAAGAAGATACTGTCACTACCAATGCAGATGAGATACTTGCAGAAGAGGGAGTTGAACTGACAGATTCTGAGATAGCAGACCTTGAGAGCGATCTTGAAGAATTCGAAGCTCTGATATCTGAGATAGAAGAAGACACAGAACTTATAGTAGAAGAGGTATGAAAGTCGATATATCGGCTTTACATTCTTTTTATTCATTCTTTCTTTTATATCCTACAGTAATTGATCCTACTTCTAATAATGTAGCAGGAACAGTATTGCAAGGACTATTATAAGTTACATTAGCTTTCTATCAAACATTCCGAAGATGTATTTTTCGATTGTGCCCTCGGCACCATCCTTTTTTTAGGTGTCATGATGAGAACCATTTCACTCAAAACCGGTATTGCATATAATATATTTGGGTTGCCAATATAAAATTATTTACGCCTCCTTGCACCACCCCAACGCATTTATATAGAACTACAAATCAATAGATATGTTAGTAGGCGTAAATATCTAAAATTTACAGATTTTTCAAAGAACAAAAGATACATGCGCACTACTGAGGTAAAACATGAAGAACATGCTTAAGACCACATTATTACTTTCATCCTTGACGGGACTGCTGATCATTGTAGGTCGTCTTATCGGCGGAACTGGCGGAATGTTCATCGCATTTGCGTTTGCACTTGTGCTGAACTTCGGCAGTTATTGGTACAGTGACAAGATAGTCCTGAAAATGTACAAAGCTAAAGAAGTGACAGAATCCGAAAGTCCGCAACTTTACGATGTTGTGAGAAATCTTGCAATGCGTGCCCAACTCCCGATGCCTAAGGTTTACATCGTGGAGACATCAATGCCAAATGCATTCGCCACAGGCAGAGATCCTAAACATGCAGCAGTAGCTGCAACCACGGGGATAATGAACATCCTCACACCAGAAGAGCTTGAAGGCGTGCTTGCCCATGAACTGGCACATGTGAAGAACAGGGACACACTTATCAGTGCTGTTGCTGCGACAATTGCCGGAGTTATCACAATGCTTGCCACCTGGGCAAGATGGGCTGCCATCTTTGGAGGTATCGGAGGCAGGGATGATGATGGGGGCGGAAATATTGTTGGCTTCATAGCACTTGCAATAGTGGCACCGCTGGCAGCAACCGTAATACAGTTTGCAATATCACGTTCACGTGAGTTCGGTGCAGATGCAGAAGGAGCACGCATTTCACAGAAACCCTGGGCGCTTGCCAGTGCACTCTCTAAACTTGAATCTGGAGCACAGAACTATCAGCCAAGAAGGAACGATGTTCAGCCATCCCAGAACACAGCACATATGTTCATCGTCAATCCTCTGAGAGGAAGCTCATTGATGAAGTTGTTCAGGACACATCCGGCCACAGAGGAAAGGATACGCCGCCTGAACGAAATGTGAAAAATTAGAACCTGAAAAGGTCTACCTGGCCAGGATCGGTCAGGTGTATTATTTTTATTCCGGAAGATTCAAGAACCTTTGATAAATGGTATCGATGGCAATCCTTCGGGTTTTTTTCAGCACACATAAGAACGATACCTGAACCCGCTTTATTGACAGCCTCTATTTTATCCACTAAACGGGAGTAATATTTACTGAACTCATCGGTCTTTGTATAATCCATATAGCTTCCGTTCCTAAGACCTCCAAGCCCCGGACAATGAGAATAGACAATATTGTTCTTGGGAAGCACTATCTCGAGGTTCTCCTTATTGAAATCCTCGTGCACCGAATGCGGATAACTGCGAATATCCACTAAATAGCTGATATTGAAACTTTGCACCATATCAATAAGATATTCAAGAGACCTGTTACCATAGCCTATGGTATAGCAGAAACTACCGTCTTCCATTATGGTCATTGAATGGATTGGAAGCTTATTATCTTTTCTGTTTTGAGCTGTTAACCTACGTTTTTTGAACAGAATTTATAGACATTGGATGCATATCAATGAACATTATTGAACATTGAACAGATACCTATATTACAAGGATAATGCTTATTTAAGTTCATTAGTGGAGAATTTATCATGACGCATGATGCTGCAATTGGAAGGATCATAAAAGCCCGGACTATAAGCGATGCATGGTATCGAGGACTCAATGTCATATGGAACCATGGAAGTGTGATCACAGATGAGCGTGGGAGCCAGATACGCGAATTCATGAACCTTATGGTCGTTATCGAGGACCCATACAGTAATGAGATACCTGAGGATAGCGCCTGGAACCATGAGAGGCTGGAAGAATATGCAAAACAGCTTATTACAGGCGAAAATGTACAGGATTTCGAATACACCTACGGTCAACGGCTCAGGAACTGGGATGGTAAGGTCGACCAGATAGAGTATGTCATCGAAAAACTGACAAACAACAAGACAACACGCAGAGCTACTGCCGTCACATGGGTACCAACGATCGATACCGAAGTGGATGAAGTGCCATGCATGATAATTGACGATTTTAAAATACGGGATGAAAAAGTACATCTTACAACATTGTTCAGAAGCCATGATTTTGCCGGCGCATATCCTGCAAACCTGTATGGGCTTTCAAAACTGCTCGAATATGTTGCAGAGGAAGTAGACCTTGCTCCAGGAACGATAACGACCATGAGTGTTTCCGCACATATATACGACCATGATTGGGACAAGATCGAGAAGATCATTAAAGGGGTGCAGTAAATGAAAGTTACAGTAGGAAGATCAGGAGTGCACGGAGAGATCTTTGCACCTCCTTCAAAAAGTTACACTCACAGGGCTATCACAGTTGCAGCCCTCTCAAAAGAATCCATTATCCACAGACCTTTGATCTCAGCAGACACCCAATCAACGATAAAGGCCTGTGAGATGTTAGGTGCATACATAGAGAAGGATGGAGATAAATTATTGATAAGCGGTATTGACGGAGAACCACAAACTCCTGACAACGTTATCGATGTTGGCAATTCCGGAACAACGCTTCGTTTTATGACAGCCGTTTCTGCCCTTGGCCAGGGAACTACTGTTCTTACAGGAGATAATTCCATAAGATCAAGGCCTAATGGACCACTGCTCAATGTATTGAACGACCTTGGAGTTCAGTCTATCTCAACACGAGGGAATGGGTGTGCACCTATTGTGGTGACCGGAGGATTAAAAGGTGCTATCGCAAAGATAGACGGCTCCATAAGTTCACAGTTCATATCCGCACTTCTGCTTGCATGTCCACTAACAAAGAACAGCACAACGCTTTCAATAAAGGGAGAACTGAAATCCAGACCTTATATCGACGTCACATTGGACATTCTGGAGAAAGCCGGTGCTGAGATATATCTGGAAGATAATCAGAACCTTAAGTTCATAATACCTGGTAGCCAGAAGTACAGGCTCAAGGAATATACAGTACCAGGAGACTTTTCCTCGGCATCATATCTTCTTGCAGCAGCTGCAATGACAGATACGAAGATCAAGGTCAATAATCTGTACCCATCCATGCAGGGAGATATTGCTATCATAGATATCCTAAAGGAAATGGGTGCCAATGTCTACTGGAACAAAGAAGAAGGAACCGTGGAAGTAAATGGTGGCAAACTCCACGGCATTACAATGGATGCCGGCGCAACACCTGACCTCGTACCTACAGTCGCAGTTCTCGGTGCAGTTGCAGAAGGTGAGACTGTCATTACAAATGCCGAACACGTCAGATACAAGGAAACCGACAGGCTTCATGCAATGGCTGTAGAGCTCAATAAAATGGGAATCTCCACAAGTGAGGAAAAGGACAAGCTCACCATCAAAGGAGGAGAGCTTAAAGGTGCAGATGTTCACGGTTGGCACGATCACCGCATAGTGATGTCACTGACACTTGCCGGAATGATCGCAGGTGATACGACCATCGATACTGCGGAAGCCATCTTTATCTCATATCCGAACTTCTTCGATTCAATGCGTTCCATCGGAGCGGATGTGATCCTAAGCGAACAATGATGAAGAAGATGTATTTTCTTTAGGCCAGCTTCCCATGATATACGATGTAGTGGTTGTCGGTGCAGGACCAACTGGCTCTACTGCAGCACGTTATGCAGCAATGGCCGGTGCGAAGGTGCTCATTATCGAAGAGCATGCTTCCATCGGTTCTCCTGTGGAATGCACAGGATTACTGAGCACACGTGCTGTTTCGGAATGTGATGTACGTCCGGAAGATGATTTCGTATTGAACAGTGTTCGCGGAGCTTTTGTGCATTCCCCTAACGGAACCTGCCTGCCCATTGATGGAAAACGGACAAAGGCCTATGTCGTTTCCAGAAAGATATTTGACCGCCATCTTGTCTCGCTTGCTGTTGATACCGGAGCAGAGCTCATGCTTAAAGGCAGGGTCACAGGGATACAACAAAAGGACGGTATACAACTCCTTTTAGTAATCCACATGGGAAAGATGATAACGGTCAGATCGAAGGTCGTAATCGGTGCAGATGGTGTCAAAAGCAACGTTGCCAGATATAAAGGCCTTGGGAAAGTTGACAGGGTCCTTTCAGGAGTGCAGATCGAAGCTGTTTACAGCTCAAAAGACACTGATTTTGTAGAACTGTTCGTTGGTTCACAGGCACCCGGATTCTTTGCCTGGACAGTACCTGTCAATGAAAGGATATCAAGGATAGGACTGGCAGTAGAACCAGGAAATGAACACAATGCAATAAACTACCTGAGGAACATTGTGAACAAGAACGAACATCTTGCAGGCAACTGCACCAGCAGCATGCTTGACCTTGTTGTCGGAGGGATACCGATCGGTCCGCTTAAGAGGACATATTCGGATGGTATTCTCATTGCAGGCGATGCCGCTGGACAGGTTAAACCCACATCAGGGGGCGGCATTTATACTGGTGCAGTTTGTGCAAAGATAGCGGGACAGGTTGCAGCTGAAGCTGTCAGTGAGGAGGACTTTTCGGCAAACCGACTGAAAGAATATGAAAGCAGATGGAAAGCAGCCCTTGGTCGTGAACTTAGAACAGGAATGAGGATACACGATTTTATGGGCGGGCTGACCGATAAAGAACTGGATGACCTTATCGGTTCAATGAACAATAATGCGATCCTCGAACTTATCACAAAATACGGAGATATGGACCATCCGTCCATACTTATCAGGAAACTACTGAACCCCATGAACTCACGTCATTTGATAGGGGTTTTCAGAGCGTTTGCAAAAGCTGTTCTGTGAAAGGATCAATAGATACTTACACCTTTTACGCCAGGAAGCTGTAAGATCTCACTTACAATATCCCCCGGTACTTTGGAATCTGTGATTATGGTCAACATCGCTTTGCTGTTGAAATATGGGTCCTCGGATACCGCCTGCCTGATACTGATGTTGTGGTTAGATATCACCTGTGATACGCTGAACAGGATACCAACGTTCGCAGCATCATCAGGAGTTATTATTATCACACCAAGACCGAGAGCGGGAGCTACATCACGAAGGAAAGGTATGGACGTGACGTTCTGGAAGATATTCTTCAATAGTTCATCCGAGAGTATGGTTTCAGTAGTTGCATCTACGACCCTGCGATCCACACCTGCTTCTTTTGCAAGCTGAGTGTGAGGGATCTCTATCGAGCCTGATGTTACCTTGCCATCGCCATTTACCTGAAACCCACGTTCGAAGAGTAACTTAATTACCTTCTGCTGGGCAGGTTGCTTTTCGAACTTCTTGAGTACTGTGCTCCACATGATTACCATCTTGTTTCCCAAATTATAAAGATTTAAGCTATAATCCATACTAAAAAAGAAATAAATAAATATTCTGTTCATGGATCCTGACACAAAAAGATCAGATCAATACCAGCCCTTTGAACAAAAAAGATCTTCCCGATTATTTTAAAAAGAAAAAGGCAGATATTTGCTGCCTCAAATATATATAATGTATGCATTTCTTGAACAGGTCTCAGTGTATGCACTTTTTTGAACAGGAATCAGTGCCTGTAGCTTGATATTACATCATTGACCATTTCATGGGTGCTTTCATGTATATGAAGGCTCATTTTCCCTTCAAGCGCTTCAATTGCTTGTGTCAGTTCTTTAACAGATTCATCTATTGACATAGGAGTTTGATCACAATCCCCTCCAAAACATTTCATTATCTTGAAAAACTTAAATATATCAGGGGCATCCAGATTGTTTTCTTTTACAAGCACATGATCTGAAAATATATCCCTTGTTGGCCCCTCTGCCACTATAGACCTGTTCAGGACGTAGACCCTGTCTGCCAGCTCAGAGAGAGCATTGATATCGTGCATTGCTATTACAGTGGTGATACCATGGTTCTTGTTCAGGTCATTGATCACTCTTATTAGATCTGCCCTGCTTTTAGGATCAAGGTTCGCTGTAGGCTCATCGAGTACCAAGACCCTTGGCTCCATGGAAAGAACTGCTGCAAGAGCCGCCTTTTTCTTCTGGCCAAAGCTCATGTGATGAGGTACTTTGTCCTCGAATCCTTCAAGACCGACGGTTGCAAGTGCTTTTTTCACCCTTCTGTCCACCTCTTCTTCACTAAGTCCCATGTTAAGGGGTCCGAATGCAATATCATCATAGACCGTAGACATGAACAACTGGTCGTCAGGTTCAGCAAAGACAACTCCGACCTCCCTGATCCTGTCTTCGGTCTTCATGCTCCCGATATTGTTGCCAAATATTTTCACATTGTCCTGCTCAGCGCGGATGACACCATTAAGATGAAGGAAAAGAGTGGTCTTCCCGGCCCCATTTGGCCCCATTATGACGATCTTTTCACCCTGTTCGACCTCAATATTTACATTATCTAGTGCTTTTGTACCATCAGGATAAGAATAGTTCAGATCTGTTATACTTATAGCCGTTTTCATGATAAGGACATCCCATATATTATAAATATCAAAACAGTACCAATTAAGATCGCTGCCAATCCGTAATCTGCAGTCTGCATTTTAAATTTAACAATTGTCCTGGACTCTCCGGTGTAACCTTTTGAGGCCATAGAATGATAGACCCTTTCAGCTCTTTCATAGCTCCTGACAAGGATCATGCCAACTAGATTGCCTATGATGGAAAGGGAATGCTTGTTTGCTTTTACCTTAAACCCTTTGGCTTTCATTGATGTCCACATGCTAAGGAACTCATCAATAAAAACAAAAATGTACCTATAAGAGAACATCAGCGTCTGGACAAAAGGAGAAGGTACCTTAAGTGAATGAAGTGACTTCATCGTAGTATCCATTTTCGTTGTCCCAAGCATGATCAGTGTAAGCATGATCGATGTTGCTGCCCTTATAACTACAAGGCTGCCATAATAAAGACCATCATAACTGATACTAATTCCGTTATAGGAATAAAGGACATTTCCATCTAATGCAAAAGGCATTACTATCAGAAATGGCATAACAAAGATCAAGCCTGGTTTCATCCTATTAAAGATAAATCCAAAAGGAATTCTTGATACAAGTAAAATGAAGGATGAAAAAAGCAGGCTTACAAATGCGATCCTTATATCTTCTATAAAAACAAAAGAAAAAATAAGAAGGGTAAAAGTAATTATTTTTGCCCTCGGGTCAAATCGATGAATAAGAGAATCAAGTTCTGCATATTTATCAATTTCAGGGTATTTCATTTCAATTACTCCACCAATTAATTATTTCCTTTCTTTGCGGTATAGACCATTGCAATTCCTGCAAGTCCCATAAGGTATCCAAATCCGGTGAAGATCCTCATGAAAAGAGGAAGTTCAGCTGGCTTGTTGTTGCCACCTGTGGCACTTACTATAGCATCACCTTTGTGACCAAACTGGTCAACGACCACATGGTATTGTATAACACCTTCAACCGGTGCAAAACTTAAGAAACCATCTTCATCGGTCTCTCCTTCATAAAGGAGCTCTTCGGTATCTGCATTAAGTATCTGGTACTCTGCCAACCCCATTGGTGCATCGCCTTCATAGAAAGCCTTTACAATGATCTCATCACCGCTGAACTGTTCTACGAAACACCTATGTGCAGATGCAGTTGGTATAAGTGACATACACAGAATTAATAATATTGTTATAGTGAAAATTTTGGTGGATCTCATTTTTGGTCCTCCTTGTTAAGTGGAAGAAGTTCTGGCTTTACCTTTGCAAGGTAAGCTACTACTGATGCTGTTACTATTGTTTCAATTACCATTATGAGCATGTGTGGGATCACTACAAGCTTTGCCATCATTTCGAATTGCTCTCCTGCTGTAATAAGCGTTATAGCTAGGAAGACCGTTGTCAGAAGTATTGCAAGACCTCCACAAATACCGCCAATAGCAGGCTTTGAAAGTCCCATACCCGAACCTTTCCTGAATACTGCATAACAGATCAAAGCAGGTGCACCCACATTGAAACTGTTTATTCCTATCGTGGTTATGCCCCCGTGCTGGAACAACAATGCCTGAAGTACCAGACCAATGAACATTGCAGGATATGCAAGTGCGCCAAGGACAACACCCAACAATCCATTCAGGATAAGATGTACACTTGTAGGTGGTACGTTTATGTGAATAAGCGAAGCAACAAAAAAAGCTGCTGTGAATACGGATAGTTTGGGGATCTGTTCTGCAATGCTGCCCTGTTTTTGAGCCATCTTGAAAGCAAATGCGATCATGATTATTGAAACGATCCAGCCAAACGCTATAACAGCTGGAGATAGTACCCCGTCTGAAATATGCATCATATATCACTCCTTAAAAATAAAATAAAATGAAAGGGGATTTTGAACCCCCTTCCAATATTAGATACTTATTTCCTTCTAAAAAGACAGATTGCACCAAGGATACCTGCAATTGCAATTGGGAATCCAAATCCTGGTACGCTGTTACCTTCAGCTTCTGTTGAAATTTCGGAAGGTTCTGCTGCAACTGCTGCAGGATAGAGGGCATCTTCAAGTTTCTCTGACTTCTTCTGGAGCTGTTTTGCTTCATACTCTGCCTTGTGTACAGTGTCGTGTGTTGCACTTGCATGTGTAAGATATGGTTCTTCCAGGTCGAGAATTGCGTGAACAGCTTCATCGTGGCTCATGAGCTCGTCCATGATCTCCTGTGCACGTTCACCGATCTCACCGATCTTGGCCTTCACAGCAGCTTCATTTGCATCTGGTTCTGCAGCAAGTGGCTTGAGTTCATCAATGTCCTCAAGGATAGCTTCTGCTGCCTGTTCTACAGTATGGGATGAAAGGTGTACTTCCTCACCATAATCTCTCCACTGCTGGTCAAGAGCTTCATCATCAGCAATGTACTCCGTCTCATCGTGGATAGTATGGGAAAGCTCCACCATTTCATTTGCAAGCTCTTCCATAGCTGTTACGTATGTTCCAGCATCGCCTTCAAGTACTACAGCTTCTGCAAAACCAAGGTCTTCCTCTACTTCTGCAGCGTGGCTCTTGATGTGATTTGCAATTGAACCTGCCTCTGTAACAGCTTCTTTGATAGCTGTTGCATACTGCTGCTTTGATTCAGGTGCATCGGAAAGGATCTTCTGAATGTCTGCGTCCTTGCTATCGATAAGCTCAATTGCTTCATCAGCATGTTCGGTTATCTCACCAAGGGCGATCATGATCTCGTCTTCGTTTGCTTCCGAATCAGCTGCGAGTACTTTAAGCTCATCAGCGCGTTCCTTTATGTGCTCTCCGATCTGCTCGATCTCATGGGAGGA
>Ga0255419_10079_pt1 | contig 19725 bp, 16 predicted proteins | sample ANMaggSeSYBR02J3_FD_182658 | JGI IMG/M metagenome (GOLD analysis project Ga0255419, IMG submission 182658) | Sediment cell enrichment communities from methane seep in Santa Monica Basin, California, United Staets - ANME aggregate JGI... | ecosystem: Environmental > Aquatic > Marine > Cold seeps >...
CTACGAAAATCTCTCCTCTGAAGAGTACACATTGCTTGCTTCACGGGCCAGTGATCCTGAAGGACCATATCAGCCTCTGGCTTTGAGCCAGAAATAATTCCCGCATAGCCGGAAATAATTCCTATTTTTGCACAGAATTGGTGGAACGATTTTGTGTGAATGGAGCAATCTCAATTTAAATTTAATCCGGAAGATCTTAATTACAGGAAGCTGGACGATAGTCTGGGAGCCCGTACATGGCGCATAGTTATCTATGTGGCAGCTGTGGTGGTAATTGCAGTTCTGCTTAATGTGGTCTATTCACTATTTTTTGATACACCCAGGGAAAGGCAGATTCGCAGGGAGAATGAGATGCTCCTGCAGGAGTATGAGGTATTAAGTGAGCGAAAGCAAATGGTCGATACGGTAATGCAGGAGGTGGAGCGAATCGACCGTGATATATATCGTGTAATCTTCGAGACGGAACCGGTACAGGGTGAAGAGGGCCATGATGCCGTTCTGACTTATCAGAATCTTTTGAGGACCCCTGATGAAGAGATTGTCACCAGCTCGTCTAGGAAGCTGGATTCCATGATCAGGCATATTAACCGGACCGAATCCATCTATGATATATTGATGATCAAGGGGGAGAATCGCCATGAGATGCTTCCGTCCATTCCTGCCATACAGCCTATAGAGAATCGAGATCTGACCCTTATTGCTTCCGGTTTTGGTCACCGCATTCATCCCATTTATAAGATCCCGAAAATGCACAATGGGATCGATTTCTCTGCACCGGTGGGTACACCCGTCCGCGCAAGCGGAGATGGGCTGGTGCAGACTGTTACCAGCTCAGAACGTGGATTGGGAAACCAGATCGTCATCGATCATGGCTTCGGATACACGACCCTCTATGCCTGCCTGGACGAGTTGAAAGTGAGAAGGGGAGAGCGTGTGAAGCGGGGCGATCTGATTGGAACGGTGGGTAATACAGGCCTGAGTGTGGCTCCCCACCTGCACTATGAAGTGCACCTGAACGGGGAAGCCATGAATCCCATCAACTATTTTTTTCTGGAACTTTCGCCCGGAGATTATGACCGTTTGATTGTGATATCGAAGATGTCGGGACAGTCTTTTGATTAAGCCACTTTTTTTTTATATTGCATTCCAATTATGGAGAGATTTCGTTTTAACCCTAAAACCCTATCATACCAGAAAGTTGAATTTAGCCAGAAGCAGAAATTTTTGCGTTTTCTGGCTTTTATTGGGTTTACTCTCTCCGTTTCCATCGCCTTTCTTTTCATAAGAGACCAGCACCTTCCATCGCTCCGTACTGCTGATCTTGAGGCTTCCCAGCAGCAGATCACCTACGAAATGAAACTGATGAATCAGGATTTGAACCGCTACGAGACAAGACTTGGTCAGGTGGCTTTTAATGATGACCATATATACCGGGTCTACTTCGGAGTAGAGCCATGGTCCATCAGGAGTGTGGGTGTGGGTGGATCACGAAGATATGACAGGTTACAGCAATTTAAACATGAAGATCTGTTAAAACAGAGCTATACTAATATTGACCGCATCGAACGAAAACTGGTGATGCAGTCCACTTCCTTTGATGAAGTGATCGACCTGGCCTGGACCAAGGAGGAGTGGATGGCAGCAATGCCGGCTATTCAGCCCATTGGGATGAAAGACCTGGTGCGATTCGGCTCTTCATTTGGAATACGTATGCATCCCATCCTGAAGGTGGTCAGGCCCCATGAAGGAATTGACCTGACTGCAGCCAGGGGAACCAATATCTATGCCACTGCCGATGGAACAGTGCTCCAGGCAGGATACAGGGCCGGGGGTTTTGGGAAAAAGGTACTGATCGATCATGGATATGGATACAGAACCGTATATGGCCATTGTGATGAGATTCTTGTGGAGGTTGGAGAGCAGGTAAAAAGGGGAGAAATAATTGCCAGGGTAGGCAGCACCGGGCTATCCAAATCGCCCCATCTCCACTATGAGGTTCATGTGAACGGCCGTCCGGTGGATCCCATAAACTATTATGCCACTGATCTTTCGGCCGGAGAGTTTGAGCATATGATTGATATGCTTTCCCAGGCAGACCCTTCTTTTGATATTAACTAATCCAAAGCTTTACGTATGAGGTTGGTGGTGGCAGGCTTGATGGTATTCAGCAAAAGAAATCCAATTACGATACGGACATTTTTCAGCCCATTATCGGTGAGATTTCCAAACTCTCCGGGATTGCCTATGGCTCGGACCACTCCACCGATGTGGCCATGCGTGTGGTAGCCGATCATTTGAGGGCCATTGCCTTCTCAATTGCAGACAGTCAGCTTCCCTCCAATATAAAAGCAGGATATGTGATTCGCCGGATCCTTCGTAGGGCGGTCAGGTATGGATATACCTACCTGGATCAGAAAGAACCCTTTATGCATAGCCTGGTCCCCACCCTGGTCCTTACTATGGGAGGTGCCTTCCCCGAGCTGGATGCACAAGTGGATCTGATTCAGCGTGTGATTAAGGAGGAGGAGCACTCCTTCCTTTCCACCCTCGAAACAGGTATGGGGCTTCTGGAGCGCCTGGCGGAAAAGGCCAAAGCTGAGAATCGTCGGACCATCCACGGAAGAGAGGTCTTTACCCTATATGATACCTTTGGCTTTCCCCTGGACCTGACCGAGCTGATCCTTTCCGAACAGGGGATGAATGTGAACAGGGAAGAGTTCCAGAAAGAGATGGATATGCAGAAGAACCGTTCCAGAAAGGCTGCAGAATCCGAATCGGATGACTGGACGGTGCTGATGAAAGATGACACAGAAGAGTTTGTAGGTTATGAATACCTCTCTTCCGAGGTAAAGATTACCCGCTACAGGAAGGTGGTGACTAAAAAACGGGAGCTCTATCACCTTGTTTTCAACCTCACTCCCTTCTATGCCGAGAGCGGCGGACAGGTTGGTGACCGGGGCATTATCGAAAATGACAAGGAGAAAGTGGAGATTACTGACACCCGGAAAGAAAATGAACTGATTATCCATGTGGTTAAAAAACTACCGGAGGATCCAGGTGCCACCTTTACCGCAAAAGTAAACCCCAACCGGAGAATCCGGACTGCCAACAACCATACAGCCACCCACCTGATGCATCATGCACTCAGAGAGGTTCTGGGTGCACATGTGGAACAGAAAGGCTCCCTGGTGGAACCTGACTACCTTCGCTTCGACTTCAGCCACTTTCAGAAGGTAAGCGATGAGGAGCTCCGGAAGGTGGAGCATATGGTTAATGGGATGATCCGTCAGAACAGCACAGCTGAAGAACATCGTGCAGTTCCCATGAAGCAGGCAGAGGAGATGGGGGCACTGGCCCTTTTTGGCGAGAAGTATGGCGATGCTGTGCGGGTGATCAAATTCGGTAATTCGGTTGAACTCTGTGGTGGAACCCATGTGGCAGCCACCGGTCAGATCGGTATTTTCAGAATCTTCAGGGAGTCCTCTATTGCTGCAGGCATCAGGCGCATAGAAGCCTTCACCGGGGAGGTGGCAGAACGTTATATTGATGAGCACATGGAGACTGTAAAACAGATCGCTGGTAATTTCGAGAACCAGAAGGATTTGGTCAAGGCGGTGCAGGCGGTCCTTCATGAACATGGTTCATTGTCCAAACAGGTGGGTAAATTTCAAAAAAATATGTTGGGTGTTCTGGCTAAAACCCTTGAAGATCAAATGGAAAGAGTAGGTGACATTATGCTTGCCACTTCCAGGGTCGACCTGGAAAATCCAGGCCTGATGAGGGACCTGGCATTCCAGTTACGTTCCAGGTATCCCAAAGTATGTCTGATTCTGGGTGCGGAAATTGAAGGAAAGGCCCACCTGGCCATTATGCTGGCCGATCTGGCCATTAAGACTTACGATCTCAATGCATCTGCGATTATCCGTGAGGTGTCCAAAGAAATTCAGGGAGGTGGAGGTGGACAGCCCTTCTTTGCTACTGCTGGAGGAAAAAATCCCAAAGGCATTGATTCGGCCCTTGCACATGCACGTAAACTAATCAAGGAAACTATAGGATAGTTAGTGGTTAATGTTTAATGATCCATGCCGGACGCTTTTCTACTTGTTAGGAGCAGACCGCTGAACATAATGGCTCCATTGAATATGAGCAGTTCGAATCCAAACTGATAGCCATTAAAGAGCTGTTCTGAGAAGTGGCTAAGCAAAAAGGAGAGCACAGGTGAGAGAATGGCCAGCAGGGGAACCAGCCGGTCGCGCACCTGCAACTTAGTAAACAATCCGAATGCATAAAGCCCCAGCAAAGGGCCATAGGTGTAGCCTGCCATACGAAAGATGGCAGAGATTACATTTTCATCATTGATGGCCCTGAAGAGCATAATTGCCAGTCCCAGTACCACGGAGGCACCCAGGTGCACCTGGCGGCGGGCCCTCGTCAGTTTCCGATCTTCCCATTTTTGCGCTTCCAGGATATCAACAGTAAAGGAAGTAGTCAGGGCAGTAAGGGCCGAATCTGCGCTGGAGTATGCTGCGGCCACCAATCCCAGGATAAAGAAGACTCCCACAATCTGGGGCAGGTATCCTCCGGTAGCAATCAAGGGAAAGAAATTGTCGGTGGCTTCCGGTATAGCAATCCCATTAAACTGCGCAAACTGTATCAGGATTGCTCCCAGGAACAGAAAGACCAGGATTACCGGAAACAACGAGATACTCATAACGTACATATTTTTTTTGGCTTCCCTGATATTTTTGCAGCTCAGGTTCTTCTGCATCATATCCTGATCCAGTCCCGTCATCACAATGACGATAAAGGCTCCGCTCAGAAAATGCTTAAAGAAATGATTCTCCTTCTGCCAGCCATCAAAAACCCATATTTTTGCATCACCGCTTGCCACCACCTGTCCGATCATTTCCCCCATTGAAAGATCCATGGAGCGGGTGATTAAAATAATTGAGACCACTACAGCAGTTAACATACTGAAAGTCTGTAGGGTGTCGGTCCATATAATGGTCTTGATCCCCCCACGGAAGGTGTAGAGCCAGATCAGGCCGATGGTCACAGTCACAGTCACATAAAAGGGGATGTTCCATGCATCAAACACCGTAAATTGAAGCACATTTGCCACAAGAAACAACCTGAAAGATGCCCCTATGATCTTTGAGAGCAGGAAGAAGGAGGTTCCTGTTTTATATGAGAACCTTCCAAAGCGCTCTTCCAGGTAGGTGTATATACTGGTTAGCTGAAGCTTGTAATAGAGGGGCATGAGTACGTTGGCAATCACAAGATAACCCACCAGGTACCCCAATATCATTTGCATGTAGGAGAACTGGCTATCCACTACCCAGCCCGGAACAGAGATGAATGTAACCCCGGAAAGCGAAGCCCCGATCATACCAAAGGCAACGACGTACCAGGGCGATTTCCTGTCACCCAGAAAAAAAGAGTCATTCCCGGCACCGCGTGATGAACGCAAGGAGATTACCAACAGAAGCAGGAAGTAGGCAATGATAATGGATATGATCAGTGTTGCTGACATGGGCTATAGTGGATTGGTTTGAAGTGAATGGCAAATTTGAATAAAATCGCACGAAGATGAAAATTATAAGTGCTATTTTTGGTCTCACATGCATAGCTATTCATCAAAACTACTGGAAGAAGCTGTAGAGGAGTTCGCTACACTTCCTGGAATCGGAAGGAAAACAGCCCTCAGGCTCGTATTGCACCTGCTTAAACAGGAAGAGAAGGATGTGGATCACTTCGGTAACACCATCCTGCGAATGAAGAAGGAGATTGTCAGCTGCAGGGAGTGTCACAATATTTCAGATAGTGAGCTTTGTCACATCTGCTCCGATACCTATCGTGACAAGCAGACCATCTGCGTTGTGGAATCGATCCGTGATGTGATGTCCATTGAGAATACACAGCAGTTTTCGGGGGTATACCATGTGCTGGGTGGAATTATCTCCCCCATGGATGGTATTGGTCCGGCTGACCTGACCATTGACTCTCTTGAAACAAAGGCGAAAACGGGAGAATGCAAGGAGGTGATTCTGGCGCTCAGTACCACCATGGAGGGCGATACCACCAATTTTTATATCTACCGAAGGCTCCAGGAGTATCCGGTAAGCATTACTACACTGGCCCGTGGCGTGGCCATCGGCGACGACCTGGAATATGCCGATGAAGTGACCCTGGGTCGCTCCCTGCTGAACAGGACCTCCTTTGAGCTTACATTTAAAAACAGTACCCATGGAATTTAAAAAGAACAAATATACCATCGGTGGAATCCCTGTGACCGACCTGGCTAGCAAGCACGGATCGCCGCTCTATATCTACGATACTTCTGTAATGATACGGCAGTATGAACGGATCACCTCTGCATTTTCAGGTGCCAGGGTAAAGATCAACTATGCCTGCAAGGCATTGACCAATGTCAATGTGTTGAAATTATTCAGGGGACTTGGCTCGGGCCTGGATGCCGTATCGATACAGGAGGTGGAACTGGGACTAAAAGCGGGCTTCGATCCGCAGGACATTCTTTATACGCCCAACTGTGTCTCCATTGAGGAAATCGAAGAAGCAATTGGTCTGGGTGTACGGATCAATATCGACAACATAGCCGTCCTGGAAGAGTTCGGAGTCAAATATGGTGCGGAAATACCGGTCTGTGTACGCATTAATCCACATGTGCTGGCAGGTGGACATCACAAAATTTCCACGGGTCATATTGATTCGAAATTCGGGATCTCCATATACCAGATGCCCCATGTACACCGTATCGTGGAGACAAATAAGATGAAGGTGGAGGGAATCCATATGCACACCGGGTCGGATATCGTGGATATAGATGTGTTTTTGAGAGCCACCGAAATCATGTTTGAAACAGCCAGCCAGTTCAAGGGACTTGACTATATCGATTTTGGCAGCGGCTTTAAGGTGGCCTACCGGGCGGAGGATATCGCCACCGATGTGGAAGATCTGGGAGAGCATCTTACGACTCGCTTCAATCAATTCTGTCAGGACTATGGAAAAGAGCTGACCCTGGTATTTGAACCAGGGAAATTCCTGGTAAGTGAAGCAGGCTCCTTTGTGGCAAGGGTCAATGTGATCAAGCAGACCACCTCCACTGTTTTTGCGGGGCTCGACACCGGGATGAATCATTTTATCAGGCCCATGTTTTACGACGCCTACCACGAAATTATCAATGTGAGCAGACCCGGAGGCAAGACCCGAATCTATACGGTGGTGGGATATATTTGTGAAACCGATACATTCGGATGGAACCGCAAGATCAGTGAGGCCTTCGAGGGCGACTACCTGGTCTTTAAGAATGCCGGAGCTTACTGCTATGCCATGTCGTCCAATTACAACTCCAGGTTCCGTCCGGCCGAGATCCTTGTACACAAGGGTAAGGACTACCTGATCAGGAAGAGAGAGAATATGGAAGATCTGCTGCGAAACCAGGTTGACATTGATATACTCTAACCAATAACCGCGAGCGTAGCGAGCAAAACATGGATTTATCCGTTATCATAGTCAACTACAATGTCAGGCATTTCCTGGAACAGTGCCTGCACGCTGTGCAGGAGGCCATTGGAAAGTTGAAGGAGGAAGGTTATGATGCAGAGGTATTCGTGGTGGATAATAATTCGGTGGACGGATCAGTGCGCGAGGTGCGCCAGAAATTTCCCGATGTCAGGGTGATTGAAAACAGCGAAAATGCAGGATTTTCAAAGGCTAACAACCAGGCCTTAGCCCTTTCGTCGGGCCGGTATGTCCTGCTGCTGAATCCCGACACCGTAGTGGAAGAGGACACCTTCCTTCTTTGCATCGATTTTATGGATACCCACGCTGATGCAGGAGCCCTGGGTGTTAAGATGATTGATGGAAAGGGAGCATTTCTTCCCGAATCAAAGCGGTCCCTCCCCACTCCTGCAGTCTCCTTTTATAAAATGTTCGGGCTCTCATCTCTATTTCCAAAGTCCAGGAGATTCGGGAAATACAACCTGGGTTACCTGGACAATGACAGCACCCATTGCGTGGATGTACTGGCGGGAGCATTTATGTTTTTGAGAAAAGAGACCCTTGAGAAGACAGGGTACCTCGATGAGACCTTTTTTATGTATGGAGAAGATATCGATCTCTCTTACCGGATCACTCTGGCCGGTTACCGCAACTACTACTTTCCCCATACCACCATCATACATTATAAAGGAGAGAGTACCAAGAAAGGTAGCCTCAACTATGTAAAAATGTTTTACCAGGCAATGATCATCTTCGCAGGGAAGCATTTTAGTTCCAGGAAAGCGAAGACATTCAGCATACTGATTAACATGGCCATCTATTTTCGGGCTACTCTGTCCCTTATTAAACGCTTTGTCAGTCGCATCTACAGACCTCTGCTGGATGGTATTGTCATCTACCTGGGTTACCTCTTTGTACTCCCCTTTTGGGAACAGGTCAAATTTGACACGGCGGATTATTATCCTCCGCTTTTTCTCAGGGTGGTGGTTCCTGTCTACATCCTGATCTGGCTGATTTCCCTCTATTATTCCGGAGCATATGACAAGCCCATGCGCCCCTTCTCCTTTCTGAAAGGGCAACTTGCAGGCACTGTGGTTATCCTGGTTATATATGCCATGTTGCCCCTGGAATGGAGATTCTCCAGGGCCCTGATCTTCCTGGGCTCGCTCTGGGCTATTTTAGGGACCCTGAGTATCAGACTGGTTCTTCATCTGGCCGGGGTTGCCGATTTTCAAATGGATCTGAACAGACAAAAACGGATGGTCATTGTGGGTATGGAAGAGGAAGCCCACCGGGTAAGCAGTCTGTTGAAGGAGACACAGGCCCGGCCAGAAATCCTGGGTTTTGTCTCCCCTTCACCAGATATGCAGGGTGTTGAAGGGAATCCTGACTATATAGGCCATATTGACCAGATCGATGAGATTTCAGCCATTATGCATCTGGACGAGATTGTGTTTTGCTCCAAGGATCTCTCCTCCCGAAGGATTATCAAGATCATGACCCGGCTCATAGGATCTCAGGTTGACTTCAAGATCGCACCGCCGGAGAGTCTCTCGGTGATAGGTTCAAACTCCATTAATACCTCAGGGGACCTCTATACCATACATTTCAATTCCATTGGGAAGGAGTCAAACCGACGCAGCAAACGGCTTTTTGATGTCGTAACATCCCTCCTCCTTTTATTTACCTTCCCGCTATGGTTCCTCTTTGTTAGGGGCCACTTCAATAGTGTAGGTAATACCCTATGGGTACTACTGGGATTTCGCACATGGGTCGGATACCTGGATTCAGAACACCAGGAGCAACCCGAGCTACCACGCCTTAAAAAGGGCATCCTGAGCACGGGGAGCCATTACCCTCCCGAAACCCTTAGCCCGGAAAGGGTAAATGAGATTAACGTGGTCTATTCTAAAGATTACCGGGTCTTCAATGACCTGTTAATAATCACCCGGAACTTCCGCAAGATTTGAAAGGAATTTTTGATTAAATTTATCAAAATTGCTTGCTTTATGAGAAGAGTTCTGTTTTCAACCTTCCTGATCATTCTATTAACTCCCGCCCAGATTTTTGCCCAGAGAGATTCCATTCGCAATATTTTCCTGGATGCGGGATCCTGGTTCCTTTTCGAAGAATATTCCGAAGCTCTTCCCCTCTACGAATCTCTGTTGAAATCAGATCCAGGCAATGACAACCTGAATTATAAGATCGGCATTTGCCTTCTGAACGATCCTTACCAGAAGGACAGAGCGATCCAGCACCTGCTCGATGCAAGTACCAATATTAATCCGGCTTACAAGGAAAACAGCTTGAAGGAGCGGACAGCCCCACCCGATGCCCTGTACTACCTGGGCAATGCTTACCTGGTCAATGAGCTTCTCAACCGGGCCATTGAGTCCTATGAGGAATTTCTGGGGGTGATGGACCATGAAGTATATGATGAGGAGCTTGTTCTGGCCCAGATTCAATCGTGCAGAAATGCACAGCGCCTGAAAACCATGCCGGTGGATATCGACCTGTTCCTGTTGGACTCCCTGATCAATACCCGCTATCCGGAAATAAATCCGGTGGTGTCGGGTGATGGTACAAAAATGGCCTTTGTGACTGAATTACCCTTTTTCGACGGAGCTTTCTATACCGAAAAAACCGAGGAGGGCTGGTCCTATCCCCAGATCATTACCCAGCTCATGGGATTTGATGCGGATGTTTATCCTGTAGCCCTGTCCTACGACGGAAGCGAGATGATCCTCTATTTCGATGACAACTATATCGGGAATCTCTATTACAGCAGGATGGAGGATGGACTATGGACACCCGCCATCAAGATGGGGGAGCCTATATCCACCAAATACTGGGAATCCAACGCCAGTTTCAGCAAAGATGGTCAGACCCTCTATTTCACCAGCAACCGAAAGGGAACCCATGGTGGGCTGGATATCTACCTGTCTGAGAGGCAGGCCGACGGGAAGTGGGGACCCCCGGTCAACCTCGGTTCTACCATTAATACGCGCTACAATGAGGAATCTCCATCCATAAGCGCTGATGGAAAGGTTCTCTATTTCTCTTCCTACGGCCATTACAACATGGGAGGATATGATGTCTTCTATTCCAGGAAGAACGAGGATGGCACCTGGGCAGAGCCGGTAAATATCGGTTATCCCATCAATACAACAGACGACGATCTGTTTTTCCAGCCATTAAGTAGCGGGGATTCTGCCTACTATTCGGTGTACAGTCCCAGGGGAATCGGAGGCCACGACATCTATTCCGTGAACATCTATTCCGTGAACAATCCCAGGCTCTACTCAATCAGCGGAAATCTCAGAACAGAAGACGGCCGGATTGATTCCACGCGTATGGCCATCTATGTTATCGATAGCAACAGCGGAGATACACTTATTTACACCTCCCCCACAGAGGAAGGAGAATTCGTCTTCCAGCTGAAACAGGGAATTTACGAGCTTCACTTTGAAGGCGAAGGCTATGAGGATCTGATCAGACCGCTTGCAATCACGGCTGCTTCAAATAAAGTGGGAATTCCCCTTGGGGACAATATTGAGCTGTCTTTAATTGATGAAGAGCTTGTTGAAGAGGAAGTTGAACTGTTTGAAGGGGAAGAGAGCCAGATTAAACTGAAAGAATCCCAGCTGGAAGCAGTAGCAGGTGTTCCTCTTGCGGTGACGCTTACAGCACCCAAAGGGAGTACCATTATAGTCAGAACCTACCAGGACAGTGTACTGGTCGCTACAGATACCATTGTAACAGAGAAGCGCAAAACCGATCTGCTGATCGTTCCACTCCCGGGAAATAGTGAAGTGGAGCTGGAGATGATCGATAAGGATGGTAATATCCACCGCAGTCTGCTGACAGTGGCAGCTCTTGTACCTGTGGGAGAAGGCTCTGAGGAAGAAGCCCCTGGAGAGGAAGCCCCTGAGGAGACTATGGAGCAGGAAGCTACCGGGGCCGGGGTCATTAGTGGTGTAAAAGTTCATCCTGCAGGGATCATATTGATTGCCGAAACAGTGTCGGATGGCGATGCAGATCTGCTCAGATTGAAGCTCCTTGAAAACTCAGATGATCCGCTTAAGGAGTACCTGGAGCAGCTTGATCTTGATTCTGAAGGGATTACAAGCAGCAAAGAACTTATTACGCATCTGGAAGAGGAGGCCATGGCCGGACGTTTCAACATGGATGAGGTCGCGGAAGCAGTGATTTTGAGCCTGGATGTTGTGCCTGGCACGGAACAGGAGCTATATGAATATCTCTATGAAGAGGCAGCTGCCACAGGGTATAGTGCAAATGAGGTGGATGCCATTCTTGCTGAAGCTCTTTCGGATGGAAAGGCGAAACTTTTTCTGCAGCAGCTTAAAGAACAATCCGACGGAGCCTTGCTGGAGTACCTGGAGCAACTTGACCTGGAAGCCGAAGGAATCCATAGCAGTCAGGACCTGCTTGATCACCTGGAAAAGGTAGCCGAAGCCAAGGGTTTCAACATGGATGAGGTAAGAAGGGCGATGCTTGATAGCCTGGAAACTCCACTGGAAGTTTGCAAACTCTACGAAGATTTGCTCCAATCCAGTGAAGGAATGCTCAGGGAAATACTGGAATCGCTTGATCTTCAGGAGGAAGAAATCTATACGGTGGAGCAGTTAATGGATCGGCTCGCCAGGGAACTTGAGTTGAAAGGAGTCAAGCAAAAAGAGATTGATAAGATACTTTCTGGCGAAAAAGGTAAAAGCAAAATAGCCTGGGCCCCGCTTGCACTAATTGTAGTTGCCGGAGCAGGGCTTGTTTGGTTTATTATTGTTTGGTGGAAGCGTCGTAAAAAAGGAGAGGAAAAGGGAGACTAATTACTTGTTTAGTAGCCATCTCTATTCCCCAATATTTATTGTACTGTCAATTAAATTTTTAAATTTGTAATATTCACGCTAAATCTACCCGAAATGAGAAGGCTATTCTTGTTTGCGTCTTTTTGTCTTCTATCTTCCCTTGTTCTGGCCCAGAATGTCAGAGTCGACTTTAATGATGGTGAATTCTTCCTTGCGGAGGAGGACTACGAGGAGGCGTTGTACGCCTTCGGAAAAGTCTATAACAAAGGCTATCAGGACAATGCCTATGTTAACTATCGTATGGGATTATGCCTGATCAATATTTCCGGGAGGAAAACTGAATCAATTCCGTATTTTGAAAAAGCTGAACAGAGCATATCGACCAATGTGAAGCTCGGAAAATATGGGGAGAAGGATGCTCCACCCGATGCACTTCTTTACCAGGGTAATGCCTACAGGATCAATATGGAGATTGATAAGGCCATTGAAAAGTATAATGCCTTTGCCAAATATATTGATTCTAAAGATGTCGCCCTGCAGGCCTATGTGGACCAGCAGATCGTGGCCTGTGGAAATGCACTGGTGGGCACTGCCAGTCCGGTTGAAATTAGTATCGCGAACCTGGGCCAGCTCCAGGAGACCCATACCTCAAGATATAATATGCAAGTGTCAGGCGACCTGCAGACCATGGTCTTCATGGGAAAGAACCCGTTTTACAATGGTATTTATGTGGCAGTCAAGAATGGGGAAGTATGGGGCAGACCCATGAACATTACCCCTTCAGTGGCCTCCGATGGAAATATGGATGTGGTAGGCCTGTCTTACGACGGCAAAAAAATGTTACTTGCTGTTACAGACCAGTTTACAAGTAATATTTATATGTCGGTCTATGAGAACAAGCGCTGGAATCCGGCAGTTTCCCTTGGTAAACCGATCAACTCCAAGTATTACGAGGGTCATGCCTGCTTTTCACCCGATGGCAATTCCATCTACTTCTCCAGCAACCGTAAAGAGTCTGTTGGCGGCATGGATATTTTCCGCAGCGACCTGCAGGACAACGGTAGCTGGGGGGAGCCTATGAATCTGGGCCCGGGTATCAATACCATATTAAATGAGGATGCCCCAAGTACGAGTCCTGATGGTAAGCTTCTCTATTTCAGTTCCCAGGGACACAGTACCATGGGAGGATTCGATCAGTTCTATTCAGAATTTCTTGAAGATGGAAGCTTTCCCGCGGTGCCCGTTAACCTGGGTTATCCGCTTAACACCTCCGATGATGACTACACCTTCTCACCTGAAGGGATAAGTGAGGAGAACTTCTCCTTTATCTTTACCCATGGAAAAATAGCGGAATATGATCTCTTTAAATTTGCGATGATAGGCCGGGACCAGGTGCCTGTTCCGGTAAGCCTGGAAGGGGAAGAGGAATTGGAGGAAGAGGTCGTTGCCGAAGAGACTCCCGAGCCCGAGCCTGAACCGGAAGTGGAGGCTACACCTGAGAAATACTACCTGAGGCCCATCTATTTTGATTTCGATAGCTATACCCTTTCCAAAGAGAGTATGGCAAAACTGGATATCCTCACCTCCATACTGGAAAAACACAGCCCATTAAAACTTGAAATTACGGGGTACACCGATTCCAAAGGCACCTTTGAGTACAACCAGCGCCTCTCTGTTAATCGTGCCAAATCCGTATACAAGTATTTGATACTTAACGGAATTACCAAAGACCGCATGAAGGTAACCGGTATGAGTGAAAGTGAAAATGTAGCCAGGAATACCACCAGGGATCATAGAGATGCTCCCGATGGAAGGATGCTGAACCGAAGGGTGGAATTCAATGTCAGCCTTATTGAAGGCGTGGTTATCGAAATGGAAAAAGTGGAGATTCCTGATCATTTAAAGCTGGATAAGTAGTTCCCTAACCAATTAGGTATGAAGAGACTCCTGTCTTTATTATTATTGCAATGCGTGATTGCTGTTACTCTCTATGCCCAGATGGCAGAAAAAAACTTCTATGATGCCCTTTTCTTCTATGAAGAGGAAGAGGATTACCAGGAAGCAGCCTACCTGTTCTATGAGGTTCTCAGTCTTGAGTCCTATAATGCCAATGTCAAATACTTGCTTGGCATGTGCTATAATAACATTCAGGGACAAGAAGAGAAAGGGATCCCTTACTTCCTTGAGGCCACGCAAAACATCACCCGTAAATACAAGAAAGAAAGGTACACGGAAAAACAAGCCCCGCACCACACATGGTTTTATCTGGCTGAGGCTTATTCCAAGATCAACCAGATGGATGATGCCCTGGATGCTCTGAATGCCTTCAAGGAGCTGAAAGATTTTGATTCCAAATACAATGCACGGATCACTGAAGAGGCTGTACTGGCTGTTGAAAGAGCCAAGATTATCAAGGATGCTGAAATTAATATGCGCGGACTGTATTTCAATGAACCCATCAACAGTCCCAGTGATGATTACAACGGAGTGATTTCCGGGGATGGACGGGTCATGGTCTGGGCCAATACCAAGACTTTCTACGAAGCGGTCTACATGTCCGTCCGGGAAAACAATCAATGGAGCGTTCCCATCCTGATCACACCTCAAATCGTTTCGGACGGAGACCTCCTGCCCACCGGACTCTCCTTCGACGGAACACAACTCCTGCTGGTTAAAAGCGACAAAAAGCGTAAAAAGGATATCTGGATCAGTACCTTTAATGGCAATGTCTGGAGCCCGGCCGAAGCCATTGAGGGAGATGTTAATTCCGGTTCCAATGAAGACCATGCCTCCTTCAGTCCGAATGGACGGATTATTTATCTTTCCAGCGACCGGAATGGCGGAGAAGGAGGCCTTGACCTGTGGACCTCCGAAAGGGACAGAGAAGGAGTGTGGGGCAAGCCTATAAATATGGGGGAAGATATCAATACGGATAAAGATGAAAGCTCTGTCTTTGTGGCTCCCACAGGTGAACGCCTGATTTTTGCTTCAAAGGGGCATTTTAATATGGGTGGATACGATATTTTCAGGTGTGAAATGGATGAGACTGGCAACTGGTCACAACCAACCAACATAGGATATCCACTGAATACCACCAGCGATAATACCTTTTATGTCCCCATCAACAACGGACTGCAGGCACTCTATACCAGGTTCACCAATGAAGCAATAGGACAGAGTGATCTATGGTATGTGGAGATTCTTGATGCGGAAGGCTTTGTGGGTGAAGGGCTCACACTGTCTGTGGATCCTCCGGAAATAAGTCAGAAGGACTTCGCCATTATTCTGATGAATGTGGAAACCGGCGAGGAGATAGAAGTACTCTATGATGCTGAAACCGACTCTTTTAAGGCCCTGGCTGGTGAAAAGTCGAACTACAAGGTAATTTCCTATAAGCAGAAGTAAAATGCAAATCCTGGAGAACCGGACCATCTCCCTCAGGGCTCCCGAACCTGAAGACCTGGATCTGTTGTATATATGGGAGAACGAACCTTCCATATGGCAAGTATCCGGAACCCTCTTCCCATTTTCGAGGTACATCCTGAAGCAATACCTTGAACATGCTGCTAAAGATATCTACCAGGTGAAACAGCTGCGCATGATGATCCAGCTTATTAGCAACCACCGTCCGGTTGGTGCAGTTGACCTCTTCGATTTTGAGCCCCACCACCGCAGGGCAGGCCTGGGTATCCTAATTGCCGATCCATCGGACAGAAGGCAGGGCTATGCCAGGGAAGCACTTGAGACCATGACAGCCTATTGCTTTGATGTTCTACACCTCCATCAGGTCTACTGCAACATTGCTGCCGGAAACAAGGCCAGCATAAAGCTTTTCGAAGAAGCCGGCTTCCAGGAGAGCGGAAGAAAAAAGGAATGGCTATTCGATGGCAGCACTTTCGAAGACGAACTTTTGTTCCAGAAGGTTAATGCTTAGAGCTTAAATCCGCATAAGAGGGTATTTCTTTCAGGAAGGTAATCTTCCCGCTTTCAAAATCAATCTGGCAACAATAATGCTTAAGTCCGTTTGTCACAATCAGGTAGCTAACCCTGAAGGCCAGATTGTAACGCGCCACCTGGTCGAAGCTGGCCTGGTTGATGCTTACCTCCGGCGCCTTGCACTCCACAAGAAGGGCGGGATGGCCGGCCGGCTTATGCACCAGGATATCACAGCGGCGGCTCATGGTATTCAGTTTCAAAGCATATTCCGTCATCACCAGTGAAGCCGGGAATCCCTTCTCCTCCACCAGGTAGCGGGCAAATCGCTGCCGCACTTCTTCCTCAGGGGTGAGCTTTACAAAGCGTTTCCGGTAAACGTCCAGAACCAAACGATTCTCTCCTTCGGTCCTGTACCTGAAATCATATGCCGGAAGATTCAGTTTTCGCATGAAATGACTTATCTTCGCATGAGTATACAAAGTAACAAAGATCAGATGAAAACCAAAAAGGAAATAACCGAGAACTGGCTCCCCCGCTATACAGGGGTTGCAACAGCGGAGATCGGGAAATATGTTCTGCTTACTAACTTTAAAGGCTACCTGGATGAGTTTTGTGCCATTGGGAACACCCAGGTGGTGGACCGGAAGGTTGCCATGCCGGCGGCCACCTTCAACGGGATCACAATGATCAATTTCGGTATGGGAAGCGCCAATGCGGCCACGGTAATGGATCTGCTGGCAGCTGCCGATCCTAAAGCAGTGCTGTTCCTGGGAAAATGCGGTGGCTTAAAAAAGAAGAATGCCCTGGGCGACTTTATCCTGCCCATTGCTGCCATTCGGGGTGAAGGAACCTCCGATGATTATATGCCTTCCGAAGTGCCTGCTCTGCCTGCATTTAATCTGCAGAGAGCCGTTTCCACCACCATCCGGAACCTGGGTATGGACTACTGGACCGGTACGGTATACTCCACCAACCGGCGGGTTTGGGAACACGACAATAAATTCAAAAAATACCTGAGACAGGTGAGGAGCATGGCCATTGATATGGAAACCGCCACACTCTTCACGGTGGGCTTTGCCAATATGATCCCCACCGGAGCCCTGCTGCTGGTCTCTGATCAGCCCATGATTCCGGAGGGGGTAAAAACCCAGGAAAGCGACAAGATGGTCACTGAGAATTTTGCAAAGATGCACCTGGAGATAGGCATTGAATCCCTGCATGAGATCATCGACCACCGGGAATCGGTGAAACACCTGAAATTTTAAGTAGTTTTGGGAATGACCTACGACCAGCTGATCGGCGACCTGAAAAACAAGGTCTACAAACCGGTTTATTTCCTGTGGGGAGATGAGCCATATTACATCGACCTGGCGACCTCATTCATTGCCGGGAATGTCCTGAGCAAAGCCGAACAGAGTTTTAACCAGACCATCCTCTACGGGAAGGATTCCGAAGCCGCACAGGTTTCTGACCTGGCACGACGCTTCCCAATGATGGCCTCTCACCAGGTGGTGATTCTGAAAGAGGCACAGGACATGAAGAGCTTTGCCGACCTGATTCACTACGTAGAACAACCACAACCCTCCACCCTGCTGGTCATCAACTACAAGTACAAAAAACCCGACAAGCGCCAGAAGATTTTCAAGCTCCTGGAAAAAAAGGCGGTCTGGTACGAGTCAAAGAAAATATACGAAAACCAGGTGCCGGGATGGATTGCAGGCTATGCCTCCAAGCAGCATTACCAGATTGAACCCAAGGCGGCTGCCCTGCTGGCAGAATTCCTGGGGAGCGACCTGTCGAAAATTGTTAACGAGGTGGAGAAACTGATGATGGCCATCGGTAAAAAGGGCGAAACCATCACCCCCGAACTGGTGGAAAAACACATTGGATTCAGCAAGGATTTCAACCAGTTTGAACTACAGGACGCACTGGGAAGGCGGGATGTGCTAAAGGCAAACAGGATTATAAACTACTTTGCCGAGAACGAGAAAAAATATCCCTTCCCCCTGACCATTATTTCACTCTATTACTTCTTTTCCAAGCTACTGTTGTTTCACTATACCAAGGATAAAAGTAAACAGAACCTGGCGGCCATACTGAAAGTCAACCCCTTCTTTGTAAAGGATTACGAAGCTGCGGCCAAACGTTACTCAGCTGCCCGGCTGGTGGAAATCATCTCCCTGTTGCGCATCTATGATATGCGGTCCAAGGGCTACGAAGGCAATACCACCCCTTCAAGCGAACTGACCCGCGAACTGGTCTTTAAAATCCTGCACACTTAATCTTGCGGCCTTTGATTACCCTGATTATAGTCATCATCACCGTTCTCACTTCGGTGGCAGCCTTCAGGCGAAGGGAACTCTTTTACAAGTTTGACCTCTCCCCTTTCCAAATTGTACATAAGAAGGAGTATTACCGGATCTTTACCCACGCCTTTCTCCATGCCGATTACTTTCACCTGGGGATCAATATGCTGGTACTGTACTCCTTTGGACACTATATCGAACAGGTTTTTTCGGAGATGGAGGCCGCCGGGCTGATCTTCTCAGGACCCTTCTTTTTCATCCTTCTCTATGTGTCCGGTATCGCCCTGTCATCAGTCACCACCATCACCAGGTACCGGGATAAGGAAAGCTATAGTGCCGTGGGAGCATCGGGGGCTGTTTCTGCCATTGTTTTCACTTATATTTTCTTTGCCCCCCTGGAAAAGATCTACTTCTATATGGTACTCCCCATCCCGGGGATTGTCTTTGGCGTTCTCTACCTGGTATACTCCAGCTACATGGGAAGGCGCAGCAGCGACAATATCAACCACTCTGCACATTTCTGGGGTGCTGTGGTGGGTTTTGTTTTTCCCATCCTGCTGGAGCCCTCTCTTTTTCTGGTATTTCTTGATAAGCTTATCAGCCGATGAAAAAAGCGATCTTCCTGGACAGGGATGGAACCATCAATAATAACTGCGACCACTATTACATCTGGCGCAAGGAAGAATTAGTGCTCAATCCCGGAGTAGCTGAAACCCTGGCCGAAATGCAATCGAGAGGATACATGCTGATTGTGATTACCAACCAGGGAGGGATCAGCAAGGGAGAATACAGCGCCGAAGATGTGGAGCTGCTGCATAATCATCTTCGTTCCATGCTGGCAGCAAAGGGCGTGCACCTGGATGAGATCTATTATTGTCCGCATCATCATATGGTGGAGAACTGTCTCTGCCGCAAACCAATGCCCCTGATGATCGAAAAAGCTCTGGCTCACTTTGACATTGATCCTGCGAGCTCCTGGATGATCGGCGATGCTCAGCGGGATGTGGAAGCAGGTGAAGCTGCAGGGCTGCGATGCATCCTTATTGAGCCAAACAGTGACTTGAGAGAGGTGTTAGGGAAAATTGACTGAAGGTGAAGGTGAAGCTGAAGCTGAAAGTGAAGCTGAAGCTGTAGCT
>Ga0255419_10080_pt1 | contig 19671 bp, 57 predicted proteins | sample ANMaggSeSYBR02J3_FD_182658 | JGI IMG/M metagenome (GOLD analysis project Ga0255419, IMG submission 182658) | Sediment cell enrichment communities from methane seep in Santa Monica Basin, California, United Staets - ANME aggregate JGI... | ecosystem: Environmental > Aquatic > Marine > Cold seeps >...
CGTCCTCGAACAGTACTATTTTGTCTAAACCTCCCCAGCCGCAGGATTCCAGCCCCGTCTCATTGTTTTCCCTGACCACAGATATTTCAACCTCGTTGAAGTCTTCTATATCGTAGTCTTCTGGGTCAGCGCCTTGATCCCTACATAGTTTTTCGTTGTCTTCTCTAGTCGTATATTCCGATTTGGTTATCCATTTTGGTTTGCTCATTTGTTCTTCTCCTTTTCTCGACTTAGGTAATCATTGGGAGTTTTTGGTACACGTATCCAATTACCATAGATAGCCAGAGCCCCAATTATACATATCACTGCCGTGAACGTCCAGAATTCCCATCCCATGATTAGTCTCCATATTTATTGCTGTGGACTTCCATTATACCGAGGCCTAAGTCCGTCTTTAGTTCCATCTGGCCATCAGGCTCTTCGCCGCCCCCTACAAACTTGGCCTGAGTTTGTAAAGATCCAATAACTTTACCTCCTGGAGCGTTACAGGTAATCTCGAATATTCGTATACACCCATTACCTGTCTCCTGGTAGATATATATTTCCGCATCGTCCGTGTCCAAAGATATTATCTTTTTGTCACCTTCCACTGATATCTCTATCGTGAAATTACTCATATGATCCTCTCCTTTTTGGCCTTTTCAACCTCGTCATCCATAGTAATCAGCATCATACTGATAGTGCATGCCTCTCCAACTTTGGCAAACATACGCTCGCGATCTGTAATCGACAAAGCACAGATATCTTCGCAAGAATCCCATTCACCATACAGTTTATCGGCCTTTTTCTCCCAGAATTCTCTACTTAACGGCATGTGGCACCCCCTTATCTGTATATATAATTAACCCGTCAGAATATATTTTGCGCTCCAGTTCATTACTGGCCAGGATAAGTTTCATCTGATCTTCACTGAGGGCCTTAATTTCAGCGCTATATGCACGCTTAGCTTCCTTCGGATCCATTCTTGCAACATCGGCTGCTCCAAGCGTTGTGCTGCCTGTCTCGATATAGTTACGCCTCATACCAAGACCGACAGCTATCATTTCCTTTTCTTGACTCGTAAGGTATCTAACTGCCATCTTGTCCCCTCCTACACGTAGAATATCATACAACTAAACATGGGCGACTTGTCCCCATAGGTGAAGAAATGTAGCCCGTTGTTCAATAACCTACCGAACTTCTGAAAGTATGGGAAGTATTCCTTCACGCCGTTAGATCTATAACGCCTATATGGTACGTCCTCCACGCCATACATGTTCCACAGAACGACCTTGGCCTCCAGAATTTCGAGTACCATCTTTTGTAAGATTTCCACGGTCTCATCGAATGGGCAGTTATGAAGAGATGTAGTGAACATAAAGCACTTACGTAGCTTGGCGGGATTACCTGCCAACCTGGACTGAATATAAAGCCTATGACTAAGTAAGTACCGCAAAGACCTAATACTTGCACACATATCCAAGTCTTCGAAGCGTAGAGCGTGAGACCTACCAATGGCCAACTCATACCCGGCTACGTCGCCACTGACTATCCTCACCTTGTTGCACAATTCAGGTTGTTTAACCAATAGTTTTTCATACCGCTCCCTCATTTCCGCATATATCTTCATGTTATTTTCTATGAGGTACACCATGGCCTTAGGTGTTCGGGCTATCTTAAGCCCTTCCTTTATGTGCCGCTCAACGGCAGGGCCAGATACGATTAGTGCGTCAGATTTCATGCGGCGGCTGGCATACGTGTACATATTGCTATGAAGCCACTCCTTGGTTGGGCAGTCATCAAACCTGTCTATGTCGAATTTATTTGCCATTGTTATTCTCCTCTGCTCTCATTTGTGCTAACGTTTTCCTTACTACCATTAAAGTGATACCGAGTACGTTCTTGCCTACCCAGTCACCCTGCTCATTTCTGGTCATACCCCAGTAGTCATCCTTGTGGTAGTTGCCTTCTATTAGTATTGCATCCCCAGTACCTATCAGTATGTCCCCTATGTCCCTGTGTTGGAGAAATTTATCGAATACTACATGTAACATCTCATTATCTTTCGATCCCTCCCAACCGGGGCGTAATTCTATCTGCCTGCCGCGCCACTTTGCAGACGCCGGGGTTCCTGCTGATGCCACATAATCATGATCTCTTTGGTTCATGGCTTTTTTGACTTGGAAGGCGTGCTCTGACGTAGCATACTGACCTACAGGGTGGGCTGAAAAGTTAGAGAAACATTCATACTCCCCAGAAAAACTATCTATTACGGCTACCATTCTTCTTCCTCCCCCTTAATTTAAATACACCATGATATATCCTCACTGTATAATCATTCAGCTTTGGATACTTTTCGCCTTGTTTTACTAAGGCCTGATTAATTTCTAATGAGCTTATATCCACTAAGCTCAGGACAAATAGTTTGAACATGATCTATCTCCTAACAGTCGATATGAAACACCCGTCTCCACCATCTCCACCATCACTCGGTTCTGAGCCGTCTTCATCATCTTCATCCTTAGCGTTTACTTCATTTGAATAACCACTTTCCAAATCTTCAGTGTTGAATGCGGTAACGGCGAAATAATAGGTAGGCCCCGAAACAAGACCGGTTAATGTGAACTCAGGGTTATATTGGTCTGGTAAACCTTTGAGTAGAATAGTTATGGGTGAAGTACCTTGATCTGCTTCCGTACCATAATAAGGATCGCCTGGGCTGGTGTCATAGTGTACTTTGTAACCCGCCAGATTTGGTTCTGTGTTATTATCCCAAGCCAACGTCACCTGCCAAGCCAAACAAGAAGCCGGGAACAAAAGAACTAAAGCAAATACTAATACTAATCGTCTGTACATATCTACTCCTCCTTAGATATACTGATTCTACAGAAGTTATAAGCAGCCCAACTTGAATACAGAAAGTACTCAAGACTACCATTACCTCCGCTCTCATCTATTAGGTTGAAGTCCCCATCATCTGGGTGCCGCAGGCTATAAGTTAACAACTCAACCGAGGTGAATGCTGTGTATCCCTTGGTGAAGTAAGAGTCACCCCATAACTCAACCAAAGCGGTGTTCACGGCTAGTTGTAGCACGAACCCGCCACGGGCCATCCATTGCACGTCTCCTTCACTTGGGCCATTGGAGTAATCAATTACCTCATTCAGGCCCTCTTGTTCGATTTCTACATTGAACACCTCAGCTGCCAGATAGTGTCCAACTACATGCGTGCCAAATGAGGCACCTATTCCAAGTGCCAACTCGCCATAGTCTCCCGCTCTGGCCGTATCTCTCATTTCCTTTATATCTATACCACAGACATTAAACTTCATACCGGCACAACCGGAAAAGAGCACAGTTACCAGGATCAATAGTAATATTTTGTGCATAAGGCACTCCTTTATCTTACTTCGCCGGGGTAGAATAGCAGGTAGATTTGCACATGCTTTCTGTACAACATGTACCATTCCCCCATAACCTCAGCTGTATACTTCTTTTTAGGGGATTCATCTCTTCGCTCGGAATAGTTCTCGTTTACGTGTAAGTGGAACATGTTACCTCCTACTCTATGTCGTAGTATGAGTACAACTTGTTGAATTTCTTATTCAAGAATACGTAAACTGGCCCTTCATCAGCATTATATTTACCTATATATGCTACCAAGAAGGGTGGTGCTAACATACTACAACAGGCAAGGCTTGATACGTCTTTGAGGTTTACTACGGCATCATACTTTGCCACGTCGAGCCATTTTCGGTTGTTATCAATAAACGATTCAAACTGGTCAGATATTGTTTCATATATAGGTTGCGGTATTAATTGCATTGTTTTCCTCCTATGCCCACCAAGATAAATATATAGACATCACGACTGCTAGTACTGAAAGAGGCACAAGGATATACCAAAATACTTTGGAGTACCATTTAGGGGCTACCCCACTGGTCTTAAACGCAATCGAAAACACAATAAGAGCTCCATAGATTACGAAGGCAAGTTGATGGCTTAATATCATTATTATTATATCCATGTTACCTCCTCAAGCCTCTCAAGTTAAACCCTTCAGGATGTGGCCTGCCACATTTAGGGCAAGCTATTAGTTTATCACCATCCTCTTTCTTGGGGTCGTGCTTGGGCTCTATCACGCCGTCCTTGTCCACGCACATGATCATGACCCCACGATTAGGAGATATGTCAGCAATGTACTTGGGTGGGTCAACTAGCTTGATCTCTGCTGCTTTGAATGCGTGCTTACATTCATCACATTCGTACACATATTGATCTTTTTCTATAAGATCTACCATATTTACCATGATGCCCTCCTAAAACGCAATAAATGCTACATAGATACATAAGCCTATGCAGGTGCAAATGCCAAGCACACTGATAGTCTTTACGTCCTGCTTCGCCGCGTCCCATGCAAGTTTGTGTTCACGTTCAATCGCTTGTCTGGGCCTGTCAGGATCGTACTGCTGTACTCTGTAAAGATTCATTTGTTTTCTCCCATATCATATTGAACTAAGGTCAAAAAGTATTCCTACAAAGAACCCGGCCCAAAACAAAACGGTTCCCAATATCATGAATGTTTCAACTTTCATTTGTTTCTCCTTTTCCACCACCCCTTCACCTTATGAGGCGGTATTTTGTAATGCCAGTCCGCTTCGGCTTTAGGTATATGAAAGTGAGAGTCGTACATCCTTGGCTTTAACCGCCTGCCACATACCGGACAGCGTATGAACCTGGGCGCGTCCTTTGGGGACGATACATATGTTACTCCGCCTGAATAACTACACATCTTAGGCTTGGACATAAGGTGCTCCTACAAACATGTTATAGATTTTGTCAAGGTAATCATCCAGGAATATATACCACATACCAGCTCCCAGTCTTACCTTAACAACGTACACAACACAGAACGGGGGTTTCTTTATATCTGCATCATGTGATAGGCTACCGTCTCTTATTTCTCTGATGTTTACCACGTTGTCATACTTTAGTTTATCGAACCACGTCTTGTTATTCTCGACGAAGCCCTCGAACCTCTCGACTATGGATTTTTGAATGGGTCTCATAACTACTCCTCTTCATCATAATAGGTAATGTGGGCCCTAGCTAAAACTTCTGGGCCGAGCACAAGTATACCCCCGGTTGATAAGTGTGCGAGCATGGCTGGGTTGCCGTTAGCCATCATATCATATGTTTTCTTAGCTGCTTCTTCTGCTGGCATTTCATTATTAGATTTACCCGTGTAAACAGATCCGTCTACGTTTATTATTACATACATATCGGCCTCCTAAAAGAATTCGGTTTACCAGCATGGGGGCTGGTATGCCCCCAAGCTAGTGATATGATTATAGATCGTAGCTGACACCTATTACGCCGGTGCCATAATTCTTGCCTCTATCAGACCTGAATGGGTCACTTGTATGTGTAAGTCTGAGTTCAGTTCGTAGTGACCATGCCTTGTAAATGTGCCAGTCTTTACCAATCATCGGCCCCCAGGAACCAAGAACGTGACTATCGCCAAGGTTATGCATGCCATGATCACGGTCAATCCAATAGGATACGCCCATAACCCAGCCTAAGTAGAACATATCATCAAACATCAGCCTCTTAATGGTCAAATTGAATGAGTACTCTTTGAAGCCAGCGTCATGGCCCATGTGGTAGCTACCCTCCGGCTTTTCGTCAGCCTTATGCATGGAGTACTGGAATTCACCACCAATAAACCATTTATCCCATGAGGGAAAGAACTTGTTTGTTTCATATCTGATACCGAACCGGTTCACCGTGTTCTCACAACTCGGGCTTTCCCATTCATCAGGTAGCCAAGCGTCCTTGCCATACATCCAATCAGAACCAATTATACTTCTGGTTTTGTCCGAAGCTGCCTTTGCTGCGCTTTCCTCAGCATAATAATCATCTGATATCCCAATAAGGTCTAGGTCGGCCTCCCAGGCATACACGTTTACACCAAAGAACATACCAATTATTACCGCAACACAGAGCATCATCGAAACATAACTAAATCTTTTCATTTTGTTCTCCTCTCTGTTTATTATGGGGACACCAATGTGCCCCCAACAAGTATTTATTTATCTGTTACTGCCACCATTACCATTGCCACCGCCGCCATTACCAGCACCATTGCCCTGACCATTGTTACCACCACCATTACCTGTTCCAGGTCCAGAACCGCTGGTGTTACCGCCGCCATTGCCAGAGTTTCCAGCATTGCCATTACCATTGCCTGGGCCACCAGTAGGTCCAGCGCCTGGCCCTGGTCCAGCGCCTGGTCCGGGTCCAGCACCTGGCCCTGGCCCATTACCACCACCACTACCGCCGTTACCGCCATTGCCCCCGCCTGAACCACCTGACCCACTACCTCCAGAACCTGAACCACCACTACTACCACCAGAGGCTCCAACACCGGCGCCTCCAGATGCACCAGCGCCTGGCCCATCAGGCCCACTATTACCGGAATCACCATCATACGGTAAGCTTGCACAACCAACGCCTAAGAAGGCTACCATTGCCAAGAGTCCTAAAATAACCGTAAACTTTTTCATATCTCTCTCCTCTACTTTGAATTCGCCGGCAAAGTGACCTCTACCGGGCAGGTCTCTACTGGTTTGTTGTTCTCTATACATGATACTGCTAAAATGCAAAGAGACAACATTAATAACGCTGCACCTATCAGAACTGCCAATATCTTATCCACTACTTTCATCTTGGTTGTCCTCCTTTGATCGCGCCGTGATTATTTTGGTTAGGTCTATACCGAAGGCCTTTTGTACTTCTTTGCCAGGAGAAAGGCTAAAACAAGATCTACGGTTCTCGGCATCAACAGCCTCTACCACTGTTTTAATGGCTTCCAGCATGTTGCTATCCATTTCTATCCTTACTGTCTGTATACTCATTCAATAGTCCTCCTATCCGGGGTAAATGGGTATATACACGTATAGTATGTATGCTATATACCCCAAAGAAACTAACGTGATCACCGCTCTATGTACCGCCTTTGGTAAGGGGTTAGGTTCATAAATGTTATGCATAAGCCAGCTCACTACTACCACCATAGGCACAAAGAGTATACATAGCCCAAGTAAGCCCAGAAACCACACAAAAGTTATCATGATACCTCCTATTTGTCCAGTAATACTCGTATCTTAACCAGCTCATCGCGTATTTCTGGTAAAGCCCATATGGCGTTCCACACATTAGACATCATTTTGATAAGGCCCCACGTAACGCCTATACCAGCCAGTCCCATTACTATATACCACAGACCCATCATTCCTGTATCTGTAAGCATGATGCCTCCTAGTTCTCCCATCGAGCATTAAACTTATCCATGCTCTGTTTTACCTCTTCGATTGATGCCACATGATCCTTTATCCGCTCGCCCAGATCATTTACTTGTTGGGCATACTTAGGCTGATCAATGACAAGCCATGCAACAATGACTACAAACAACACCGCTATCCATGCCAATTTGTTCTCTTTCATAGTGCCTCCTCCGTTTATTCAAAATCATCATCGTCGAGGTAATTATCCTTCCAGTACTCATCAATCTCTTTATTGAGACATCCCTGCCATATACCATACCCAGTATTGGCGGCGTCCCAGCCCGCCGGGTGTATCAACTCATGTCCTTTAGGGCAGATAATGGTGACATTCACAACCTTCCTGGTTTTTTCCTTTTTGAATATGATGCCTACAGTCTTAGTATGTAGGGACACCTCACGGTTTAAGGTTAAGGTTCTACCACAAACAGGGCATATGCCAGCATGGCACACGGTCTCGAAGTCTTCGACTTTCTTATTGTACTCCTTTATTGTATCCTCAGCTTTCTGGACTATGCTATTTTTCATAGTGCCTCCTTAACTCGTTTTACCAATAGCCCTCTCTTGCTTTTGTTGTAGCTTCCTGTACTCTTCCATTCTATGCTGGCAATAAGCCCCTATGATTACAAAAATGAGCCCTACTACTACCAACGCTAGCCCAATGGCCATGCCCTGGTGATTAATAGTCAGCCCCATGAACCAGTCTATCATAACTTACCCCCTTTAGGTAGCTTTGATACAACAGTAGCTATGGCACCGGCAGCTTTCTTTGCTCCTCTTTCTTTGTTTATATCCGATTTCCAGCCACATATAGTTGCGAACGCACCCTTAACATGCCCTTGGCCATCTAATATAACGCCGGAGATAAACATGAAGGGCTGAGCTCCTGATATTATACCCTGATATATAAGTTCTTTTTGATGTAAGATAATCACCGTGTACTTGGCATCATCTCCTATCTTGATTGAGTAATCGCTTCTAAGGTAATGAGCCATCAGACCTTTCAATATGCCACCAGAAGGAGTGTCAAATTGCAGTGCCAGATTGACGGCAGGTTTAGTTTCTTCTCCGTACGCTTTACATGTATGTATACCGGTAACTATTAGCACGACTAAGAGGCATATCAGTAATGCTATAGCTACCCGGTCAGCCCACTCGTGGCTAACTACCTCTTTCTCTTCGTCCATGTCTATCATATCCTGCCTCCTATGTATCTTATTTATGGAAAAAAATTCGGCGAGAAAATGACCTTGCCAAATGAACTATTTATCTAGGATTCATGCCATAGTCTATCATACTATTACCAGGATCAGATATATGATAGTATGCACGAGATGTACCTCTGCTAGATATACATCCCCCAATGGCATCAATTCTACCAGTAGTACTCACTCTACCATTACCACCATGAGAGATATGAGTATCCATAGGTAAATTGTCAAAGTAACGCTTCATACCCCCATCAACGCCTATACTAATGCCGGGCTCAGAGTAATGAGACATACTTGTATCTATGTCAACTTTCTCATCAATAAAAGTACGGCTGCTACCACCAATACCTATACCAGTACCATGCTCACGGCTAACTATCTCCTTAGCCTCTTTAACCGATTCAGTTATCTCCAACTTTGTCACCCTGTCTGCCAGATTACCTATCCTTATATTCATTAAAAAGAGTATTGCCGTGATAGCTAAGAATATCATTACTAAACTTAATATTGCTGAATCGCGCATAATGTCCTCCTATCCAAATATGACTATACCTGCCCTAACAAGGTACACGCCTATGAACCAACCTATAGCAAGAAGTAAAGGTACCCTTATGTACCAGCTGTCCAAGAATCTTAATATTTTCATGATCACTCCTTTCTCAACTCATTTTGCCGCACTTTCCCTCCTGTTTCTCGAGCTCCTCTTTTTTGCGTATTGCCTTCGTTTCTATATTGAATCCCACTACACCGATGGTGATAACCAATCCTATTGCTATTATTACAGTAATTACGACTTGGTTATTCCCAGTGAGTGCTAAAAACCATTCTATCATGGTGTCCTCCTCTATTGTATATTCATCTGTTCGTACTGTTCTCTTACTCCATTTTGGTAGTTAAAGTTAGACCAGAACATCAGGTATATAAACCCCGCTATCACTACCAATATCAATAGCTTATACCATTTTTTCATGTTACTCTCCTTTTTCATCACATTTACACTTGCCATCAACTGGCGGGATTTCTTTGACGTGTAACACACCATGATTGTATATAATTTTCTTACATACATCTGGAATACCATTACCATTATAGTCAATCCACCATAACCGAATACCATCCTGACAGTAACTTTGACCAATTATCGGACCGGAGTTTCCTTTCATATGTTTATAACCCCCATATTCGTGAGCTAACGCCGGGGTTGCAAATAACAGTATAAGTAATACAATTTTCAAAGTTTTCATTTTACTCTCCTTTCCAGGCTCTCTTCTATCTCATCCAGTTTCTTTTCTCTGGCTTCACACCTCTTCTTGATATTTTCTGTTCTTTCCTTTATCTCTCGCAGCTCTTGAGCACGCTCCAATGATTTCATTTCTTCCTCTGATTTGTCTATCTCTTTCTCTACCCGCTCTATTTCTTGTATGGTTTGGCCGATATCCTTAATAGTTCTACCTAATTGCCACGTAGCCCACATTAAAAAGATAAAACTAATTGCCAATACTCCTGTAATCAGGTACTTAGACAGTTTGTCCATGCCTCCTCTCCTTTATGACCTATTTATGCGGAAATTTTCGCCGGGTAAATAGTCTCGCCCAGGCTCTATAATTACCCTACAGGTATACCAATAACTACCCAGTTTAATTTTATGGATACAGTAATAAGAAACCACACAACCAACGTATAAATGATCATCCAAAACAATCTCCTACCAATTACTACTAGTCTGGCGTACCCCTTGTAGCGTTTCAGCCACCTCTCTTCCCTGTTAAGTATACTCCAGTAGGCTATTGATAGTGATCTCAACCAGTTATTTACTCTTTTCATACCTACCCCTCTAATCCATTACATTAATTGCTATTTTATTTCATTTGTTTACAAGATGCTCCTCTCCTACCGATGTTAGACTGTTTCCCCACTACATGTTTACTACTTGTACGTGTTCTACAACCTATCTGTATGTATTTATTACTATTACCCTGCTTCCCGCCCTTCTACTATTCTCTACTTGTACTATTCTTTTCTTATACTATATGTATATTATTATGTATCAGGGGTCTCGATCGACCACACTCTCCGCCGATCGACGCATCGATCGATAAATTATCGCAGCAATATGTGGATCGATAGTAGTAAATACATATAGTAAGCCGATCACTACCACACCCAGTACAAGTTGTAGCGTTGCATCACCTCTGGTAATAGTACAGCAACCAGTACACCCAGTACAATCATAACTATAACTACCTCAATCAATGTAAGTCCTAACTTATTCTTTAATAGTTTCATAGTGTTACCTCCATATCGTTATACAGTTAGTAATACCGTACTGTTCTTAGCCCTTGCTACCCTTATCCACCATTTGATACAGGATAGTCCCCACCAAACACATGTTACTGGCCACATCCAGTCAGGAAACTGACCAGTAAATACTATAAGTAATATAATAGTTCTCATTTGTCCTCCTCTATTCCTAAGTGTTTCAGTATCTTATCTAGTTTATCGTTCGTTTCGTCTATTCCCTCGGCTAATACTTTGTGGTCATTATGTAGTGCATACACACCAAATATTAGTAATACTATTATTATAAACTCCATTTTTACCTCCACCTAGCAAAAAGTTAGTTGTGTTCTATAATATAGTTGTACGTACACTTTTTATTTGTACGTACAGATAAAACTACATTTGTACGTACAGATATTATGATACATTTGTACGTACAAACAGGAGAATTACTATGGCTAGAATTTATCTCAGAATATCAGACCAAAAGAAAGATGGGCTGAAAGATTATTGTACTGTACATAATATTACTACAAGTAAATTACTTATGGACTACATTGATACATTATTGTCTAAGTCAAATGCAGGTAAATCACCCGCGAAAGAAAAAAATTCGGGAGAAAGGATAGCAATGATCAAACTATATCACTGTCCGTACTGTGGAAAGGACATAACTGGCCTAATACCCATAGACAGACTAAACCACCTTCAAAACTGCAAAAATGGGCATAATAGGTGATTTTGCTCTCGTATATTGCCTATATCTTTCATATATCTCTTTTTGCTCTTGGTATACTTCAAATCCGGTCTATATGGTCTATTTTGTTCCCGGCGAGAAAAGAATTCGGTACAGATAAGTAATTTCACTAAATGACCTCATTAGTAAGCTTCTCCAATCTGTCCTCCTGTACAGCCATCCCAGCCATCCTTGCGTTATGTACCCTAACTTTCTTTTGCAATGCCTGCCATTTAGGGTCATCTTTGTATCCAGGCTTCATTTTAGCTTCTACTTCCCTAGCATATATTTCTTCTACAGTAGGATACTCCTTTTTAGGCACGGATTTCTCCTCCTCTGGTTCAGGTGTAGTTAGATGGGCAGGCAGTGAGAGAAAAGAATTCGGTCGCTTCAAAAACAGCCAAGCCAGGCAAGCCACGCCAGCTAGAACAATTAGAAATGGTTTAGTCATAATAATAATAAGACTAATAACTATAAGGATAAACTTAAGCATGTCTCTTACCTCTAAAAGAAAACGGCCAAAGGAAAATAACAGGGTAACAAATAAAAAAATTCGGGATTTAGGAAAAAAGGTAGGGCCAGCCCCAACTAAGAGGCTGGCCCTTAATGGACGGATTACCACAATGGTACTACATGGTCATACTATCCCGGAAATGCATCAACAGTTCCTGCTCCGGCTTTCATTTGGGCAATCTCTTGCTCCATCTGGGCAATCTTGGTATTAGGATCAACTGCGCCTTCAACGGGCTGCGCAACTGCACCAGCTCCCAAGAAACCAACATCCTTAATCCACACACGGGCATTACCATAACGCCCTGTTTGCTGCGCCAACTGCGGATTGTAATCATAAGCAGCCGGCCTGGTCACTTCAATCAACTCTTCAGCAGTGATCGTGGCATCAGGATTGATACGTCCTTCGGCCTTGGCCTTGGCGAGGTTGGCATTGATGCGTTTCACGAGGGCCTTCTTGGAATCGGCACCGAACTCAAACGACTTGACGTGAATCGACGTGGACCTGTTCAACTCCTTGGCACCACTCGGTTTCAGTCGTCCGGTATCCTTGGTATGGGACCTCTCAACACCAAACACATTGATCGCTCTACCCTTATCGAGATAAAGCGCGGCAGTCTGAGCATACTTCCCCCAGAATACGAGGCTGTGTTCGTCGGTCATTTCCGCACCGGCCTTGTTCTTCCCACGATTCTTGATAACCGTTACTAAACAACGGTGTTTCTTCGGATCGGCTGAAGGGAAAAAGCACGGGTCACCTGCCACTCTTGCATTACTTAAAAACACTATTCCGTCTATCATGATAAATCTCCTTTTCAAAATGTTAATAATACTACTAACTGGGGTAAATGTCAGTGGATCCGTCCAAACTCTATTACTAAGCCGTTACCTAATCATCTTGTCTGCCTCCTGTATAAGTGGGAAACTACTAATAATACAAACTCTAAAAATCATTCAATTAAATGGTTTGAGCCGGGCTGTTGTTAGTACATGGCTGGACAAATCTTTATATCACAAGCTTTCAATGTTCTAATACCACTGGCTTTACAGGCAGGTATTTGAGCGTACATCCCATGGCGGCCCGAATTGTCTATGCGGTATTCACATTTTGATGCTATAAGCTTGAACTCCAACCTGTTTGCCCTTTTCTGCTCGTCAAGTTTTTCCTTGAATAGGCTCAGTTTTTGTAGTGTTTCTGGCATCATCGTTTTTTCCTTTCAATTAAATGGTTTGAGCCGCTTCTTGGCTGTTTACCTAGAATGGTATGTCTGTGTCTTCAATGTGTATTTCCCATTCTTTTCCGGCGAAAAGGTCACGATGCACGTAGATTACTACTTCTTCGGATATCAGGTCTAAATACATCTGGGTTCCTTCACCATCATCAATGGAAAATGACGCCTTGTCCCACTTGTTGGCACCACCTGGAATAACTACCTGTAAGCCTTTAGCGGTGAATGCCAGAGGGCCTTCGCACAGGTACTTGTTCTTGTCCAACCACTCCTTGAACTTGAGGGTGTCCAACGAATAGATATACTGATAGGTATAAGGCTTGTCTGGCTGTATTTGTGAAATCATCACGTCTACACGTAGTCCAAACGGGAACTCACTCTTGATATTCTGGGATACCGTTATCGTCTCCTCCGAAAGGGCATTCTCCATCCATTCCGCTGATGATATCAAGCAACTCCTCAGTGCTATGTCCTTGACTGTTTGCACGGCTGTTTGCATTGGTCATCTCCTCCATTAGGGCAATGTCATCTTCAATGTCGGCATCGCCATCAATAGGTTTATCTTGCATTGCCTCTTGCAATTCCGGGTTCATGCCCGCCATCAGTTGTAGGTCTGCTATCTCCTTGGGCAGTACTTTGATTACCCGCCGATTGAGGGTGTCGAGAATGAAGCATACTACCTGCCCAATCTCAAAGCCCGCATTCTGGCACTCAAAGATACCGCCACGAGGAGACGCAATCTTAATCTTATCTCTGTTTTTGCTTACAGACCTAATAACGCCGTAGTTGGCATTGACTAGTCTCTCCATTAGTAATCACCATCCCAGTCAGGAGGTTCCTCTTCCATTTCAGCAACCGAATTCAAGATGTACTCAGGAATGTCAGCAGCATTAGGAATTTCAGGTAACTCCTCAAGCTCCAACGACTCGGTTTGAGCTACCGGGTTTTGGGCCTCTTGCTGTGCTGGCTGTTGGTAAGTTGCAGGCTGGGTGGCTGGTTCGAACCCTGGTATCCAGTCATTATTTTGTACACGACCCAAGAACCCACCATTACGGTCAATGACCCACATAATCTGGTGCCCTTGCCGTGCCAGATTGGCAGTCCACTTGAGATTGCCTTTGGTGTCCTTCTTGTCGGGGTTTTGCTCAACACATCTGATGTCTATGACGCGGGCGCCCAGATTAATGCTTACATCGAAACCTCTGAGCGTGTTGTTAGAGAACCAGCGCCCCTTGAAATCACCCATATTGGTAGGTATTATCACCTGGGTAATATCGGTGCCCAGTTGCTTGCTCTGAAACAAGGTGTTGAAAATCAGCTTCAGAACTGCCATCTTTTCTTCGTTAGTCATATCTACCCCCTCAATTTGTAGTGATGTGTGGTGTTAATGGCATCGTAGGCCGTAAAGTATCGTTTGCCTTTCACCTTTATGCCTACGTATCCTTTGTCTATGGAGTCGAACAGTTCTGCCATCTCCTCTTTGTTTTCATACTGATTGCTAACGAGGGAGGCGTGTAATGCATTGGCTACGGCTTCCGTGCCTTCTACGTCCAGTTCGTTTGATACTTCATCTGGCTCTATAGCATACAGCCGGTTGAGTATCCGCTTGATTTCGTTGCCGACCCACCCCATTTCATTTAACCTGGGGATGACGCCATCTTTTGCCCATGCCAACAGTGAGTCTTCAGCAGTAATGTTTGCTTCGTCCTCATATTCTTTGGGCAAGGCATCTAAGTTTAACAGGCTGGGGTCTTCCTCTAACTGAAATGCGTGTTCCATTTCGTGGAAGAACGTGAACAGTAAATTGAACCACACGTTGGGGATATACAGGATGCCTTTCTTCATCCATGCCTGTTTGATGGTGCATTGGCCCATGTCTATGATGATAGATCCTGACGCTGGGTCGTAGGCGCCTAAATCTCCTTTAAGGTCATCAATGAATGCGTCGAATATTATATGCTTGACCTTTTTGCATTCAGCGGCAGCCTTGTTGGCTATCCTGATAAGTTCTGGGGGCGCTCCTTTATTATCGATTATTTCCATTCTTCATACCTCCTATGATTTTTATTCATGTCTCGGTTTGAGCTGCTATGGCTGTCTTGTATTTCTGGCTATTGCTGTATTGATTGCATGGCTTTTTCAATCATATCTTTGGTTTTGCCCATTACATTGAGTAATCCTTCTCTTGTTAATTTTTGGATTGCCTCCATGTTCCCTAGTTCTGTGCTGGCGTCGATGGCTTCGTCTAATTCCTCCACTAGTTCTTTGAGCTTTTGGCCTTGGGATTTGAACCCGCTCTCGCTGAAGTCATCATCGTACTTATCAATTACTTCGTTCTGTTCTATGAACTCTATCATGTTTCTGGCTGCTTTTACTAGATTTGGCATGTTGTACCTCCTATTAGTTGATGGTTTGAGCCGTTGTGGCTATTGTTCTTGCCTGGCTATTGCTGTCTGTACTATTGTGATGAGGCCTGCTTTTACCGATTTTATGGCATCTGTAATTGGAGCGGCATCTTCGATTGCATGTTGTAGACTATTAGTTAATCCTCTGAGCATGTATGATTGTGAGCAATCAACGTAACCATCACCATCATCATCTGACTGGTCATACACATTTTCCTCTTCTATGTAAGTTATCAGTGCTTGTGCTGCTGCTATTAAATCTTCCATGTTGTTGCCTCCTCGTTATCCATCGATTCAATTATGGCATTAGCACTTCTGCCTATCAGTTCCCGGGCGACCAATATGGCTGCTACGTTTGTGTTTGCAACCAGTGCCTTGTCTAAATCTGCCAGTAGTCCGCCGAGTTCTTCTTCCTCAGATTTGAGCTCGCTTCTGGTAATGTCGTCGCACTTCTCATCAGTTTGAGGCATACGTTCTAGGAAATTGGCCATGTTCTGTGCTGCTTCCATCAATGTGGACATGTTGTACCTCCTATTTGTTAGTGGTTTGAGCTATTATATCGCCGTTTTTCAGAGCGTCAATCAACGCACTAGATGGCATTCTCCAACATACCATGTGGTGCGTTACTTGGCCGTCTGGTGTGACCGCAGTAAAACAAGTTACTTTTTCTTTACGTAATATCTCTGTGACTTTCATTTTCTCTGGCATGGTATCCTCCTGGCTGTTGAGATTAGCTGGACTTCACCTCCTGTTCCGTTGGTTTGGCCGGGTATGTCTGGCCGTTGGGCTGTTGTTTTACTTGGCTGGACATGACTTCCTGTTCCGTAATGCATGGCTGAGCCATCATTAAGATTAACTACTAGCATTGGCCTTCTCGAAGGGGTCGATGGTGGTGTTATCTACCACGGCGGCAGCTGCATCAAGTTGCTCCTCATTGGTCTCTGGAGCAGGGGGTTGCACGCCCTTAAGAGCATTCAACTCAGCCTGAAGTGCAGCTATCTTGGCATTAGCCTCTTCATTGCCCATATCAGCAGGAGAACCATCTGGATTTACTCCATGAGACACAGTTCTACTGGCATACTGAGCAGCGGAAAGTATCTTGAACGTATCACCGTAATTGGTGAACACCAGTGACATAAGTTCCACTTTAGGCGTACCATCTTTAGCTTTGAACCAGGAGGGCACCAACTGGTGGTTCATTATGACTATCTCTACCTTGGCGCCTTTACGGCACTCATCATGAAACTGGGGAGGAGTAAGCACGCCATGTTCATCCATGAACTCAAACAGTTTGAACCGGTATGTAGGTGCCATGCCATTCTTGCGTTGGGTAATAGTATCAATGTCACGTTGTTCCTGTTTGGGGCCAAATGCTGGGTAAATGGTACCTTCAGACATGGCCATGGGTTTACCATCCACACTGGTAATGTATGTCAATGGTTGACTACACTTAGGACACGTGGACTGAGTGCGTGAGGAATACATACCACCACAACCAGCACATGTTCTGTCAAACAACTTATTGTCATGACCTAAGTAACCAGCAATCTTAAATGCGTAATTCACACTTCTCTTTTCTTTAGTCTCCATGTTATTCTCCTTCTTCTGAATAGATTTTCTCCCATTTTTCGGATTCTCCGGGTATACAAGATGGAAAGTGGTCTATTTCGTCTTTAAAAGAAGCAATAGCCCCACAGTCGTTGCATACCCACACATCTGCCTCATCTATATAAGTATACTTATTTACCAATGTGATCCCCCTCTATCAATTTCCTCTTGTAACTCATCTACCCGACCAATGAGCCACGCAATGGCAATCTCATCATTGGTGGGTTGCCGTGAGTCGGTGTACTCACCCATACGTCTTTCAATATCTTCTCGAATTTTCTCTAACATCTTTATCACCCCCTATTTCGTGGCAAGACAATCACCATGTGTGTTATAGAGATCATCAACATACTTACAAGTACCTCTATGTGGGCATTCATAACAGGTTAAGGTGTCAAGTGGGTGGTCAGCCAGTATCTCCATAAGTTCTTTTTCTGAGAGAGGAGCATCCACGTATTTGGGCACATTAGCCATTTGTCGCATATTACTCTCACACATACTGTTTATCAACAGTTCCTCTTCAGTATAACCGTCGTTACGTTCATACTCAGCGTATTCGTCGGCTATCTCTTTAAACACTTTAAGTGCTCTGGCCTGATTATCATCTTCTTCATCATGCTCTTGACACACTCTGTCAAGTTCTTTAGCATTATTAGCAGCATCTGTGAGATGAGCAGCGAGTATCAATGCCTCATCGGCAGTTAAATCAGTCGATCCCTTAGTCACGAACCCATGTGCGTAACCACCTTGTGGTGGCTTGCTGTGTCTAGGGTCCTCATATAAAATAAATATATAATCTTTAAAGGTTAACAGCACATCAGGACCGTCGCCCCACGTACAAGTTGCATCTATCATTATATTGTCCTCCATTTGAATTTAAGTATGTCCACTATTTTGCCCGGCTGAAATTTCTTAAGTAGAACTTCGTGGTACATCCGATAGAAATCTTCATATGTATCCCTATCTATTGTACCAACCATCCATGATAAGTTGACCTTAGTCATAAAAAGGTCATGCCGAATATGTTCGATAATCTCATCTGCATTGCAACTGTAGTCCAATGTAGTTTCTATATTGTCAAGACAACAGATAAGATCATTCTTTACCATATGTTTTCTAAACATTTTTATGGAAAAGAAACGCTTTCTAAACCATTTTTTCATTATATTGCCCTCCGTATTCGTTTCCAAATGGTTCGTTCATATAACCAACACAACTCCCTGGCAAATCGCCGGGGAAAAACCCTCCTAAGTCTACAATAGACATGGAGGGGGTTAAGATAATGTTGTAATGTTCTACACATACTAATCACCACCTTTCTACATTACACCGCTGATAGAGTGGTTAATGCGTTTACATTTGAAAGAGTATATGTCATATACACCTCTTTTGGTTTTACTCACTTTAGCACACCTCCACACTGACTGGTTATGGGTAGTACATTTCAACTTGGACATCGTCTCTCTTAATCTCCAGAGAGCAAACCCAATACCATCTTTCCCAGTCACCAAGTAGTTAATGTTTTTAACAAGTACCCATTTATTACCTACTTTCTTTTTAGGCGAACACCACTGCTTGGTGTAGGTGTTTAGGGTCTGCCTGAATTCAACTAACTGTTGTTGATTTACTTGATTTGCCATTAGTCCCACCTCCTTGTTCCGTCTTGGCCTCCGTAGAATTCTTCACTTTCAAACAACTTGGCTTTCTCCCAGTTATCCACGTAGACTTCGTTTGGTTCCAGTGTTTCAAACCCATTATATGGGAATACCTTAGACAGTATCCATTGAATTAATCTATTCATATTACTTACCTCCTGTGTTGTCTATTACAAGTTTTAACTTCTTTTCTACCACGATAGGGACTTTCTTGGCACCGAGGATTTCCATACACACAGACCGACCATCTTCAAGTTCGTCAATCAGGAAGTCCAAACCAACAAGAGTAGTACGTGAGTATACAGCCCTTTTATGTTGTTGAGTTCTTATTGCATGTGCTTTTAGTAATCCCACTAAACCACGTGTTTGTCGTAACAGTTTAAGGTTTTTGTCCAGAATAACTAACCTATTTTTAGCTCTTTGTTTTAACTCTTTATCCGCCATGATTGCCTCCTATGCATACGTGTTTATAGTAAGTCGTTTAAGTTCGGTATTTTCTATCTGTTTCTTTGGTTCTTTCTCCACTACTCGTTCATACATAAGAACGAATTTACCATACTTAACACCAAACCGTACCGCTTTACGGTCTACCATGCGCCTTCACCTCCTTTTTCTTATATTTTCTTGTAGGACGAGCCCAGTGCTTCTTGTTAGATAGATGAGTGGGCTGACTATCAATAGCCTCCATAATCTCTTCTTTGGTTGGGGTATCTTT
>Ga0255419_10081_pt1 | contig 19501 bp, 25 predicted proteins | sample ANMaggSeSYBR02J3_FD_182658 | JGI IMG/M metagenome (GOLD analysis project Ga0255419, IMG submission 182658) | Sediment cell enrichment communities from methane seep in Santa Monica Basin, California, United Staets - ANME aggregate JGI... | ecosystem: Environmental > Aquatic > Marine > Cold seeps >...
TCCCAATATCACCAGAAAATTGCAGCCCTTTTCATCTGAATATCTACAAAAATAGAGCTAATTGGACCAATAACCTTTCACAAAGGTTATGCGGGTTATACAGGGAATTTTATCATGATCAGCCAAGTCCGTAAAAATAATAAACAGGAGGCAAAATCGTGAATCTTAGAACACCAAACGCAAATGAAGCTACAGGAACATCCAACCGTTCCAGGAACGTGGCACCGGTATCAGGAATATGTACCCGCTGTGTGGACGGGTGCAGAGGCAACTGTGAGATATTCAAGGCAACATTTCGGGGCAGGGAAGTACTATATCCCGGACCCTTTGGCGAGAGTACAGCAGGAGCAGACAAGAACTATCCGATCGACTATTCACATGTGAACATCCAGGGATATGCAGTAGGAGCATTCGGCCTGCCCGATGGCGTAGAGCCTGGACCGGACACTGCAATATTCCCCAACGTGGACACTGAGACAGAATATGGCTGGGACCAGAAGGTCAAGCTGAAAGTCCCGATCTTCACAGGAGCCCTGGGTTCCACGGAGATCGCACGTAAGAACTGGGAACATTTCGCTGTGGGTGCAGCCATATCAGGCATCACCCTGGTCTGCGGCGAGAACGTCTGCGGTATTGACCCTGAACTGGAACTAAACGCTGAAGGCAAGATCAACAAATCCCCTGAGATGGACCGCAGGATCGAGACTTACAATAAGTACCATGAAGGATTCGGCGAGATACTGGTCCAGATGAATGTAGAGGACACCCGCCTGGGTGTGGCCGAGTATGTGGGCAGCAAGCACAACCTGGAAACCATTGAACTGAAATGGGGCCAGGGTGCAAAGTGTATCGGCGGCGAGATAAAGGTAAAGGATATTGACAGGGCCGTTGAACTGAAGAAAAGGGGATACGTAGTTACTCCGGACCCCGAAGCACACGATATTAGGGAAGCATATAAGATCGGTGCCATACGCGAGTTTGAGAGGCACTCCCGCCTGGGATTTGTCACAAAGGAAGATTTCATGGCAGAGATCGACAGGCTGCGTGACCTGGGATTCAAGCGCATCACACTAAAGACCGGAGCATACCCGATGGTGGAGACTGCCATGGCCCTGGCATACAGTTCCGAAGCAAAGATCGACCTGCTCACCTTTGATGGTGCACCAGGCGGCACCGGCATGAGCCCGTGGCCTATGATGAACGAATGGGGCACACCCACATTCTACCTACAGAGCCAGGTCCATGAGTTCACTGAAATACTTAAGGCACAGGGCAAGAGAGTACCAGATCTTGCAATGGCTGGTGGTTTCTCAAGCGAGGACGGCGTGTTCAAGGCCATCGCAATGGGTGCACCTGATGTGAAAGCGGTATGTATGGGTCGCGGGTTGATGATACCGGGCATGGTGGGTAAGAATATCGCCAAATGGATCGAGGAGGATGACCTGCCCAAGACGGTATCCCAGTACGGGCGCAGGGTCGAAGAGATATTTGTGCATTACGAGGAACTTGTTGACAGGTTCGGCAGCGATGTGAAGGACATACCGCTGGGAGCCCTGGGTATCTACAGTTACTGCCAGAAGACCAGGACCGGACTGCAGCAGTTGATGGCTGGCAGCAGGAACTTTAACCTGTCCACCATATCCCGGAAAGACGTGATGTGTCTGACCGAGGAAGCTGCAAAGGTCTCAGGCATTCCATACGTGATGGATGCATACAGGGAAGAAGCAGAAGCTATATTGAACCAGTAGGGTTTCTACTGGTTTTTTTCTTTTTTTGCTGCTGTAGGATTGGTTTTTTGTGTAGGGGGCGTGGTGTTGTGGAACTTTTTGGGTGACATCACAAGATTTTTTTATTACATGTTACCAGAATTCAGGTTTTCAGTTGGAGAGTTATCATGCTCCTTTGCTGATATGTGCAGTATGGTGCCGTTCATCCCTGGTGCAGTATTAATTGCAGATCTCAAGCTTGCTCCAGTGCTGATATTGTCGCAGTGGCCCACTATAAGTTCGGGGACAGGCCAGGAAAATAACTATTCAGAATATGGGAGTATCGGAAAATGTATTTAAGGCAGATGAAAAATGATGATCTATGCATCCTGCTTGATATGGCCCATGCTGAAGGATGGTCATCAGATATATTCGAATTCGAACTTTACCATAAGCTTAATCCTGGCGGATGTTTTACCTGCATTATAGATAAAAATGTAGTGGGGGGTATTATGACATTCACTTATCCAAGCAGCGGATGGATCGGTAATCTAATTGTTGATAAAAAATACCGCCTGAAAGGATTCGGGAAAGCCCTTTTCCGCAAGGGTCTGCGGCACTTGTCCTCCCTGCCTACCGTTTTTTTGTGCGCATCTCCAATGGCAGTGGGATTATATTCAGAATTTGGGTTCAGGAAAGTATCGAACATCAACAGGTGGGAACATAGGGGCGCTACCCTTGATCTGCCTGGGACTAACAGGAATCTTGAACTTGTGCTTGATATGGATAGGAAGTACTGGCGTGAGGACCGCTCGCTGATGCTATCCCGGATGCTGACAAACCGCTCTTATGTATTTAACGGGGGTGCATGGCTGGGATTCGGACAGGTAGATGACCACTGGACCATAGGGCCGTGGGAGGCAAATGATAAAGATTCTGCACTTGACCTCTTAAAAGGGGCCATTGTAGATGGCAACGACCAGCGTATACTGGTGGATGTACCTGCACGGAATATCAGGGCATGGGATATACTGACGGTCATGGGTTTTGAAGTTGTTGGCAAAACAGTGCTTATGTGCAGGGGCCAGCTTCCTGATATTGCCTTTGACAATATCTTTGGTCTTGCAAGTATGGGTTCAAAGGGATGAATAGTTAATTTTATATGTTATAAAATCTATAGTGATTTACTGACTTAATTATCTTGATATGTAAAATCCGGGATTGGAACATATGACTGAATTTACTACCCAAAGATTAATAATCGGGATATTGAAAACAATTTCTGAAAACAATGAACCTATAGGTGCACGGCTGATTGCTGATAAAATGAATGAAAGGGGATATTCACTGGGGGAGAGGGGTGTCAGGTATCACCTGAAGATACTGGATGCCAATGGATTTACTGAAAGGGTGGGCTATTCCGGAAGGATCATAACAAAAAAGGGGATTGCTGAAATAAACAATGCTCTTGTCGGGGATAGGATGGGTTTTGTCATCAGCCGGATACACGAACTGCTATACAGTACGACTTTTGATCCCTATAAAAAAAGTGGAAACATAATCATCAATCTGTCTATTATGGATAAAGATGATCTCTATAGAAATAAGGAATTGATCCATACCGTTATCCAGAAAGGTTATACCGTCAGCCCCCTGTGCCACATTTTTGAAGGAGGGGAAAAGGTTTCTAATATCACCATCCCACAGGGATCAGTAGGAATTGCTACCATATGCGCTTTAACCATTGATGGGGTCCTTCTTAAGCAGGGTATTCCTATTGAGACCAAATATGGAGGTATCATCCAGGTAGATAATGGTACACCTGTGCGTTTCACAGATTTGATATCATATACGGGGACTTCACTTGACCCGATCATGATATTTATGTCTAAAAAGATGACAGATGTTATGGGTATATTGGACAATGATAGCGGCCTACTTCTTGGCAATCTTAGGGAAGCCCCTATCATTGCTCATGAAAAGATCATGGATATTATTTCCCTGCTTAATGGGGCAGATATCGGTGGTGTTATCGAACATATTCATGCAGGGGATACAGTTCTTTCTGCCCCCATCAGTCCGGGTAAAATTGGAATACCCATATATGCCGGAGTCAACCCTCTGGTGGTATTGGTTGAAAAGGGGATTGAAGTGACAACACATCCGATCAGTTTGATAATGGATTATAGTGAAATGAATACAATATTTTAGGACATTTTCAACATAATGTTCTGAAGTTTACTAATAAAATTTTGTGTTAACACCTGAGATGCCCTGGACTTGTTTTTCATTAAATATACCGCCATATCTAAGGTTGTTGTTTAGTATCTAAAACCAGTACATTATTTTGATATTGTTTATATATTTTTTTCATAATTGGTCTATCGATATCGATAAAGCTTTCAAAAAACATTTATACAAATTTATATTTATATATTTATATTTCTTTCAATAGAAATACTTATATAGAATTTCATCTACAGTAGATTACCGTTGTATGGTATAATAATATATAAATACAACATATATTGGAGACACACAAATGAGACAAATAGCAATGTATGGTAAAGGTGGCATCGGCAAGTCAACGACCACCCAGAACCTGACTGCAACACTTGCCGATATGGGCAGCAGGATCATGCAGATCGGGTGTGACCCGAAGGCAGACTCAACACGGATGCTGATGGGTGGAGTGAGACAGCCAACTGTTCTTGACACGCTCCGTGAGGTCGGGGCAGAGAACGTGGAACTCGATGAGATACTGCACGACGGATTCGGCGGGATAAAATGCGTCGAGGCAGGAGGACCTGAGCCAGGCGTTGGCTGTGCCGGAAGAGGTGTTATCACCGCGATAAAACTGCTTGAGACACTGGGCGCATATGATGAAGATCTTGACTTTGTCTTCTACGATGTCCTTGGTGACGTGGTATGCGGCGGTTTTGCTATGCCGATGCGTGAGGGTTATGCAAAGGAGATCTACATCGTGGCATCCGGGGAGATGATGGCTCTTTATGCTGCCAACAACATCTGCAAGGGCATCGTCAAGTTCGCAGAGGAGGGTGAGATCAGGCTCGGCGGCATCATCTGCAACAGCCGCCAGGTTGAGAACGAGCGTGCACTGATGGAGGCGTTCTCAGAGCGCATCGGAAGCAAGCTCATACACTTCGTGCCAAGGGACAACATCGTCCAGCAGGCAGAGATACGGAAAAAGACTGTGATCGAGTACGACCCGACCTGCGATCAGGCAGATGAGTACCGTGCACTTGCAAGGAACATCCTTGAGAACGACTTGTTTGTGATCCCTGAGCCGATCACGATGGATGAACTGGAAGGTATGATGACCGAATTCGGGGTCGTTTAAGATCGGTGATATTATGCAGTTAATAAGAGCCATTATACGGCCTGAAAAGGTGGATGAAGTGGTAGACAGCCTCGATGCTAAGGGCTTCTCTGCATTTACCAGGATCGATGTCTTTGGCAGGGGTAAGCAGAAGGGTATACAGATCGGACCGACTGTTTATGATGAACTGGCAAAGGTGATGCTGATGATAGCTGTCAATAATGAGGATAGCGATGAAATTGTCAGGATCATCGAAGAAAGTGCGCGAACAGGAAGTTTCGGTGATGGTAAGATATTTATCGGTCCGGTAGATGAGGCGTATACCATCCGTACAGGCGAGATGGGATTATGAAAGAAGTGATAGCCGTCCTACGGATGAATAAGATACAACAGACCAAGGACGCCCTGGCAGAGGCGGGATATACCTGCCTTACTGCCAACCTCGTATACGGTCGCGGGAAACAGAAAGGATTATACATCAATCCGCTTGGCAATATCACACCCGATGATAAAAGAGCAGCGATCAGGTTCCTTCCGAAAAGGATGCTCACCCTTGTGGTGGACGATGCATCAGTTTCACCGGTTGTTGATTTGATCATGCAGACCAACCGGACCGGAATGATCGGTGACGGAAGGATATTTGTCTGTCCGATGAACGATGCGGTCCGTGTCCGGACAGGAGAGCGGGGCAATGATGCACTGTAACAGTAACAGTACCTGTAACTGTAACTGTAACTGTAACTGTAACTGTAACCGAAATTCGAACTATAAGCCTGATATTACAAGGAGGAGATCATGCCGCTGACACTACTTGAATGCGATATACCGATACCTGAACGGGAAAAACATACCTACATTAAAAAGTCAGGTGAGTGCATCGTACCGATGTGTAATGTCCAGACAACGCCTGGTGACCTGACCGAGCGCGGATGCACCTATGCAGGATGCATGGGCGTGGTCGGGGGTCCGGTAAAAGATGTCATACATCTGGTACACGGACCCATTGGCTGTGCTTTCTACACATGGGGCGGGGGACGCAGGCAGAATCTGTCAGACAACACGGAATTCCACAGGAAATACTGCTTCTCGACAAATATGCAGGAAGCAAACATCATATTTGGCGGAGAGCAGAAACTGCACAAAGCGATCCTCGAAGCATACGAGCGTTTTCCTGATGTGAACGGTGTATTTGTCTATGCGACCTGTGTGATCGGACTTATCGGGGATGACATAAATAATGTCTGCAAGCAGGCATCAAAGGAGATCGGGGTCCCTGTTATCCCGTTCAGTTGCGAAGGCTTTCGCGGTGTCAGCCAGTCACTCGGACATCACATCGCAAACGATGTCATCTTTGAGCGTATCGTGGGCACAAAAGAACCCGAAGAAGTTACCCCGTATGACATAAACATCATCGGTGACTATAATATCCAGGGTGACCTGTGGATCATTGCTCCGTTATTCGAAGCGATGGGACTTAGAATACTCTGCACATTCACAGGAAATGCTTCGATCGATGATCTTGCCATGGCACACAGGGCGAAGCTGAATGTCATGCACTGCCAGCGTTCCACTCCGTATATCTGCCAGTTGATGGAAGAGAAATATGAACTTCCTTACATGCCGGTATCACTCTTTGGAGTTGAGCAGACATCAAAGGCGCTTCGTGATGTAGCAGCATTCTTTGGTCTTGGAGATAAGGCGGAGGAGGTCATAGAGAGTGAGGTTGCAAAAATACTGCCTGAAATTGAGTATTACAAAGAACAACTCCGTGGAAAACGAGTCTTCATCTATCAGGGTGCGCCGCGTGCGTGGCACTGGATCAAGCTGATGGAGGAACTTGGAATGGAGGTAGTAGGTGCTGCAACGACGTTCGGGCACACCGATGACTATGAGAAGATCATCGAACGGATCGGTGATGGAGCTCTGGTGATCGACAACCCCAATTCAGTGGAACTTCGGGAGATCCTCATCGGATACAAGCCCGACCTCTTCATCTCGGGACTCAAGGAAAAGTTCCTTGCATACAAACTCGGGGTGCCATTCGTCAATGGTCACTCGTACGAGAGAGGACCGTATGCCGTGTACAGCGGATTTCTGAAGTTCGCAAAGGACATACACACGACGATCAACCATCCGGCATGGAAATTAATCGAGGGAAGAGCATGACTCAAGCAACAGCGAAAGCGAAAACAGAGACAAAGACGAAAACAAAGGCAGAAGTTAAGAGATCGGTCACGATCAATCCAGGCATGATATGCCAGCCGATCGGTGCGATGCAGGCGGTACTCGGCGTACACGGCGCAATCTCGCTTGTGCACGGATCACAGGGCTGCGCAGCCTATCCAATGAGGATGTTTAACCGACATTTTCAGGAGCCAGTAGAGATCGCATTAAGTTCACTTGGCGAGGACGCTGCGGTCTTTGGCGGAGCAGACAATCTTGTAAAGGGAGTACACGCGCTTGTAGCAAGGAGGCAGCCTGAACTGATCGCAGTTCTCACAACCTGCCTCTCTGAGACGATCGGGGATGATGTCAACGGAATCCTCCGAAAGATCGACCTACCTACCACGCTGGTCCCGGTGCATACACCGAGTTATATCGGTTCCCACGTCACAGGATACGACAACGCAGTGAAAGCGCTTGTTACGCATCTTGCAGAGCAGACCGGACCTAACAGCAAGATCAACATCCCTGTCGGGCTCTTAAACCCGGGAGATATCAGGGAACTCAAGAACATGCTTGCTGCGATGCGGGTAAAAGCGATCATCTTAACCGATATCTCAGAAACCCTTGATGCGCCGCTGATACTGCCGAGACCGCGGTTTCCAGATGGCGGGACAACGCTTGCCGAGATCGCTGACACAGCAAACTCGATTGGATCGATTGCTATGTGCAAACACGCAGGCGGAGGTGCTGCAAAGTATCTTGCGAACAAGCACAAAGTACCGATGATTTCAGGTTCATGTCCGATCGGCGTTGCCAACACCGATGCGTTCCTTGGGAACGTAAGCCACCTCTCGGGAAGACCGATCCCGGATGAACTGCGAAAGGAAAGGGGACGGCTCATTGATGCAATGATCGATGTGCAGTTCAAGATCGCACAGAAGAGGGTTGCGATCCATGCAGACCCGGACGTTGCATCCGGAATGGCACGATTTGTGCATGAACTCGGAATGGAGCCGGCAATCGTTGCGACCGGAACCGAGAGCAAGGAGTTTGTTGCGGATGTACAGGCGGTCGCAAGCCAGACAGGGCATGATATCGAGATCATCTCGGGATGCGATCTTTACGAGTTGCATGAGGCAGTGAAAGCGGTTGGCGTCGATCTGCTGATGGGAAACTCGCAAGCAAAATATATCGGAGACGACGAGAAGATCGCTTTCGCGAGGATTGGATTCCCGGTCTACGACCGTGTAGGTTATCAAAGGAGGGCGATCATCGGGTACAATGGAGGGATCAATCTTATGGACCTGATAACCAACTCGATCCTGGAGCATGGGGATGCGTCGTAATTACCCGGTACTGTTGCGGATGAGTTTACTGGTTTTACTCATCCTGACAGTCCTCACTACAGGATGCACCCAGAAAGACGACGACCGAAGCATCGGCATGGCTGTTGAGTTCAATGACCATGCCGCATGTGCTTATGTAGCAAAAGAGAACAACTGGTACGAAGACGAAGGGATCAATCTCACCACTTACGAGAGCTATGCAACAGGAATGCAGCTTACCAGTGCGCTTGCAAGGGGTGACATACAGGTCGCTTATATCTGTTTATCACCTGCCATACTGGCATATTCCAGGGGCGTTCCGTTAGTGATCGTTGCCGGGTCCCATAAGCACGGCTATGGCCTGGTCGCCAGTCCTGGCATTGAAAACATCTCTGATCTGAATGGTGCAACCATAGGATGCGTGCGGGAAGGCGGCATGGTGGATATCCTGTTAAACCGCATGATCAGGGAATATGATCTCAAGGATGTCCGGATCCAGCGTATGGAACCTTTAAAGCAGGTCATTGCCCTGGAAACCGGCAGGATCGATGCAGCATTTTTGCCGGAGCACCATGCAACTGTTGCCGAGTCCAACGGCTTTAAGATGCTTATCACAAGCCATGAACTGTGGGATGATATGCAGGGCAGCGTCCTGATCGTTAAGCGAGAACTTATCGATGACGATCCCGAAACCGTAAGAAAACTGGTTCTGGTTACACAAAGAGCAACTGACCGGATAAATGATGATCCGGATGAAGCAGCTGCGGTCCTTGCTAAAGAACTGGACAGCGATCCTGCGATCATCAGAAAATCAATGAGCCGGCTGAATTACACCACCCAGATCGATGCAGAGTCTGTCCAGGAGATGATCGACTATATGGTTGAACTTGGGTATATCGGGGAGGGCATGAGAGCTGAGGATATGCTGGATATTACATTCCTGCAGGAAGATGTATGAGAACCCGAAATATACTGGATGGTTTTATCCCGATCATAATATTTATCCTGATATGGGAGAGCATTGTCAGGCTGCATATTGTTCCCGAATATATCTTCCCGTCGTTCAGCGCTGTGATGAGGGAGTTCTACCACCTGACAGTTAATGGGGTCCTGCTGAATAATCTTGCAAGCAGCCTGTTCAGGGTGCTGGCGGGATTTCTGCTGGGTTCTGTGGCTGGCATTATGATGGGGACTGTGATGGGATGCAGGCAGATCATAAACAGGTCGTTTAACCCGATCTTCACTTTGCTCTATCCAATACCAACGCTTGGCTGGGCACCGCTATTGATGATCTGGATAGGCATCAATGAGATGCTGCCGATCATATTGATATTCCTGTGTTCCTTCTTTCCTGTGCTCTATAATACGATCACAGGCATCAGGAGTGTTGATGACGATGTCATTAAAGCAGCAAAAACCCTGGGTGCATCAGATCGAAAGATACTGACCAGTGTTATCCTGCCGCTTGCCGTGCCGAACATCTTTACCGGGCTAAGACTGGAAGCTGGTATGGCATGGCGGGTTGTGATAGCAGCTGAGATGGTAGCGATCCCGACAGGCATCGGCGCACTGCTGATACGCTCGGAGAGTCTGCTTAGGGTGGATATTATCATCGTCTGCCTGATGGTGCTTTCGGTAATGTGCCTGGTCTTTGAGCGGTTCTTCCAGCATATCGAAACTAAAATGACAAAAGAATGGAGGTAGATTATGCCGGATATTGAATTGAAGAATATCAGGAATTATGTATTCAATGGCTTGAACATGGAAATATTTGATAAGGAGCTGCTGGTCGTGATCGGTCCAAACGGAGCTGGAAAATCAACACTGCTCAATATCATTGCCGGACTTGTGGAGTATGAAGGTAGCGTGCTCTTTGACGGGGTTTCGGTCAACAGGATGCTAACCGATAAGCGGCGGGTTGGTTATCTATTCCAGAATCTTGCACTGTTTCCACATCTTGATGTTGCATCTAATATAGGATATGGACCGGCAGTGAACGGCAGTAGAAGGGAAAGCATTGCAAAGAGAGTGGATGAATTGCTCAGGTTAATGAAGATCGAGCATCTGAGGAACCGTTATCCGAAGAATTTGAGCGGCGGGGAGCGGCAGAGGGTAGCTCTGGCCCGGGCGCTTGCCGTATCGCCGCAGGTTCTGCTCCTGGATGAGCCGTTTTGCAGTCTGGACACTGGAATGTGCAGTTGTATCAGGCAGGAGATCAAGAGGATACAGAAAGGGCTTGGAATCACAACTGTGCTTGTTACACACGACATGGCAGAGGCCAAAGAAATGGGGGATCGGATCGTGGCAATAAACGGTGGAGAGGTCCATGAGGTCGCTGATCTTCAGGGGATGTACAGGTATGATCCTGATGATCTACATAACCTACAGAACTGCACCGGCTGTGCCATCGATTGTTATTGCAAGGGATGATTGGAATGTACAAAGAAATAAAAGAGAGGTTCGCACAAATCGTGGTGGAAAATAACCTGTCAGATGAGGCGGTGAGGATCAGTGCTAAAACCCTGACCCCGGAAGAAGCGATAGGAAATCCAGAAAGTGACGATTTTCCGATACTGAAGGGGCATGAGCGGCTGATGCAGGCAGAGTTTAAGGGGAGCTTTGGTCAGGCATTCACTGACATGTACGGTGATTTTGAAGGAACACTACAGGATGTGCTCTGCATGGAACTCAATAACAACTTCAGGAGGGCAATTTTCATCGCAACCCTGAATGCAGTGATGCGAAATCTCGGTCTGATAGAGGGAAGTGTTCACTGCAAGGATCACGGTCCTGAGGAGTGTGGTCTGGATCTGGTTGAGTTTCTTGAGGGATGCAAAATATCAAGGATAGCACTGGTAGGATTCCAACCGATACATGCACGGTGTTGTTCAGGATGTTACGCACTTAAGATACTGGACCTGGATAAGGAGAATATTGGGAAGGAGAAATTTGGTGTTGTCGTACTGGATGGTGACAAGAATGCCAAAGAGGTGCTGAAATGGTGCGATCTGGCACTTGTCACAGGAACTACAGTTGTAAACGGGACCATAGAATCGATACTTGAGATGGCAGGGGGGAAAGTGGTGTTCTATGGCATCAGCATAGCTGGAGTTGCGCAGTTGTTTGATCTTAACAGATTCTGTCCAAGATCTACATGATAAAGTAAAAAATAAAAATCAGGAACCAATCAATGAGGAGCCAGTGAATATCGGGAATCCAGAGTAGATGAGTGTCCTGGAGTTTGCTGATAGGGTTATTGAGATTACCGAAAGTGAGTCTCGAATCGTTTTCGGGGAGCTGCTTGTGGACAACCCTATGGTTCGGAGGCGGGAAATTTCGAGGGCGAAGGAAGTGCCGGGGTGGGAGCCGGTATTGGGGTTGGGAGATGGGTTGAAGGAGACTGTGAAGTATTTTGAGAATTTAAAGTTGTAGCCAGAATGCAGGAAACACAAATGGTAAGAATAACCTAGTGTCAAGTCAACCATGAAACGTATAGCAACCATATGCCCAATCTGACATGTTGTAGGCGGATTTAAAAAAATCAGTGCGACACTTTACGCTTGACTTGACACTAGTTCATTATTTCTGCAAGTTCTTTCAAAACATCTTCTACCGTCATCTCTTTCGATTCAAACACACTATCTTTCCTGTGTACATGGAACGGAAAAGTAGGAAGTTCTCTATGATGAGGCGCATTGTCCCATCTGATTAAAAGCTCGTTATTCCTTTGACGATGATACGAATATTTATCCCGCTTGATCTCGTCTCCAAATATCGTAAAATATTCAGAAATATAGAGTGTTGAATTGTCAATCATCAAAAGCCTGCATTCCAGATATCCTGAAATAGAGGTAATAAATTCCTCAAGAACTTCAATATCCTTGACGTTGGGAGATGTAGTTAAAGAAGCCTTAACATCAGCTAGATAGCTCTCAAGCATGAATTATTTTCTCAATTTCCTTTACTCTTTCCATGAGCTTGTTATGTGTGTCTTTATAGGCATACCATTTTATGTATTCCCTGTCATCTCCAAGCTCACCGGCATTAAATTTGACATAAAAGATATCAGAGCTCATGTTGTGGCGCTTTTCTAATTCAGCAAGGGAACTCTTGATTTGCCTTATTTCACGCCTGACCATGTCTAGCTCGACTTTGAACATTTTGTTCAATGTTGAAGTTATGTATTTTTTCTCGAACTCCAGACCATGGGAAAGCTGGAATTTCAAGGCATTCACATATTCATTAGACATAATTCAATATTTCATTGATTTTTAAGATTATAAGCCTTCCCAACGATAACTGGTAGAGTTTTGTCATTTTATTGAACTGTTCTTTGTATTTTATTTGTGAATTGTAATTTTTTACAATTTTTGCAATACTCTTAACCACGTACACATTTATTGTGTTCCAGGGGATGTTTGCCATAATAACGCCTGCCCTTATCTCTGGTGCTATTGTCGGGCGTATCAAGTTCAAGTCATACATATCCTTCGTCGCATTATGGGGCCTTATCGTCTATGCACCTGTCTGTCACTGGGTATGGGGCGGCGGGAGAGCCGAAGAAGGGATGGGGGTTGGAATAAGTTCAATACTAACCGCAGAGTTCGCTGAGGTACGCAGAGAGGGCTAAAAATCCAACACACCTTCACTCCAAGCCATCCTCACAATTCTATTATCCCAAAATCCAGCGCAAGAGACAGTACAATAGCAATCACTGAAAACGCGAAGATAACAAGGTAATTCAAACGCTCCTTCGATACTGAAATACTCCACATAATATAATTCAATCCCTCAAAATCCTCTTCGGTAAGAGCTTCCCGTCGGTCTATCTTCTCAAGTAATCCCAGGTCCCTTATCACCCCGAACCTGCGCTTACCAATATGATACCTGTGCGCAAAGAACCACAGATACCCAACAACCCCAAGATACCACAGTATCCGTGCATAAACATCCCCGTAATGGTCGGCAATGATCACCAGTCTGAGCAGCAGTGCTGAAATAAGCCCTACCCAGAAATACATTTTAATTACAGACATCCGGTACCCTTTTGGTATCTTCACTCTGGCCCGGTCTGATTCAAACTCCTTCATAAACACCATTTACTCCTACTTATAGTATATAAAGTACAAGAAAATCCTCTCTTCGGTCGGATTATAGTCTGGAACCAAATATTCTATACAAATCATATGGACTATTTACGCTCTTAGCGTCCTTTGCTATGCGGTATTTTATAAATAATATATTTTAATAGCTGTCGGCAGCGAACAAACACAACTTCCATTCCGCACTCAGGAACCGCCGGATACCCATTCATCCACAAGGCTCCACAAAAGCGCCTGCCTGCCCCCACACCACAAGGGGACCAGATCGGAGCAAATCGAGACGGGCACCCGTCAGGAGTGAAGCGATATGTGGGGCAAGAGAGCCGTAGTATTAAGTACCAATAAATACATATTGGTATCAATGACTTCTGCAAGTACACAAATAAACCTTCGATTGCCTCCAAAATTACAATCGGCTGCAGAGCAATACACTGAGAACTTTGGTTATCGAAATATCCAGGAATTGATTCTTGAGGCAATAAGGGATAAGATATTCAGGGATAACAAATATGATGAAACTTTTTCTGCTAAAGAGATTGATCTGATTGAAAAGCTATTGTCTGTTTCCATTGAAAAAGGCAAAATAAAAGATCAGAATGATATTATCAAAGCCCTGCAATGAAATTTGAAGTTATTGCCACAGAATTTTTTATTGAGCAAATTGAAAATCTTGATAAAAAATCCAAGGAACAGATAAAAGAAAAAATTAAACTGATTTCAGCAAATCCATTTAGATTTAAAAGGATTCACTCTAAAACTGTTCATAATGTATTTAGGGTCAGGCTGAACATCCAGAGCAATGAAACAAGACTTATCTATGCAGTATTGTCCCCCAACATTGTACTTGTCTGTCTGTTGAATCGGAAAAATAACTATACTGATCTTGAAAAATACCTGGAAAAAATTCAATAATAAACATGCTGAAGCAATATTTTGGCGATTAATCAGGTCCGGCGATAGATCAAAATAATAAAGTGCCTGCCAGCCCCCACACCACAAGGGCAGATGTGAGCAGTTCGGGAGGGGCACCCGGGCAGAGTGGAGGGGAGAAGGGGCGGCAGGAGAGCTAGAGAAGGGATGGGGGTTGGAATCAGTTCAAAGCACATTCACTCTTCGTATTCACTCACCGCTCCAACAATCGCATCGACAAAGTCATCTGCACTGGCACCAACCATCTGGATATCATTCTCATCAAAATATGTGTGGACAATCCGTTCTATATCCTCTCTTTCTGTTTTTGATCCGACAAGCAGCCCCTCTAAGGGATCAAAATCAATATCATTTATCTGCATGAAATCGCCGGTAATTCCGGCATCCATTATCTTTCCTTCATTTACATATAATGAAATCCTGATAATTCCCTTTTCTGCAGGATAGACACACGAAACATTTGATACACTGCAGTGACCAGGTCTCAGGATGAATTTCTTTGACGAGAAAATATCCATCTTTTTTTTCCATATTGCATTTTCCGCCTCGTTTAATCCCGCTTTAGCTAGTTTTACGCTTAATGCCTCTTCAAATCCCTGGATCAGACAATCTCTTAGTTCTGCAGGTGGTATCTTTCTCCCTAACTCCTGGATAATTGTGGTTATCCTTTTCTGTACTGAAGAAACTCCTTTCTTTTTTAATTTTGGTGCCGGGATCCTGGCTATCTTCATAAATATGTCCATATCGAAATCCCATATAACGCTGCCATATATCAGCAGGGAATTCTGCCTGGTCATTGCGGTCATCCCGCCAACCTTCTTATCCCCGATATTTATATCGTTAACTGGGGCAAAAACCGCATCAAGGCCAATTTTTTTCAGACCTGTTATGACACCTCTTGACAATATCTCGAAATTCCGGTCCATATCATCTGAAACACGGGAATCCCTCTTATCCATACAGATACCCCAGGATGTGGAGCCAGGAACCATTAATCCTGCTCCGCCACCAGTCTCCCGCCTCTCGATCGTTATTCCAAGTTTTTCACATTCCACAATGTCGCATTCTTCCTCGCAACATTGATTCCTGCCTAAGGACAGCACGTAACCAGGGCATTCTTCTAAAAATACGGTATTGGGACTTATTCCTTTGATCATCCCGTCTACAAGCGTGGAGTGTATGGAATTGCACCTTATTACTTCCTTTTCCTTTACCTCAAGGTACCGCCATTCATTGTTATCATTGTTTTCTTTTATTTCCCTCATCATTTTATCTTCCTTATCATCAATTGTTGCAAGATTTAAATCTATGGACATAAATCATTTCCTCAATCATCGTAAAATTTCAGTGAAATCTGATGAAAATAATCGCCACAGAGCGCACAGAGGACACAGAGAGCTGTCGAAGTACTCTGTGCTCTCTGTGGCAGAATAGAATGAACAGATTACACAGATGAAAAGCGGAAATCAATTTTGTTTGGTGTTTATTTATACTGCAACGTTTGATGTCATAGCAGATCAGTTATAACCTCACATGCACACCGTTTTGCTTCAAATACTCCTTAACCTCAGAAACTGTATATTCTCCAAAATGGAAGATACTTGCAGCCAATGCAGCCGATACGTTGGTCTTTTTAAACACTTCAAGTATGTGTTCCAAATTTCCGCAGCCGCCTGACGCAATCACTGGAATGTTCACACTGTTGCTGATTGCTTTGGTTAGTTCTATATCAAACCCATCCTTAGTGCCGTCTCTATCCATGCTTGTGAGCATGATATCCCCGGCTCCGCGCTCCTCTGCTTCTATTGCCCACTGTATCGCATCTATACCTGTAAATTCCCTTCCACCATAGAGTGAACATTCAAACCAGCATTCACCCTGTGGAGTGTCAACCATTTCCTGACCGGTCTTATGTTCGTATCTGCGTTTGGCATCGATCGCTATCACACATGCCTGTGTCCCGAAGTATTTTGAAATTTCATTAAGCAGGTCAGGGTTCTTTATTGCAGCCGTATTGACCGAGACCTTATCAGCTCCAGCATTAAAGGCAGTCCTGGCATCCTTTAAACTTCTGATACCACCGCCAACCGTAAGCGGCATGAACACGTTCTCAGATGTCTTTTCAATCACCTTAGACATCGTCTCTCTTCTTTCATGTGATGCTGTAATATCGAGGAAGATCAGCTCATCCGCACCCTGTTTATCATACTCCTGTGCCAGTTCCCAAGGTATGCCTGCATATCTGATCTGTTTGAACCTGACCCCTTTTACGACCCGTCCAAAGGGAACCCCAAGATCACAGTCAAGGCACGGAATAATTCTTTTTGCTAACATCTGGTCATCTCGACAAAATTTTTCAGGATAATAAGCCCTTTAGTGCTTGACTTTTCTGGATGGAACTGGACCGCATGGATATTATCCTTTTCTACAACTGCAGCCAGGTCCACACCATAATCAGTTGTTGCAGTGATAGTGTGCTTATTTGCTGGGACGCAATAATATGAATGCACAAAATAAAAAAAATCACCATCATTGATCCCTGAAAGTAAGTCTGAATCGCAGCGGATCCGCAGCTCGTTCCATCCCATCTGTGGGACTCTGACTACCTGTGGAAGACGAATAACATCTCCTGTGATAAGTCCGAATCCTGCGCAGTTGCTCTCCTCACCCCAGTCAAACAGAACATGCATTCCGATACAGATCCCGAGCATAGGTATGCCGTCGTGTATTAAGTCGAACATTTCATCTGCAAACGGCCTTAAATTGTTCATTCCATCGCCGAATGACCCAACTCCTGGAATAACAACTGCATCAGCACCTGAAAGTTTTGCACTATCTGATACAATAACCGGATCTCCATTGACATTCATCAATGCATTATAAATACTGCGCAAGTTTCCCATCCCATAGTCAATTATTGCAATCATAATCGCTTGAACTACCATTGTGTTTATTAAATGATCGATGAGGCAGCACTACTTCTTTGTTTGAATTGCTTTACAATTTTTGCAACATTCTTGACCACCCCACATCAATAAATTTTAAAATATGTTTAAAGAAATATTTATATAAAATGAAGTAGGCTATCGTATGGCGATACCTATGAAATATGTAATAGCAATAATACGACCTGAACGGCTTGATGCTGTCAAGCGTGAGCTTCAGAAGGTTGAAGTAAACAGATTGACAGTAACATCTGTTTCCGGATATGGGGCACAAAAAGGGCATTTGGAAGTTTACAGGGCACTGGAGTATGAAGTAAACCTCCTTGAAAAGATCAAGCTTGACATCGCAGTGAATGACGAGTTTTTAGAACCAACGATCGAGGCAATACAGCGAGGAGCCAAAACCAACGAGAAAGGGGAGATAGGGGATGGAAAAATATTCGTGCTGCCACTTGAGGATGTCATAAGGATAAGCACCGGCGAAATTGGGTCCGAAGCAATTTAGGAAGGTAAAGATATGGCTATTGTTGCAGCAGATACTGCATGGGTCCTGATCTCATCAGCACTGGTATTATTCATGCTTCCCGGGCTTGCGCTATTCTATGGCGGGATGGTGCGGCGTAAAAATGTGCTGAGCAGCATGATGCACTCGTTCGTTGCGATGAGTGTTATTGCTATAGAGTGGGTGATAATTGGTTACTCGCTTGCATTCGGGACCGGGAACTGGTTCATAGGCGGATTTGAGCATGTATTCCTGCGTGGGATCGACCTTTACTCGACATCAGGCACGATTCCCACATACACATTTATTGTGTTCCAGGGGATGTTTGCCATAATAACGCCTGCCCTTATCTCTGGTGCTATTGTCGGGCGTATCAAGTTCAAGTCATACATAGCCTTCGTCGCATTATGGGGCCTTATCGTCTATGCACCTGTCTGTCACTGGGTGTGGGGCGGCGGATTTCTCACAGGGGAAGCACTTGATTTTGCAGGTGGTACGGTTGTCCACATAACATCAGGTATCTCAGCCCTTGCACTCCTGGTCTTCCTTGGTAAGAGGAAAGGGTATGGCCTGGATGCAATTAAGCCGCACAACGTTACTTTCACGCTGCTTGGTGTAGGGCTTTTGTGGTTTGGCTGGTTCGGGTTCAATGCAGGGTCGGCCCTGGCTGCTGATGAGGTTGCCGGGCTTGCCTTTATAACCACGTTCATTGCACCGGCAGCTGCAGGACTTTCGTGGATGGCAGCAGAATGGACCCATAGCGGAAAACCAACTGCACTTGGATTTGCAACCGGAATTTTGGCAGGGCTTGTTGCAATCACGCCAGGCGCAGGTTTTGTCACACCGATGGCAGCACTCCTGATCGGACTTATTGCAGGAATTGTGTGCTATTGGGCCGTGATGCTAAAAGGTAAACTTGGCTACGATGATTCACTTGATGTGTTCGGGGTTCACGGTGCTGGTGGGATCACAGGTGCGCTCTTAACTGGCGTATTTGCAAGCGTGGGGGCCACAGGTCTTTTGCTTGGTAACTCACACCAGCTATTGCTCCAGCTTGAAGGGGTGGTTATCACGATCATCTATGCGGGTGTCTGCACAATCTTAATTGGATTTGTGATTGACAGGACGATGGGGCTGAAGGTTACTGAAAGCGAGGAAAATATCGGGCTTGACAAGACATGTCATGGTGAGACAGCGTATAACATTTGAGTGGATGGATCATTAGATTCCTTCCACTATTTTTTAAATCAACCTGCTAATTCACTGATGTTTTACAATAAGGAAACATCAGTAGCACATCCAGTGACCTGATTATTGTTGAAGACTTCCTGCTGTGCCTTTTTTGTGGCAGTTACCTTCCCGCCCAGGTCAAGTTGGCCGACCTCTTCAAAGGCCAGAAGGTTACCCCCTATTTCAGCAAAGTCATACACTGCTTTTCCACACCTTCCCAACACCAGCACATTCAGGTTTTCACATCTCTAAATG
>Ga0255419_10025_pt1 | contig 19488 bp, 16 predicted proteins | sample ANMaggSeSYBR02J3_FD_182658 | JGI IMG/M metagenome (GOLD analysis project Ga0255419, IMG submission 182658) | Sediment cell enrichment communities from methane seep in Santa Monica Basin, California, United Staets - ANME aggregate JGI... | ecosystem: Environmental > Aquatic > Marine > Cold seeps >...
AATCTCGAAAGGGATTAGTGTGTTTTGTTAAACAACACAAGACGCATAAGTGCGCCCTTTGATCGCTTTGGCTGGTTTTTAAACGATGATTTTGGCTGGTTTCTTGACCGGTGGTGACACTACGGTTGCAAACACCATATTTTATTTGATGTGCATTAAAGCCGACAAATCGCATGGCTGCTTGAATAGGATACGGAGCAGTGGGGCTGGTGGTGAAGCAATTCGTCCAGCGATCGCTCCCTCAACACATGAAAATCTTGTTTTATCGATGTTTCCTTAAATGTTTGCGCTCAGTTTCCATGATTTTGCTTAGAATAAGATCTTTCAGTGATAGCTTTTCAGGTACTTCTCATGTTTACCAGTATCATACTTTATGCAAGGCAATATGTTCGATATTTTAGTTGCTTCAGATTCAAAGTTTATGATTTTACTCATGAACTAAGAAAAGACATTGAAAATTTTTAATTCAGAAGGTTTTCATAAAAATCATTGCCCTTATCATCTATTATTATAAACGCAGGAAAATCCCTGACGGTAATCAAAAAAACAGCCTCCATGCCAAGCTCAGGATATTCAATGGTTTCAATATCAGTTATACACTCTTTGCCCAGTCTGGCTGCAGTTCCACCAATACAGCCAAGGTAAAATCCTCCGTGTTTTTTACAGGATTCTGTCACAATTCCGGAACGGTTTCCTTTTGCCAGCATAATCAAAGAACCCCCATGCTCCTGAAAAAGCGGCACATAGGAATCCATACGCCCCGATGTAGTAGGCCCAAAGGAACCGGAAGGATAGCTTTCAGGAGTCTTTGCCGGACCTGCATAATAAATAATATGTTTCTTGAAATATTCAGGAAGGCCCTGACCTGTTTCAATTTGTTCCTTGATTTTTGCATGGGCTATATCCCTTGCAACAACAAGCTTACCTGTAAGCAAAAGACGCGTTGAAACAGGATATCCGTTTAAAATGCCGCATATCTCATCCATTGATTTATTCAAATCAATATTAACCGCATTATGGTCTGTGCAGGTGGGCTTCGGCAAATATCTTTCCGGATCAGTCTCAAGTCTTTCCAGAAAAATTCCTCCTTTTGTAATTTTCGCCTTAATGTTTCTGTCAGCGCTGCAGCTAACGCCGAGACCAATCGGGCAGGATGCTCCGTGACGCGGAAGGCGTATCACCCTTATGTCATGACAAAAATATTTACCTCCGAATTGTGCGCCTATTCCAAGTTTTCGTGATATGCCAAGCAACTCAGCTTCAAGTTCATGATCTCTGAATGCCCGCCCAAATTCGTTCCCTGTGCAAGGAAGACTGTCAAGATATCCTGCTGAAGCAAGTTTCACTGTCTTCAGGTTCGCTTCAGCAGAAGTTCCCCCCACTACAAAAACAAGATGATAAGGCGGACATGCTGAAGTGCCCACCGACTTTATTTTGCTTTTCATAAAGGTTATAAGCTCACCCTGTTTCAAAACAGCTTTTGTTTCCTGGTAAAGATAAGTCTTATTGGCGGAGCCTCCTCCTTTTGCAATAAAAAGAAAATCATATTCATCTCCCTGTGTTGCATACAGTTCAATCTGGGCGGGAAGATTGCAACCTGTATTTTTTTCATCATACATTGTTAAGGGAGCTAATTGTGAATAACGAAGATTGTTTTTTGTATAAGCATTAAAAACACCCCTTGATAGAGACTCTTCATCGGAAAAGCTTGTCCAGACCTGCTGCCCCTTTTTACCTGTTATAATAGCTGTTCCTGTGTCCTGGCACATGGGGAATACGCCTTCGGCAGAGATAACCGCATTTTTCAGCATCTCAACCGCAACATATCTGTCATTATCGGAACTTTCAGGGTCATCAAGAATATTTGCCAGCAGTTTAAGATGTGACGGCCTCAGCAGAAAGGATATATCTCTAAACGCCTGCTCGGCAAGAAGAGTAAGCCCCTCTGGGTCAATTTTTACTATATCCAATCCTTCAAAGGATTTTGTGACAACATGCTCCTGAGTTAACAGGCGATATTCCGTATAATCATCTCCAACAGGAAACATATCCTGATATGAAAATTCTGCCATTAAAAGACCTTTTTTAATAATACGTAACCGTTCACGGAACATTGAAATTGGAAATTGGAAATTTGGCCTTCATGCTTTTGCACTGTTCTTCCCAATTTCCAATTTCTATTTTATCTCTCCCAAATTTCTACTTTCCAATTTCAAGTTTCAAGCCGTGAACGGCTACCTTATTGTTTACAATTTTCAGTGAAACTCTGTGTCGTTCCGTGGTAAAGGGCTCGGTCAAAAATAACTTGACATTTTTGCATCCCAACTTCACCATATCTTTAACCGATCTTCATTCGCAAAAGTCCTCGAAATAGCTCGCTATTCCTGCGGTTTTGTTCAATCAGATTGATTAAATCTACGGCAAATTTGGGCGCAAATTCTACCAAGTAATTTTTGACCGAGCCCTAACTCATACAATTAATGATTCTTCAATCTCGTCAAGAAATCTGCTTCGGAGGTTTGATTGTCCCTTTCGGTAGCCGGCATGACTTAAAAACAAATAGTGCTCCGTTCTTGTCATCGCTACGTACATAAGGCGGCGCTCCTCGTAAAGACCCATTTCTGTGTCCATGGCTTTCCAGTGAGGGAAAAGCTGTTCTTCACATGCAACCACAAAAACCACCCTGTATTCCAGCCCCTTGGAAGCATGTATAGTTGACATAATTACTCCGCTTTTTTTATCTTCTTCTTCATCTTCTTTGTCCTCCTTAATTAGAGCTGCTTCTTCAAGATATTCTACAATTGTATCTTTCAGTGAAGCTGAATAAATAAGCTGGTCAATATTCTCCTCTCTTGAGGTATAATCCATGGAATTGGCTTTGGAATAATGCTTAATATAATCCATATAGTTAACTTTTGACAATATCGCGTTGATTGCAGCATCAGGTTTCATGTCCTTAATATCATCAAGCAACCTGATTACCTCACTGAGAGAATTATATATTTGGGGAGCCATAAGCTTTTCTCTAAGAGCATTGCGCGCTGCATCCTGAAGGCTCATTTCCTCTGTTTTTATCTGAGCGATCTTATTGATAGCGGCCGGGCCGATCCCACGTTTGGGAATATTTACAATCCGCTCAAAGGATGCATCATCTTTTTCAAAAACCGCTGCAGCAAGATAACAGTTTATATCCATAATCTCTTTACGTTCAAAAAATCCCTTTCCACCTAACATTTGGTAGGGAATTCCAAAAGATCTGAATGCCTTCTCAAAGGAAAGAGAGCAAAATTTAGTCCGATATAAAACAGCCATTTTACTATAGGCAAGACCCATTTCGCGAAGCGATTTAATCTTTCCCGCAACCCAATCAGCCTCTTCTTTTTCATTGAAAAAATCATAAAGCTCAACCAGTCCCCCGTGCTTGTCGGAAAAGCACTTTTTTTCCATTTTGCAGTCGTTATGCCCGATCAGATCATTTGCCGTCCGAACAATCTCATCCGCAGAACGATAGTTCTGTTCCAGCCTGAAAACCCGTGCCTCTTTGTACTTTTCAGGAAACGACAGGAAATGATTCATATTGCTTCCTCTGAATGAATAAATAGCCTGCCAGTCATCACCTACACAAAAGAGGTTGCCGTTTCGAAGCAACAGCCCTGTAAGATCCTCCTGAAGATTATTGCTGTCCTGATATTCATCCACAAGAATAAACTGGAAAATTTTTCTGTACTGCTTGCGCACATTTTTGTGATCCCGAAGCAAATTGCGTGTCAAAAGCAAAATATTATCAAAATCAACCGCATTATTTGATTTCAGTTCCTTTTCGTAAAGATTAAAAACATCAAGCAATTTGATACGGAAAGCGTAAAGCTTATTGTCAAGATAATCAAAAGGATTGCCGGAGTTTTTTGCTCTGGAAAGCTGAGATAGAACAGGTTGGACATACTTTTTGTCAAAATTCAACTTCCCGACAATAATATCCTTGAGTATCTTTTGCTGCTGGTATCCTGCGTAGATCTGTAGAGGAGTGTTATATCCAAGCAGGGAGCAATGTTTTTTCAAGATTTTAAAACATGCTGAGTGAAATGTTCTAACCCAGGGGAAACGGTTTGACGGGATTTTTGTCATACGAACAAGACGGCTTTTCATCTCACCGGCAGCCTTATTAGTAAATGTAATTGCAAGAATGCGCTCAGGCTCATAGCCGTTTGACATAAGATGAACAATTTTAGCAGTCAACGTACGTGTTTTCCCTGAGCCGGCGCCGGCTACAACCAGAGCAGGAGTCCCGATATATTCTACAGCATCTCTTTGTTGATCTGACAGTTGCATAATTTTCCTATTGGGTATTTTATTTTGAGAATGCTATGATGGTAATTTCTAATGAGGAAGTTATTTCTGTTCGTGTCCTTAGGATTCGCTAAAGTAGCGCCAGATGAATTTTTGTGGCTTTTTCGATCTTGCTCATCTCTTTCTTTCCTATTGTCCCGATTAATTTCACGATCCTGCTTTTGTCGAGAGTGCGGATTTGGTCTGTCTTAACCTTTGAGGCCTTTGGAAGTTTTCCGGTTCCTTTGGGTAAAAGTACCTCAAAAGGATAGATATTTTGGAGATTCTTAGAAGTAACGGGCAAGATGGTTACCGTTGCAGAAAATTCGTTGTTTTTGTTATTGGATACAATAACGACCGGGCGGGTCTTTGAAATCTCTTTTCCCACAACAGGATCCAGAGCGACAAGATATATTTGCCCCCTCTTAATATTCATCCCATCCCTCCAGATCACCGGGCTCAAATTCCTTTGTTATAGCAAGGCTCTCTGCTTTCCTGGCCTTATAGCCTTTTTCCAGGAGCCTCTGCATTTGCTCATTTTGAATTTTTTCAATCCGTTGTCTCAAGGTTTCAGTAATGAAACCACTCTTTTTTCTGGGGCCCACTAATTCGTTCAACTGGTGAGACAGATCTGCCGGAAGGGTGATGTTTAACCGAACCATATCCATAATACACCTCCATAAGAACATTATTACGAACATTCATAATACATATTATAAGGAGCCGTCAAGAAAAAATACAAGGAACCGTAATGGTTCAGCTAATTTTAGACAGGATTGACATGATGGTTTTTCATCTTGTTATCATAAACATCATAAACATGGTAACATCCATTGCGCGTCGACCTTACAGAGCTTTTGTTGAAAAAGGGATACACGAAAGGAAAAAACCGAATCCAGTTAGCGGGGGACAAAGTTCAAAGTTGCTTTTACAAGATTGTTAAAGTTTGCTGTGGCTACGCAGATACAGGTATCAGCAGCCCCATAATATACCTTGATTTCTCCTGTATCTTCTACTACAGCGCCGCATGCAAAGACCACGTTGCCGACATCTCCGATTCTTTCGTAATCCTCTCTCGGCGAGAGGACCGGCATGTTGCATCTGGCAACCACTTTGTGGGGCTGTTCAAGGTCCAGCAGAACAGTGCCGATTCTGTAAATGGGACCGGCTACGGTCGTTTTTACACCATGATAGATCTCAAAGCATCCATACTCTGTTTTTATCGGCGGTACCGAGGCACCAACACGAAAACTGTCCCACATGCCCGGCTTGTTTTGTTCCGCCTAAAAGTATTTTCCTTGTTAGGTTTCGTTAGGTTAAACGTCTTCCAGAACTACCTTCGTCGGAAATTGAAAAGTACCATGATCGCACTGCTCGCATGTCGCTGTGATCCACACATCGTAAGTTCCTGGCTCTGCAGGCGCCATCACCGCTACCTTAATATCTTCGCACTCGCCCGGATAGAGATGAATACCTCTAATAATGAGATACTTGCTATTCCTTTTCCCGCGCCTGACTTCGTTCTCGCAAAGCTCTAAGTTACTGCCGTAGATAGCATGTTTTAGGTCGAAAGCCGGATCCACATTGACGTAGCATTTCGTGTTCGTTGATGCGGGCTTTGCGTACCACCACCCGATGTTTTTGAGTTTGAATCTAAGCGTGCTTGGCTTGCCAGCAACTAAATAATCAGTTGTTTTGCCCGAAAGTCCATAAAGGCTCACGTCAATACGAGGTAAAGCACCAAACACAAGAGCCTTCCACGAGATGAATCCAGAGAAAATGGCAACATAGATGGATACGACCAAAGCAAAGACGCTTACCGCAAGCCCAATCCGTTCTTGAGAGAGCCACTCTAAGTTCAGCGCGAGTAAAACAAGGACACCGACCATCACAGGTGACAAAAGGCCGAGTCCAGCTAAGGCAAATAATGTATAACGGTGGTGCTTATGCATTTTTTATTTCATTTAGCTTGCGGGTTCAGGGAAACCTCATCTAAATAAATCAGATTATTGAAACACTTTGTAGCATAATGAAGGGTGCTAAAACAATTATTTTAGCTATTTGACTGTATAAAAAAAATTACAAAAAAAAAGCAAAATGAGGTTTCCCTTGTAAGATCAAGTAATTACGTCAATCTTTTCAAGAACCCCTTACGAGTCTTTAATCCCCTTTGGGTCTAATTCCCCGCAGCTTGCTACGGGGTAGTTCATTAGAGTCATATACAGAAAATGTCAATAAATCCAAAGCCAACTTTGTTCAAGAACTAAACTAACAAAATAAATTTATCTTTACAAATCCAATAGTTATAGTAACAACAAGACACTTAACTGTGTTATCAGCAATATATGCTACGAAAATCAAGAATAAATGAGCCCACGGCGCACTGCACCATATTACCACGGCCATAGCAAAATTGCAGGAAAAGGTCCACAATCCTGTCAAAAGACTTGGTTGGTCGAAAATACCCTGCCAGCAGGACTACTTTTCTTCCCTCAAGGTCGAGTTTTTTCTTGGCATCAGGAATCGGGGCCATGTCTCGCGCGCCATGCGGAATAAGAAAAATCTTTGACTGATCTGTATCAAAAACCGTTTGTAATATATCGACATGTTCTTGTTCATGCACAATAATGCCGTCAAGTTCCCTGCACATGGTTCTTAAGATGAGCTTTTTTCGAAACTCAAATTCTTTCCGAACAGTATGAAAGGTTGCTATAACCGGAGTACCAGTGGATTTAAGGCGGTAAATCAGTTCAAGTACGGCAATGCCGTCTAATTCACCATACAGGCCGAATTCGTGCTGAATATGGACAAGATCGGGTGTAACCTTAATAATTGCATTAAAAATCTTGCCGGCAATGCCGTCTTCTCCTGGAGAGTATGAGGGGTAAACATGCCTTCCCTCAGCTCCGTTCTGGCTGATAATATGAATCTCACTAGGCAGCCTCGCCAGGGCTTCAACCAAAAAGCCGGTATATGTTCCAATGCCGCATTCAATAGGAGGATATGTAGATACAAATGCTATACGCACGCTGCTCTCCTTTCCGCTTTTAACCCACTATTTTTCCCTAAATGAGGGCATATGTCAACCTTTCCGCCTGAGGATCAGGCTAAAGATTCTTTATTTTTTCAATTAAATCTCGGAAAGTACCATATAGATATTGCTTGAATTGATCATCATTTAAAGCGGGTAATGAATAGGTAGGTCGCTGGCTGGAAACGAGGAAAACACCCTCTGACATTAAATCTGAGAAATATGCTTCTAAATTTTTTACAAAATTCTTGAACCATTTGGGGTAGGTTACTTTTAAAGATTTAAACCCGTTGATTATTTGCCCCTCGATCTCCGAACTGTTAACCAGAACATCGAAAATATAAAAAAGATCCTTTGCCATTTTTACCTTTTCTTTTCGCCTGGTGAATACCAGTCCTTTATGCAATATATATGCTTCCGGCGATGGGACTTTAACTCTTAAATGTTGAGTGTTTTCCTCGACAGGGAAGTCATCAATCTCAACTTCGATTACATTTTCGAGGGCAATTGAAATATACTGCAGAGCTTCAGCATGCAAACCTTTCTGAACTTCGATCACCACATCTTCTTTGGAGCCCTTCTTATCAGTAAGAAATTCAATTTCAACTTCCCAAGCATCAATGGCACCTTCATAATGAATTATTGGTGGCGTATACAAAGTTTTAAAAACTGACTTTAAGCCTGCATCCATAAGTAATTGATCTAATGTTTTTGATCCAATAACAGGAAGTTTATCTTTTACCATCAAGTCAATGTCCAGCGTTCTGATGGAGTCTTTCGATTTGTCACCTAAAAGATAGTGGTAGTAAATGAGAGGAACCCAGCCGCCGCCGATAACAATTTCCGGCAAATAATCTCTAATGCTACATAAGACCTTCAGAAAGCCGGTTTTAAAATTTTCTGACATAAAAGCTTCACCTTTCAAAGAGCTGTTTCAGGCGTTTTTCATATATGTGTTCAGCCTGTTCTAAACCACGAATAGGATAGTTATAAAGGTCAAGATAAAGTTGAATGTCTGAAACAACCCAAGATTCTTTTACTTTTTGCTTTTTATAAAAAACTGAATGCTTGTAATAAGGAATTAAGAAAATAACATTTTCTCCCTGCTGGACTTTGCTTAGTTTCAACTTTTCCTTGAAAAACTCGATACTCTCCAAGTCTTGTATATAAACATGAATCTCATTAAACACAGCATATGGTGAAATGATATTAGCACCGGCATGAAGACTAAATGCGTGATTAATTTTGTTTGGAACATTCAGGCTGCGTATTTTTTTTATTATCTCGTTCGGGTCTTTTGCCATACAGAAATATTTAGCTTCTTGATTTTTTTTGTAATTATATTCACGAGTCCAGTCTTCCAAAATATATTTTGGATCTTTTACTCTTATTTTCGAATTCAGCCGCAGAGCATAATTCCTGCTTTCTAGTTCACGTGCCATTCTTGATACAAAACCAGGATCGAGTTTTACTGATTGGGCAAGTTCCCGAACACCCCACAGTTTTTCTTTATCAGATAGTATAGCCCGAAGAATAAGCGAAGCTTTATCGGAGAAAGGGCTTCTACTTTTCCTTATTTCAGGAAAACTATTCGGAAAACCCACACGTTCGATATATAAACTCCCATGCTCTAAAAAAACATTTCCAGAAAGGTCTAAAAAATTTATACCTGCCTTTTTTAATTCTGTTCTTCTGTCCTGGCTTAAATATCGCGCTATAATAACTGGTTCGAAACCATGATTTTGCTCAACATAGGACTTCAACTGTAATATTTTATCCCTAAAAATCGGCAAATTTTTCTGCAATATCACTTCGCCGGCTAATTTAAACTTTTGGTTTTTAAAACAAACCTGCGCTATAAAATCAGGATCCCCCGGTTCATTAGAAAAAGGCATTTTCTCTATATAAAGATTTAGGCCCCTGACAGGAATCAAATCTTTTATGCGTTTTCTGAGTTGTTCAATTATTTCGGATTCAATTTTCATCGTTGTCTATATTTAACATGTTGTCCAGTTGGTCAACATTTACATTATAAGCAACATAAGATCAAGAGGATTATAACTAAGTTGAGCGATTTTTTGCGAAGAAATGTGCCGAGATCTTGATGCAGCAAGGTTTGCGAAAAGCGTAGGCATACCAATGGACCGGTTAGAGTTGCCGGCAAATCATTTCTTTCACTGCTTAGGAACGGGGACGAAATAACTTTCCCAAGTAGGCGTATAGATTTGGGTCAAATTTGTTCGATCTCAAATCACAAAAGTTGATGGAATAGCGGGCTATTTTGATATTTTTGTGATTTGAGATCGGGCAAAGGTGGCCTGAAGCTGTGATGCATAGTTGGGGAAGTTATTTCGTCCCCGTTCCTTATCTGAGTGGTAAGGAAATTCTATATTATCAAGTCCGTTTTCTGACATTTTAAAAATACAAGACCCGCCCAGTTTTTCTCGCATTTTTGCCATTTACATTCAAAGTATTTTCCCGTGTACAAATCAATTAGGGCTGAAACCTCATCCTGTTTTATCCCGGAAAGAATAACCGCCCCCTTTTTTTCAGTTATTTCTACGACCTTTTGATATATATTCATTAATGTCGGATATCTTAAATTTGCAGTTATCAATGTAAACTTAGTATTTAAATCCTCTAAGGACATATTTTTAATTACAAATTTATCTTCAAGTTTGTTAATTTTTGCATTATCCTTGGCTTCTTTTATGGAACATGGATCAATATCAACACCAACAGCATCTTTAATTCCCATCATTAATGCCGTTATTCCCAAAACACCGGAGCCTGTTCCAATATCAAGAACGCTTGTTTTATCTTTTGCTTTTAATAAATTTGTTTTATTTAAAGCATACTCTATACCTCTTATTGCCAGCCTGGTTGTTGGATGTTGACCATTGCCGAATGAAACGCCCTGCCCTATCTCAATTACCACATCATCTGCTTTGGGTTTATAATAGAATCCCGGCGGTTTCAGAATGACATGCTTTGATATGCGAACAGGTTTGTTGAAAGATTTCTCTATAAATGTCCGGCCATAATGATTTGTATATGTCAGGAAGTTTTCTGTTACCAAGCCCCTTATAAGTGATCTTATTTCTTTTTTTTCTAAAGAATATTTCCTGGATAATGCTTTTTCCAGTTCTCCGGGCGTGACCTTTCTTCGGCTATTTTCTATTATATCAAGCAATTCCTTTTTAATCGCCTTTTCATCGGCCTGTAAATACAATCTTTATAATCCTCCAGAAAATGTTCACCTAAATTGACTCTGTATCATCCATTATTCCCAGCCTCGTCAATGCAAAATCATACTTTCGGCGCTTAGAGGCCTAAAATTCTCCATCAACGATGTTCATGAAATTAAGGCGTATCAGCTCCGCAGATTTTTGACTCAGTTTGCGTGTCAATTGCTTCTGCTCTTTTTTTTCAAGTCCATTATATTCCTCGAGGTAGTCTTTGAAAAAGTCATCAAGTATATCTTTTGAAAAAAGTTGTATGAGTTTGCCGAATTCCTTTTGTCCAATCGGCCCGGTTTTTGATAATACGTTACAAAGTCGGTTTTCTGTGATAAGGCTCTCCATCTCGTTAAATAGTTCCTCGCCTTTTTCAGACAACGTCATCTTAGGCTTTTTGGGCCTATCCCTTGCCTTTGCTTTTTCCGCCCATTTCTCATTCTTGTTTTTAAGAATTACTCTTGTTTTATCACTAAGAAATTTGGGAATTGCCGGTTTTATCACAACACCTTCACATATGTTATCTTCGAGTTCGGGAAGACCCAGCCATACGGAAATCTGAGAAGGAAAGCTGTTTGAATATTTCAAGCATTCTTCAAACGTACCCCTGAAAATAGTTTTTGCATACAGAAAACCGGCCTTCTCCATGACATGGTTGAACTTATCTACATCGATCAATTGGCCGTCTATCGCCACATCAATGGCATAAAACTCGTTGTGCGGTGTGTAAAAAATACCTTTCTGAATTCTTGTGGCAGAAGTATCCTTTTCCACATCCTTGTGAGGATATGTTCCACCAACTAATTCACCATATACACCCAACTCGGTAAAATCGCAGCCTTCTTTCTTTAAAATCGCATAGAGCTTTTTAACTCTTTCCCTGTTTTTGTCTTCAACCGGCATATAGTCATAAAAGTTATCTTGTATAAAACTGCTCCTCTTGGCGGATTTCAGATCCTTTCCGTCATACCAGAAAGAAAGATTGGCGCCATGCGCCTTTTCCTGAACAACAAATTCGCCTTGGTCTAACTTTTCCACAGCAAGACTTTTAAGAAACTTTTTGCGATAACTATTTTCAATGTCGAAATATTTTCTAAATCTCATAGTTTCTGTCCTCACTTACTCCCATATCCAAAACAATTTTCCGTTTTGCCTTTCTGATGTCATTTATAAACTCGTAAAGTGAAAAAATCAATGAGTCTAATTGGAACAAAGTTGAAAGAGGAATTTTGCCCCCGCCTCAAGGTGATGAAAAACTCGACGCGAAAAGCCTACTGCTGAAGAAATAGAAAAGCTGATCGAAAAGATCAGAGGAGAAGGTTGATGGCTTCGGCCACTTTCTCCGGAACATCTTCTTTGGACAAAATACCCAGCTTAACCGCTCTGCAGACGAGAAAATTGTCTTCCATGGAAGAATAGGTTTTGCATACTGATGTGCGTCCCGCAAGTCCGCCCTACGGTAAAAAGGCTATTCTCCACGCGTAATTTCTTCCGCTATCAATTCAGCTTGTTTCAAAACTGTTTCAGTTGCCAATTTCTGCATATCCGGTGGATAGCCATACTGCCGTAATGTTCTTTTTACAATGACCTTTAATTTTGCCTTTACGCTTTCCTTGATTGTCCAGTCGATGGAAGCATTGGCCCTTACTTTTTCAAACAACACAACTGCCAATTCCCTCAGTTTATCTTTTTCCATTAACTCACGAGCGCTGTCGTTATTGGCAATGGCCGTATAAAAAGCATATTCAAAATCAGACAGCCCCATTTCCTGAGGCTCTTTGTCCATCTTCTGAATTTCTTTGCTCAATTCAATTAATTCTTCAATGACTTCTGCTGCTGTTAAAATCTTGATGTGATATTTCTTAATGGAATTTTCCAGCATTTCCATGAGGGATTTGCTTTGTATCAGGTTCTTTTTGGTTCTGGTTTTTATTTCGTCATTCAGCAGTTTTTTCAAAACTTCCAGAGCAATGTTTTTATGCTCCATGTTTTTGACTTCCAAAAGGAATTCTTCTGAAAGTATTGAAATATCAGGTTTGTTGATTCCGGCGGCATCGAAAACATCTACAACCTTCTCGGTTACCAATGCTTTGTCAATCACCTGTCTGATGGCTGTTTCAATCTCTTCGTCTGTTTTACCTGAGCCGGTGCTGTCGAATTTGGCCAATCGGAATTTTACCGCCTGAAAAAACGAGACTTCATCTTTAACATCCATGGCCTGTTCGTGGGGGATAGCAATGGAAAAAGCCCGGGACAGGGCGGTTACTTGGTTAATGTACCGCTTTTTCCCGTTTTCCAAGCCCAGAATATGTTCTTCCGCAGCGAGTATCAGTGATAGCTTTTTCCCTGTGTCAGCCCCGAAATATTCTTCATAGGCAAACCCATGAAACATCTGGGAAACGACTTCCAGTTTCTCCAGCATCAGTTGCACCGCTTTTTCCTGTGCAATGGTTGGGTCGCCCTTACCGCCGCTGTCGGAATAAAACGACAATGCTTTTTTAAGGTCTGATGCAATACCAAGGTAATCCACAACAAGCCCGCCGGGTTTATCCTTATAAACACGGTTCACCCGCGCAATGGCCTGCATCAGATTATGACCTTTCATGGGCTTGTCTATGTAAAGGGTGTGCATGGAAGGCAGATCAAAACCGGTCAGCCACATATCCCGGACAATCACCAGTTTAAGTTCATCTTCCGGGTCTTTCATTCTATCGGCTAATGCTCTGCGCTGCTCTTTGGTGGTGTGGTGTCTGGAAATTTCAGGGCCGTCAGAGGATGCGGATGTCATCACCACCTTAATGACACCTTTTTTCAGGTCATCATTGTGCCATTGCGGTTTGATATTGATGATTTCCTTGTATAAATCAGAGGCAATCCTGCGGGACATGGCAACAATCATGGCTTTGCCTTCAAAAACTTCCTGCCGCTGCTCAAAATGATTGATAATATCCTGAGCAACTTGTTTTATCCGGTCTTCACTGCCGATGAGCGCTTCCAGTTGCGTCCATTTGGCTTTGGCTTTCCGGGTTACTGTGAGTTCGCCCACTTCCAATTCATCATCTAAATCGGAAACAAGTTTTTTGCCCTCTTCACTGAGGTTAATCTTCGCCAGTCTGCTTTCGTAATAAATCCTGACCGTTGCCCCATCATCAACCGCTTGCAGTATGTCGTAAACATCAACATAGTTGCCAAATACAGCAGGCGTGTTGACATCGGTGCTTTCAATGGGTGTTCCGGTAAATCCAAGATACGTGGCATTGGGCAACGCATCCCGCAAATACTTGGCAAAACCGTACACAATTTTTTTGCCGACAACATTGCCGTTTTCATCTTTGGCATCGATGGTCTTGGCTTTAAAACCATACTGGGTCCGGTGGGCTTCATCGGCAATGACAATGATGTTTCTTCTTTCCGAAAGGGTTTCATAAACATTGCCTTCATCGGGTTGGAATTTTTGGATGGTGGTAAACACCACACCGCCCGATGCGACTTTGAGCAGCTCCTTCAAGTGGCCTCTGTCTTCCGCCTGCACAGGTTCCTGCCGTAGCAATTGCTTTGATGCGGCGAAGGTATCAAACAACTGGTCGTCCAGATCGTTTCTGTCGGTAATGACCAAAACCGTGGGGTTGTCCATTGCCAGGACAATCTTTCCCGTATAAAAAACCATGGAAAGCGATTTACCGCTTCCCTGGGTGTGCCATACCACGCCGCCTTTCCGATCTCCTGAAGGCTGTTTCTTTACACCCGGCAGGCCATAACTTGCAGGGGATTCCGCAATCATTTCCGATTGCGCTTTCTTCTGCTCAGGCAAATATTCAGCGGCTCTTAACGTAGATTCAACAGCTCTGTTTACAGCATAATATTGATGATAGGCAGCCAGTTTTTTTTCTGTCTGGATGGTAATGATGCCTGTATCTTTAGGGCAGGCACTGGGACCTGCCCCTACAGATTTCGATTTCTCAAAGACAATGAAATGACGGATCAGATCCAGCAGGGTTTTCTTATTAAGCATCCCTTTTATCAAGGTTTCCAACTGGTCGATGAGCGGCGAGGCTTCAACCTTGCCGTCCGATGTTTTCCATGCCATAAAACGGGTAAATTCTGCGGAGATGGAACCGGCTTTTGCTTCCAGCCCATCGGAAATAATCATAAAACCGTTATAGGTAAACAGTCCGGGGATTTCCTGTTTATATGTTTGCAGTTGTTTGAATGCCGATCTTATTGTTGCGTTTTCATCCGCCGGGTTTTTCAGCTCAATGGCCACCAGAGGCAGGCCATTTTGGGATTGATTGGTAAATATTTTGTCGAAAAATGGCTCAACTTGAACTTGAAAATCAACCAGAAATTTATCCCCCGTATATGGAACAGGAATTTTGGAAAAATTTCCAGTATTCAGATTCAGTGTAGCAGTGCCGCCACTTGCCATTGAATGTAACAAGTCATTATATGACTTCATGGTGAGATATAGAAAGTAACGGTAATAATCCTTTTGGGGTATTATTGAATTTATTTGCTGATTGGTTTGGCTTTCTTTTGCATTTATTGAAACCAAGCCAACAGTTGCAATACAACTTACACATATAGATTTTGGTGGTAGTGTTTTATTAGATTGAGATAGTTTCCCTTTTTCAGATAAACTGTCAGTTGTTTCAAAAAGGAAAATATTTCCGTGCATATCAGGAATTTTTATAAATGGAATTTCTCCATTAAAATAATTATGAATTTTCTTGGAAGGTGTTTTTCCACATATAATCTCTCCGAAGAACGATAACGGTTTTTCCTCCCAATCCTCCTGCGCTTCCTCCACAAACCACTGCCTGAAAAGCGTTTCCGCCATGGCTTCGAGGGTTTTGTTCTGGTGGTGGAGCAGGTCTATTTTGTCGTCGAGACTGGAAAGGACTGAGGCGATAGCTTTTTGTTCGGGGAGAGGGGGGAGTGAAAAGGGATATTCTCGCATCGTTTTAAGTGATACGTTTTTTATTGTAGATCCGTGTGCAAAAACATTTATATATTCTTGAAAGTTTCTATCCGACATGACATATCTAATAAAAGATTTATCGATATTATCCAGTATATTGAAGTAACAGGCACTCTTACCTAATATACATTTTTCATTGTTGTAGAGAGCTATATTTCCCAAAGTACCATTAATTGAGATAAGAATTGTACGTTCATTTAAATCTTTTTTGTATTTCTCATATTCTTCAATAGTCGTTCTTTTAGTACTTTCTTTGATAACTATCTTACCATTACATAAATTGTTTCCATTTATAAAATAATATTCACCATTATCATCATAATTAGGCGTGCCGTGCAATCCGTCGCCCAGGATTGAGACTGCATCCTGCAATGTTACTTCCTTCCACTCACCCATTGACTTTCACCTTCCCCCAATTCTCAGCAATCAAAGCATTCAGTCTCTCTTTTCCTCTTTCAACTCCTCCTCAAACTCCGCTTCCAGCCATCTATCCTTCATCTTCAAACAAATCCTTAACAATAGCCAGTCGTTCTGCAATCACTTCCGGCGCAGGCAGATATTTGCTGTATTCTTCCGGCAGATAAGGCGAGGTGCTGTAAGTTGCCACGCCAATCGGCTGAGTGGTTGTTTTGAGAGAATATTCCACAACTGTTTTATCTTTGCTTTTACATACAATAATGCCAATCGCATCATTTTCATCATCTACTTTATACTGTTCATTTAGAGCAGTCAGGTAAAACTCCATTTTACCCTTGTATTCCGGCTTAAATTCACCAATTTTCAGTTCCACAGCAATAAACAGTTTTAATTTTCGGTGGAACAAAAGCAAATCGATAAAGTACTCACTCTCTCCAACCTTCAGCCTGAACTGGTTGCTCACAAAGGTAAACCACACGCCCATTTCAATCAGAAATTTACGGATATTCTTCACCAGGGTCTGTTCCAGTTCATGCTCGCTGTGTTCTTCTGCCAGCTCCAGAAAATCGAAGGTGTAATGGTCTTTTACCGCCAGCTTTGCCTGATGTTTGTATTTTTCAGGCAGGGTCTGATCAAAGTTGGTCTGATTCATCAGGTACTTTTCATAGGTTTTGTTTTCAATCTGATGAATCAGGACATCCTTGGTCCAGCCGAATTTCCTGACATGTAACATATAAAATTCCCTCTCCAGAGGGTCTTTGCATTTGGTCAGAATCAGGATATTTTTTGTCCAGCTAATTTCTGCAACCATTGGTTGCAGTTTTTTATTTTGCTGAATTTCAGAATAAAAAAATCTCATATTCCAGAGGTTTCGGCCAGAAAACCCTTGAATTCCCGGATATTCCTCCTGAATATCTTTTGAAAGCTGCTCTACAACCGATTTTCCCCAGCCAAGCTCTTGCTGCTTATCGACAATCATCCGTCCAATATCCCAGTAAAGCTGTATTAATTCTTTGTTGACAGCTTTTAGGGCTTCATATTGGGAACGGCGTATCCGTTCCTTGACTTCAGTAAAAAAATTAATGTAATCATTATCGGGACTTAATGGCTTACCCATTTTTAACCTCAATTTTCATCAGATTTTCATATCTTTCTTTAATGACGTATCGCATTTTGCGATACCATTGCTTTTATCTTTTTTATTTAATTTTCACCTTCCCCAAATTCTCAGCAATCAGCACATTTAATCTCGCTTCCTCCTTCAACTGCTCCTCAAACTCTTGCTTAAGCTCACTAAACCGCTCATTAAAATCAAAATCATCATCATCATCCGGCAAGCCCACGTACCGGCCTGGTGTCACCACATAATCCAGTTTCCTGACTCGTTCAATGGCTGCGGAATTGCAGAACCCTTTGACATCTTCATAATCCCCGTCTGGATTACGCCAGTTGTGATAGGTTCCGGCGATGGCGGCAATATCTTCCGCTGAAAACTCCCGTGTTCTGCGGTTAATCAAATGCCCCATATTGCGAGCATCAATAAAGAGGATTTCATCGGTGCGGTTGCGAAATTTGCCATTGGCTTTATTGCGGCTCAAGAACCACAAGCTGGCGGGGATCTGGGTATTCAAAAACAGCTTGGCGGGCAGATTGACGATACAATCCACCAACCGGGCTTCGATCAACTCTTTTCGAATATCTCCTTCACCGGATGTTTTGGAAGTCAACGACCCTTTTGCAAGAACAAAACCGGCCTGACCGCTGGGGCTTAAATGATAAAGGAAGTGTTGTATCCAGGCATAGTTGGCGTTACCGGTGGGCGGTGTGCCGTATTGCCATCTGCCGTCTTTTCTGAGGAGATCACCGCTCCAGTCACTGTCATTAAACGGAGGATTGGCGATCACATAATCGGCTTTTAAATCCTTGTGACGGTCATTCAAGAAAGAGCCTTCGTTGTTCCATTTCACCTGAGAACTGTCGATGCCCCGAATCGCCAGATTCATCTTTGCCAGCCGCCAGGTGGTCTGATTGCTCTCCTGTCCGAAAATGGAAATGTCGTTTACTCTGCCCTGATGGTCGGCCACAAACTTTTCCGACTGCACAAACATGCCGCCGGAACCGCAACAGGGGTCAAGCACTCTACCTTTGTATGGCTCCAGCATGTCCACCAGCAATTCAACAACGCTTCGCGGGGTATAGAACTGGCCGCCTTTTTTGCCCTCCGCCAGAGCAAATTCACCGAGGAAATATTCAAACACATGACCCAGCACATCAGCGCTTCGGGCTTTGGCATCACCAAGAGCAATGTTTCCAACAAGGTCAATCAAACCGCCAAGATTGGTGGGGTCAAGGTTGCCCCTAGCATAGACTTTCGGCAACACATCCCGAAGCGAAGGATTGTCCTTTTCAATGGCATCCATGGCACTGTCAACCCCTTTGCCGATTTCCGGCAATTTGGCTTTAGATTGCAGATAAGACCAGCGGGCAATTTCCGGCACAAAAAAGACATTCTCCGCCTTGTATTCGTCCTTGTCTTCCGGATCGGCTCCGGCATATTCGCCTTCACCTTTTTTGAGCTTGCTGAATAATTCTTCAAAGGCATCAGAAATATACTTCAGGAATATCAAACCCAAAACAATGTGTTTATGTTCCGCGGCATCAATATTTTTCCTGAGCTTATCGGCAGCTTTCCAGAGCTGTTTTTCAATCGGCTCTTCGGTGTTGTTGTTCTTTTTGGCTTTTGCCATGTATTTCTCCAGTTGTTCATTCACTTTTTATGACCGTCAAAAAAGTCTTGCGCTCTTCCTGCATACTGGCAATCTGTTCATCATTTAGGACAAGAACCAGTCCGAGCAATAACTAAAGCAAGCGTTTCAAAAAGTAGCCAGCAGCGCGGCAACACTTAGAGCATCCTGGCCTTTCTCCAAAAGCATTTCCCGGGGGCGATCTCCTTCTGGCCTTGTGAAATGAATTATCTGAAAGTCTATAGAAGCGATTTAATCTTCCAAAAAGATTAGATGATCAGCCACGACCTTTTCCTCTACCTCCACCACGCCTTCCCATACCTTTGTCTCTTCTTCTGCCTCTTCCTCCGCAACCGGCGCCTCTTTGCGATTGGTCCAAGCTCCCTTGCTCCATCCCAGTCTTTACATCTGTCACTACATTTTTAAATAATGAAGAAAGATAGGACCACAGGCTTAAAGCAATGCCTGTGCCCGCTTCAACCACAGCTTCTGTTTTATCATATGGTGCGGCATCTGGTTGGGCATTTTCCTGCTTTGGCTCCATCCGTTGTTCTGAGGACAGATAGGATTTCACTGTGTCATATGCTGCATTCACCTCTTTCAATTTCTCCTCAGCCCTTTGTCTCAGACGGGGATTGTTAGAAAACCGGTCAGGATGCCAAACAGTGACTATATCTTTATAGGACTGTTTGATCTCATCTGCATAACACCCTCTGCTCCCACTCTTGATCTGGCATCTGACTGCAACCTTGATTC
>Ga0255419_10082_pt1 | contig 19473 bp, 12 predicted proteins | sample ANMaggSeSYBR02J3_FD_182658 | JGI IMG/M metagenome (GOLD analysis project Ga0255419, IMG submission 182658) | Sediment cell enrichment communities from methane seep in Santa Monica Basin, California, United Staets - ANME aggregate JGI... | ecosystem: Environmental > Aquatic > Marine > Cold seeps >...
GGCATCGATATAAATTTAATACCCGGCAGCGGACCTGACGGCAGAATCCTTGGTAAAGACGTTCGGCAATACGCCGCGTCCGCACCCGCCGTCGCCGCGACATCCGGGCAGGCTATGGTTCCCGCCGAAGGCCAGCCGCAGCCCGGCAGCGCAGTTCGAATGACCAAAATGCGCCGAGCTATCGGATTGAATCTGCAAATGAGTTCCCGTGAAACGCCGCACTTCAATGTTACGATGTCGATAGACATGAGCCACGCAATGGGTGTACGCAAGCAGCTTAATGAATCACAGCCGAAGGAAAAACGCATCTCAGTAAATGACCTCGTGGTTCGCGCCTGCGCATTGGCGCTGAAGCAGTATTCGGCTGTCAACAGTCGTATGGAAGAGGATAAAATTAATTATATGGCTGACATAAATGTCGGTGTGGCAACAGCCGTGGCCGATGGCCTGGTGGTGCCGGTTTTGACACACGCCGACAGCCGCGACTGGGACGATATGGCGGCGGAAACCAAGCGGCTGGCGAATGAAGCCCGTAACGGCAAAATTAACGGGGCCGGTAAGGGCACATTTACCGTTTCCAACCTGGGCATGTTCGGAGTCGATAACTTTACAGCGATTATCAATCCGCCCGAAAGCGCAATCCTGGCAGTCGGGGCCATCAAAGACGAAGTAGTTGCTATCGAGGGCGGGATCGGAATCCGGCCAATGATGAAAGTCATCCTCTGCTCCGATCACCGTATCATCGACGGCGCGTTGGCCGCCCAGTTCCTGCAGGCGGTTAAAATATATCTCGAAGAAGAAATCGGTTAGCTTTGTCAGTGTTTTAAAGATACCCTGGAATTATCGAATTCGTGGGCCGGGACCTTTGCCGGTGGTTCGGCCGATGGATTCCAACATGTCGATCAGGTGTTTGCGGGACTGAACCGAGGTTGTGTCCGTATGACCCTTTTCGGGATAGATTTCGTATAACTCCCGATAGGCGGGAGGGGTCAGGTTCGGCATTATGACATTGGCGCCGCGGGTGAGTCCCAATGCGGCTCCTTCCGACCGGTTAATAGTGGCAAGAGCGGTAGTAGCGGGGATGTTGGACTGGGGACAAAGGAGCCGTGTCAGTGCGATTACCTTATAAGCCGTCAATTCGTCGTTGGGAACCATATCTGCCAGCTCACTGTCGGATGGTTGAGGTGTTGGATTTGTCTTGCTTAGAGGTGTGTCAGGATGAGAAATGTAAGGCCCAACGCCTATCATATCCAAATCGAATCGGCGGAATAAATCAATGTCGTCAGCGAGGCTTTCAAAACTCTGGCCCGGAACGCCAATCAGCACTCCGCTGCCAACCTCATAGCCAAGCTCACCGAGTACGCTTAGCAGGTCAAGACGGTTATAAGATTGACCGGCCCGCGGCGGATGAATCTTATGGTAAAGTTCGTTGTCTGATGTCTCAAAGCGAAGCAGATACCGGTCAGCACCGGCCTGTCGCCATGCTCGCAGGTCCGCGGCAGGGCGTTCGCCCATACCGAGAGTTACCGCAAGGGGGGTACTGTCTTTGATCCGGCGAATAATATCAGCAAGCCAGTCAGTTTTAATTCCGTAATCTTCGCCGGCCTGCATTACTACCGTACCATAACCGAACCGAACCGCTCTATAAGCGCATTCCATAATTTCATCTTCGGTCATACGGTATCGTTGCAAATTGGTATTGCCGGCGTTGAGGCCGCAATATGTGCATCGGCGAACGCAATGATTGGATATTTCGATCAGTCCGCGAAGGTGAACGGCACGGCCGACATTTTCCTCGCGCACACCATCGGCCTTTAACCATAGTTCCTTTAACCATAGTTCCTTTAACCGTGATTCGTCGCGCTCGCGCAGCCAATTGAGGATTTCAGCTTTTTCCACTTCGATAAACTTCCAATGCCGCCGGGAACGGCTCAAGGGCACGATCGAATATGCCAAGGCTAAAGGCGATGACCAGACCGTAGTTGGTAATGGGAACCTGCGCCTCCCGACATCGTATTATACGGCTGAGTACCTCACGGCGATTCGTAACACAGGCTCCGCAATGTATAATTAGCTTGTAAGTATCGAGATCGTCCGGGAAGTCGTGCCCCTGTATATGAGTAAAGTGCAATTTGCCGCCGACATATTGCTCTAACCAACGAGGTATTTTTACGCGTCCGATGTCGTCGGCAATCGGATGGTGAGCGCAGGACTCGGCAACGAGAATACGATCATCTTTTTTCAATTTATCCACGGCTATTGCGCCCTGCACCATTGATATTAAATCGCCCCGAAAACGAGCATACAGAATCGAAAAGCTGGTCATCATAACGCCCGGCGGTGTGTCAGCCGCGACTTTGAGAAAGGCCTGGGAGTCTGTAACGATTAGTTTAGGTGGTTTCTTTAGTCTTTCCAATACCTCGCGTAGTTCCCGCTCTTTAACCACGGCGCAAAAAGCATCGTTGTCAAGCAAGTCGCGTATTGTCTGTACCTGCGGCAGAATCAGTCTTCCTTTCGGAGCCTCCTTGTCAATCGGCACGACCAGTACCGCCATTTCACCGGGACCGACGATGTCGCCTACGATAGGCGGGGTATTCAAATATTCCTCCGGCGCAGTCTCCAACAGTGCCTTGCGGAAATCGAGAATGCCCCTGCCGGAGATAACGTCGGTTTCGACTATTCTGATTTTTTTCTCCGTCAGGTTCCGAAGGATATTCGCGTCAGGCTGTGCCTTGTCAACCTTGTTAAAGACCGCCACAGTCGGGATTTTACGGCTGACAAATTCCGCGAGTACCTTTTCTTCGTAATCGCTCCAATGGCCGCTCTCTATTACCAGAACCCCCAGATCGGTACGGTCGAATATCTGTTTGGTTTTGTCAATTCGGAGTCTGCCCAAGTCTCCCACATCGTCAAGGCCTGCTGTGTCGATAAAAAGTACCGGCCCAAGCGGTAAAAGCTCCATCGGTTTTTCCACGGGGTCGGTAGTGGTCCCGGCGTGTTCGGATACAATCGAGACCTGCTGGCGGGTGATGGCGTTAAGAAGGCTTGATTTACCGACATTACGACGGCCGAATATTCCGATATGTAGTCTAAAACCTTTAGGTGTGGATTGAGCCATTATCGTTTATCCTTTGTTGGCTCGAATATCTGTCTGGTCTGCCTGTTGAGAGTTATCTGAGCCAAGACGGCACACGGCCTCAGGGCTGATTAATTCCTCGAATTGTTCAGCAGTTAAAAGCCCTTCGGATATTACAACATTCCCCGGACTTTTTCCCGTTTCCCTGACTTGCCGGACAACCCGGCAGGCTGTTTCGTAACCCAGAACGGGGATAAGTGCCGTTATAGTTGCCGTTGAGCCGTCGATATGTTCTTTGCACTTGTTCTGATTCGCGGTTATACCCACAACGCACAGTCGGCAAAGAATATCGCAACTGTTGGCAAGCAGATCGCAACTTTCCAGAAAACATGCGGCGACAAGAGGTAAAAACGGGTTCAGTTCCAAACTCCCCGCGGCGCAAGCCTGCGCGATCGTGTTGTCATAGCCCATTACCAGCATAGCTGCCTGACTGACTGCCTCCGGGATGACGGGATTTACCTTGCCGGGCATGATGGAAGAGCCTGTCTGCCGTTGCGGAAGACTAATTTCACCCAAACCCGCTTCCGGGCCGGAAGACATCAGGCGTAAATCCGAGCATATTTTGAGCAGGGAAACAGCGCATGCCTTGAGTATCCCGGAAACCTCGACGAAGACGTCGGCATTTTGCGTGGCGTCAACCATATTTTCCGACCGGGCAAAACCGACGCCTGTCAGTTGTCTTAGAACATCGACTACCTGAAAGATATATTTTCGCGGCGCGGCAAGTCCTGTTCCGATCGCCGTTCCGCCCAGGTTTATCACACGCAGTCGTTCCTCGCATTTATAGATTCGCCAGCGGTCACGATTAAACGCCTCGGCATAGGCGCCCATCTCTCTGCCGAGTGTTATGAGTACCGCATCCTGCAACTGAGTTCGGCCCACCTTGACGATATGAGCAAATTCTTTTTCCTTGCTCTGAAACGCTTCCTGAAGACTTACCAGCCGATTCTCCAGAACGTGAAGAAGCTGAATCCCGGCCAGTTTCAGGGCCGTCGGAAAGGTATCGTTGGTAGATTGATGTCGATTTATATCGTCCAGCGGCGAAACACGGTCGTAGTTTCCGGGTTTTTCGCCGAGTATATCGAGTGCGCGGTTGGCCAGCACCTCATTCACGCTCATATTGGTACTTGTGCCGGCCCCTCCCTGCAGGAGATCGACTGTAACGTAACGTGATAATTCACCGGAGGCCATCTCCCGGCAGGCTTGCAGGATCGCATCTGCCTTGGCCTTGTCATCGGACCAGTACCCAAGGTTCTGATTGGTCGTGGCGCAGGCAAGTTTGACCGTTCCGTAAGCAGTAATCAGTTGTGGGTGTATCGGCCTTTGGGCCAGAGGAAAATTGTCGGTGGCGCGAGCGGTATGGATACCACTGAGAGATTCGAGAGGTATTTGCACCGAACCGAGCAGATCATGTTCTAATCGGTATTTGCCTTGCATTTAACTTCCAGTATCATCACCGGGGGTTTATTGGATACCCACCGGGTATGATTTAATTGTGTTGCCCGGCTTGCAAACCGACAGTACTAAACGAGTTACGAATTGACTAACCCGGTATTTTTATTTGGAATGAGTAGAAATCAGCAATATACATCCCGTTTGCCGGCATGCACCTGTTCGAGTAGTTTTTGTGATCTTGTATATGGTGTGCCGCTCATAGTTTTCAGGGTGTCGTCAATAAGCTTCATACCTGTCTGTTTTGTTTCGGGCGAAGCGTAGTCCATGAGATATTCGAGAAAAGTTGAAAGTGCGTTCGGATTACAGTGGTCTTTGATCGCGCCGGGCTTTGCCAGGTCCATAAAGTCGGCGCCTGTTCGGCCCAGCCGATAGCAGCCGGTGCAAAATGAAGGAATATATCCGAGTGCAGCGACATCCCGAATGACCTCATCGATTGGTCGATGGTCGCCGAGTGAAAATTGACTGCTGTCCTGTTCGTCTTTGGCATAGCCGCCGGGATTGGTTCGACTGCCGGCGGAAATCTGCGAGACTCCGAGGGCAAAAGTTTCGCGACGTATATTAGGCGTCTCCCGAGTTGACATAATGATACCTGTATAGGGCACGGTCAGTCGTAATATCGCGACAATCTTGCGAAAGGCGACGTCATCGACAGGATGTGGAGGGTTGCAGGCTATGTCTGATCCACCGGCCGGCTCCAGGCGGGGTACGCTGATAGTATGCGGGCCGACACCGAAATTCTGTTCCAGATGCCGGATATGCTGCATCATAGCAAGAATTTCGTATCGCCAGTCATACAGACCAAAAAGTACGCCAATCCCGACATCATCGATTCCCGCTTCCATCGCACGGCCAAGTGAAGTAATTCGCCAATCGTAGTCTCGCTTTTTACCACTAACGTGAACGTTGGCATAGGTCTCGCGATGATACGTTTCCTGGAAAACCTGGTAGGTGCCGATCTTCGCGGCCTTCAGTTCCCTGAATTCATCGACTGTAAGCGGGGCGACGTTGACGTTGACACGACGGACCTCACCGTTACCGCTGGTGGTGTCGTATATCGTCTCAATTGATTTGAGGATATATGAGAATCCTTCCTGCGGATAGGTTTCACCGGCGACCAGCAGTAGTCGCTTGTGGCCCTGCTCGACGAGGATTTTTACTTCACGCGATATTTCTTCCTGCGAAAGGGCGCGGCGTTGAACTTCTTTATTTTTGGCGCGAAATGCGCAATAGAGGCACTCATTGAAACACAGATTGGAGATATAAAGAGGCGCGAATATTACCAGTCGCCGTCCGTATATTTCCTCTTTGGCCTTTCGTGCCGTCTCGAACAGTTCACCCAGCAATTGCGGATCGCTTATGCCGGTTAGCACAGCCGTTTCGTCGGCAGTGAGTCCCTTGAGTTCCGAGGCGTGGGCCAATACTTCCCGTACTCGAACAGCGTCAGCCGACCTCGACGCGGTAAGAGCGTCGCGGATTTTGGCATCGTCTATAACAACATCTTGATTTCTCGAGGGCTTCATTTTTTACACCATCTAATCAGTCAATATATTTACCGCGAGGCGTGTAATGGGTGTGCAGCAGTTTATGGCTCTTGTGTCCACACGGACCGTCCGTAAGGAACTCGCCGTACACCTTCAGAATGGCTGGATTTTCATGTGATTTGCGGACTTCGCACGAGAGGTCCTCGGCGTAGATAGCTTTTGCGCGGGCGGCTCGTATTGCCGGGCTTGTCGGGATCGGCTGGCCGCCACCACCGAGACAACCGCCGGGACAGGCCATAAATTCGATGAAATGACATTGGCTGAATCTGCCGCCGGCCTTGATGTCTTCCAATACCCTTTTGGCGTTGGCTGTGCCGTGGCAGACGCCGACCTTGAGTGTCGCTCCCTTGAGCCAGTCCCAGTTGGGAACCAGATGTTTGAGAAGGTCAGGTACCGGGCCTACGTTTTCGATCGGTACTTCAGCGTATTTGATTCCGTCGAAACCACGGACCGGAATTACGTTGGCATGATCGTATAGGTCATCGACCTTGATCCCGCAGACCAACTCGACTACGGTACGAATGGCTGCTTCCATAACGCCGCCGGTCGCTCCGAATACCATTCCTGAGCCGGTTGCGTCGCCAAACGGATCGTCGAAAGGCGATTTGTCCATATTGGGCAGGTCGATGCCCGCTTCGCTGACCATCTGTGCAAGTTCACGTGAGGTCAGTCCGAAATCAATGTCTTTATGGCCGCTGTCACACATTTCCGGGCGGTTGCATTCATATTTTTTGGCCGAACAGGGCATCAATGCGACACTGACAATGTCTTTTGGATCGATACCATTCAACTCTGCGTAATATGTCTTTACCATCGCGCCGTACATCTGTTGCGGGCTTTTGGCCGAGGATACGTGTCCGAGCATTTCAGGGTAGAAGTGCTCGATGTATTTCACCCATCCGGGCGAACAACTGGTGAACTGTGGCAGCATGATTGATTCGTCTTTTTCCACCAGTGCCTTGTAAAGTTTCAGCAGCAATTCCGTACCTTCTTCGATAATAGTAAGGTCCGCGGCGAAGTTTGTGTCAAAGATCTTATCGAACCCGCAGCGTCGAAGAGCGGTGTTCATCTCATAAGTAACAGAGGTTCCCGGCTCAAGCCCGAAGCATTCGCCGATAGCGGCACGCGGACTCGGAGCGGTCTGAATAATAACATGCTTGGTTGGATCGTCGATTGCGTCCCATACCTTGTCGGTCTGGTCGTTGGCACGCAAGGCGCCGGTCGGACAGCGGTTTATACATTGGCCGCAGTTGATACAAATTACATCAGCGAGCGGCTTGTCCATGAACGTTGAAATTTTGATTTTATCACTGCGTCCTGTTGCCTCGAGAACTCCTACCTCCTGAAGGTCGATGCAGGTTCGAACACAACGCCGGCAGAGGATACACTTGTTCATATCACGAGTTACTGCATAGCTGGAATCGTCAATTTCGAACAGCGGCTTGTCGGGATGGCCGAAGCGGAAGAAATCCACTCCGTATTCCTTGGCCAGGGACTGCAATTCGCAGTTGTTGTTACGCGCACAGGCATAACATTCGCCGTAGTGCTTCGAGAGCAGCAGGTCCAGGATATGACGCCTGGCCCGCCTGACTTTCGACGAATGAGTTTTGACTTTGACCGGAGAGGTAACAGGATAAGCGCAGGAAGCCTGTAGTGTTCTCTGTCCCTCAACCTCTACGACACAAATGCGGCAGACACCGGCCACGCAAAGGTCCTCGTGATAGCAGAGGGTGGGGATGTGGATTCCCAATTGCTGCGAGGCTTCCAGAATGGTCGTGCCAAGCGGCACATCGATTTTCTTGTCGTCGATTTCAATCGATACCTGAGAACCGATTGTCTCGTTCTGGGCCATTTCACTGATCGTTTGCGTCCTCTGGCTTTTCGGGGCACGCGAGACGCTATCATTCATAATACTGTCAGCCATATTTCACTCCTATGTTAAAATTTATCCGAGTCTTGTGTTAAAATTTGTTCCAATCTCGCCGGGTGCCACCTTTCTGTATTTCCCAGAGGTGCTCTTGTACAATCCTCGGCATGGAACCCACTGAAATTAATTTATTCGCCCCATAAGTTCGCATTGAAAGTGCTTCGCGACCGAGAGAAAGACATTGGGGCTTGATTGGCCCAGGCCGCACTTGGAGGCGAGTTGCATTGTTTCGCCCAGTGAACACAATTCCTTAAGATAGGTCATCGAACATTTGCCTTTTTCCAGTAATTCGATTCCTTCGAGCAGTTTCGCATTACCTTCACGGCAGGGAGTACACTGGCCGCAGCTTTCCTCCACGAAAAATTCGAGGAAATTTTTCACTACACACAGCATATCCCGCTCCTGGCCGAAGACTATTATCGAGCCGCCTGTAGCGATGTCTTCGTAGCAGACGCGGCGACCGAACTCCTCGGCTGGTACGCATTGGCCGGAAGCACCGCCGACCTGCACAGCCTTGGCGCCTTCGCCTTCGACCGCTTTAAGAAGCTCGGCTATTGTAACGCCCATCGGGAACTCATATACTCCCGGTTTTTCGCAGTCGCCGGAAACGCTGAAAAGTTTTAGTCCTGTCGATTTTTCTGTTCCGAAGCCCTTAAACCACTCCGGCCCCTTCGCGGCGATACAGGAAACATACGCCAGTGTCTCGACGTTATTTACCACTGTCGGTTGGCCTAAAAAGCCGGTATCCACGGGGAACGGCGGGCGATTGCGAGGTTCGCCCCGCTGTCCTTCGAGCGATTCGATCAGGGCTGTTTCTTCTCCGCATATATAGGCGCCGACGCCCATGCGTATCTCAATGTCAAAGTCAAAACCGTCCCTGCCGAGAATATTTTTCCCAAGGAGATTTTTCTCTCTCCGGTCCGCCAGAACAGACTCTAACGAAGCGACAAGGAATGTGTATTCTCCGCGTAGATATAAAATCCCCTTTTGCGCTCCGACCGCAAGAGCGGCTATAGTCATCCCCTCGAACACGATGTCCGCATATTCGGATAATACCAGCCGATCCTTGAATGTCCCAGGCTCGCCCTCGTCAGCGTTACAGACGATATTTTTCTCATCGTTTTTAGCTTCAGAGGCGAATCGCCACTTCATACTGGTTGGAAAACCTGCTCCACCGCGGCCCCGAAGACCGGAATCGCCGATAAGCTTGATAATGTCGGCCGGGTTTTTTTCAATAACAGACTTCAACCCTGCATCGGGCGAAGCTGTGCTGAACACTATCGAATTCATTTGTGCTGTATCCATACTATTGCTCTTTCTTTGTTTATGAGGAAAATGAAAATGCGGAAAAACTTTGTTTGCAGCCTTCGATTATATTGTGTACTTTCTCGGCCGTAACCTTGGTAAAGACCTGATCATTAACCATCATCGCCGGCCCCTTATCGCACATTCCCATGCAACTGGTCCACTCAAGAGTGAACATACCATCTGATGTGGTCTGGCCGAACTCGATGCCAAGGTCGTTTTCCAGTTGGCGGGCCACCCTGGCCTTGCCGGCCATCTCGCAACTGATTGTCTGGCACAAGCGAATCACAAAACGGCCGTGCGGCTTGTTGTTCAGAAAACTGTAAAACGAGACAACCCCATAGACCTCTACCGGATGAATTCCGAGCAGATCGGCAATTTTCTGCATGGAGAAACTCGTTATCCGCCCGTACTTTTTCTGCACTTCCTGCAGAACCGGTATTAGTGAGCTTCGATCAGGGCCGTTTTCTTCAATCCAGCCGTTGATGTCGCTTACCATCTGTTCACGCTCTGTTGTCAACATTCTATAATTACTCCTTATTATATGCCCATCGGGTACTACCTCGTAAGATAAGACTATTTGTAACATGTTGTGGATAATGAACTTACGAGATGTACAACATGGTATTTTTATCCGGAACAAGTATATCTGAAAAAATATGGAAGTCAACATGATTTTGACACAGATTGTTTTTTCTTTCTACTGTCGGTTATGGTTGATCCGACTATCGACTGTGGTTGGCGGCAAAACCAGTATGGCGGGAGGCCGTGAACAATAGCAGGCATTTGGCGGGGATTGGGGGGTTCTTCTCTTTATTAGCCCCCGATGTAAAACATGTCCCTGAGAAGGCAGGGATCGGGGGGTTATCAGGCCCGAAGGGCCGAAAGAGCGCATAGCCGGGTGGCGTAAGCCCCCGGAAAAAAAATCATCACTTCTTTTATTCAAGCCCTGAAAGGGCGAAAGAAAACATCGTTTTGCAAAATAGCAAACGGTTATTATAGACAGTTTTGTAGGGTTGGGTCTTACCCCACGCCAGGTGTACGCTCTATCTTTATAAAACTGGGTGCCACCTCTCTGAAATACAGAAAGGTGGCACCCGGCGTCAACATTATTGGCGTTGTGTCGGATTTTATTTGCCCATCATCTTGTACGCGTTTTCGCCGCCGTTGATAAGGTGAATCAAGGGTTGCGGGCGGTCAACACCTTCAATAAAGCTTGGCCGAGCCGACCAGGGCGTAACGCTGAGTACGCCGGTCAAATCCATCCAGTGCTGCAATCTCGCCACAGGCAAATTCCAGGTCATGTGGAAATGGTTGGCCGGGGCGTATTGTTTGTACTCGAGCATATTGGCATACTTAGGCACAACAAATGTATGCGGCCAGGTTGGAGTGGTCAGATCGCACATAGCCTTACTTAGCTTTTGCGGTACCTCGGTGGAATAAGCCTCGTCCCAGATCATACTGAACCGGCCGTTCACGCTACTATAGGCAACTCTGCCTGCAATACCCTCGACGCCGGCAGGGGTCATAAAAGTTACGGAATTACCGCCGCCGGGGAAATAGCCCTCATCGGCCAGGGGCATGGAAACCCGGCTCATAATCTCTTTCAGGGAAGCGCCCGGCTTGGCGGCCCAGTCGAAAGAGGCACTGCCGGAATTATCGCCATCGACCAGGCCCTTTGTGAGCCAGTCCGCTTTTCGCGGCAGGTTTTTCACACCTATTTTCTTTGCCAACGCCTTAATCTCCCACGCCTCCCACACCTTGCGGAAGTCCATAAACAAGGGCGGATTGCCGCCGCTCAGATATGTCATAAACAACATCGTCAGCAGCCCCTGAACATCCGCTTCTGTGGCGTAGGGCAACGGGGCTTTTGGGCCATTGTGATCAAACGTGCTGTTGAACAGCGATTCCATACAGTCGGCCACGGGCAGTGGTTTGCCGCGCATATCGCTGCCCCACTCCAACTGGCTCATAAATCCGCCGCCCACAGCGTTCAGGTCGGCCATCAGGTCGCGATTGATTAAATACATCGCCAGCGAAATGTCGAACCGTTCGCTGTCCGCTTTGCTTTTCAGTTCCAGCCGTTTGCCAATATGCTTATCAATCCAGGCCCGTAGTTCCTTCAATTCTTTTTTGTTGTAGGATTGTTTGTCGAGCATGTCCGCCAACAGCTTCATATCTAACCGTGTTATCTCCAGGCCAAACGTATTACGTGTCGGAATAATATGCGCCAGGGCAGTCTCCATTCCCATCGAGTCATGGCCAAACACCATAACCCGTCGGCCGCGTAAGGCGACAGCCGTTACCGCAGCGTAACACCAGTCAATCAGACTGGTCGCTGTCTGGGGGGTCATCTTCGGGTTCATACCTGTATCCGGCCATGTGCCCACGTTCAATGTTACCATCTTGCCGTATTGGCTGATCGCACCACTGAGCGCATGGGCATATACCACCCCCGGCTTGGGGCCGCTGTTGCCACAGGTGATGTTCAGCGGCGTGTCGGAGGGAAACTGCTGTAATAGCGAGATTGAGGTAAGCTGCGGAAATGCCCATGTATCTGGTGCGCATACTATAATGTTCACGCCCGCCTTGCGAAACTGCTGGGCAACAATATCGGCCTGCGCCTCGCTATCGACCAGCACACTCGAATACACCACCGAAACCGGCTGCTTGTCCGGCATCATAACTGTGCCGCTTATAGTCTCGGCAACCATTTTGACGATGTTCACCGACCGCTGCCGACTGCCCTTGTCAATACGCGGATCGCAAGGTGAAAACACACCAATTACAGGTTCTTTCGGTTGCCCATTACGTATAACCGGCAAACATTTAGGCTCAATTTTTTTAGCCATTATAATTATCTCCTATGTCAAAAGTTTTACATTTCATATTTTACATTTTACATTTTTCACCGTACCATCACTTGTCCGCTATCAACCACGACAGTTTGTCCTGTTATCGTACGCGCCTTGTCTGAGCAGAGGAACGCGACCGTATCGGCAATATCCTGACCTTTAATCTCGCGTTTCAGAATCGTTTTATCCACATAATAGGGGATAACTTCGTCGGGCTTAATACCATACTTCTTTGCGCATACTTTTATGTATTCGGGGTTCCATATCTTCGAGCCTTCGAATACGTTGCCGGGGCAGACGCTGTTGACACGGATACCGTATTCGCCCAGTTCCATCGCCCAGCCGCGGGCCATGTGAATTTCGCCCGCCTTAGTCGCGTTATAAGGTGTATTATTCTTGCTCGCCTCCAGGCCGGTCTTGGAACTAAGGTTGATAATACTACCGCCCATCCCCTGCCCGATCATAACCTTTGCCGCTGCCTTCGCCATAAGGAAATAGCCCGTCAGGTTCACTTCCAGTGCCAGTCTCCATTTATCCACCGGCAAATCAATCAGCCCATACGCCGGCGCCACCCCTGCCGCGTTGACCAGAATATCCAACCCTCCCCATTGCCCCACCACCTTCTTAAAGGCCTCGGCCACACTAATCTCGTCCGTAACATCACTGGACACTGCTATGGCTGAAGCGTCGGGAACCTCCCCTTTAATCATCTCCACGGTTTCTTTCGCTGCCTTATGATCGATGTCGAATACGGCTACCATCGCGCCTGCTCGGCCCAGCCCCAGGGCAATGCTACGTCCCAGACCGCTGCCCGCCCCGGTAACCACCGCAATACGCCCTTTCACTTCTCCTTCTCCCGCACCGCTCACCAGCGTTTTGCGAAAGTGTTCCGATTCCCAATTGTTTATGAAATCCTGTTCCCGTTTTGTCAGGGCCAACACTCCTCCGAATTTGGCCGCGTACATCCGGATCATAAGCGACTCATTTGTTATCTCCTCCGCGACGGGGGCCGTTTTTTCCTGGGCCGCCACAAACAATCCCAACCCCTTAACCACAAACGCCATCGACGGCTTTTGTCCCTTTTGTACCAAGGATTTCAATTTTCGGATAATGGTATCGGACTCCGCTTTTTCCAGCCAAAGCGCCGCCCCGTTCGCATATACAAGCTCGTCCGGATTCAGGGCCGCTGTTCTCAGTAGTTTGGCCGCGTCTTTTCGTGCCATAAACGCCGCCACCCCTTCTGTGGGTTTATAATATTTCACCGGCAGATATTGCCCCGCAACCTCGAACGCCGCCCGGCGTATCGCTAATTGCGCATCGGTAATATCCTTTTCGGCGGCGGGTTTCAATTTTCTTGCTTTGAGGACGCCAAGTTTGCTTCGACACAGCTTGATAACCTTATTTACAATTCGCAGCGTCTTGTCGGCTGAATCGGCCGTTACAAAAAGCCCATGCTTCGCCAGAATCAGAATAGACGGCTTTCGGCCGTATTGCTCTTTATATTGCCCGGTCAGTTTGGCAATCCGCCGAGCCAGCAGAAACCCCGGATCGGTATAAGGCACCCATAATGGCGGATACTTTTCGTTTCGGAATAATTTATCCAGTTGCCCCTTGCCGTTTTTGGCATTAGCATAAGCCGCTATAACCATCGGATGTAAATGGATAACGTATTTGTCCAACTGAGCATGCAGATGCGATTCCACCGATGGCCGTGCTCCGCTGGTAACATCGTCTTCGCAAGCCTCCAGCAACCGCCGCATTACCTCATTCTCTCGCTTCGTATCGTCCAGCTTTGCCAGTTCTTCATCCTGAATCACGCTCAGAACATCGTCAATTCGCTGCCGCCGCCAACCCACCCGTTCGTTCATATCCTTAAGAGCGGTACCGCTGGCCTTGATATACATATATTTCCCGTCGTCCGTCTTTGCTGATGTGTTTCCGCCCCCGCCCTGCACCCATGTGCTGTCCCGTCCGGCAATATTCGAAATCCTGATCAAATCCGCTAATACTTTGTCCATAAAATTCTAATCCTTTTTTCTGCTATAAATATTAATAAGTGTCTTTTCCGCCGCCTGATTCCACACACCGTCTTTCAGTAGCATCGCCACTTCAGGTAGTTTCTCCGGCAGTTCCTCTAATTTTATCAGGCCCAATCCTTTACAACCGGGATAAACGATAATCTTACCGGCTATCGATTGCTTTTCCACTGCCCGGATGCCCTCGACCGCTCCGTCAAGCCCACTGACAGCCGCCACCGACAGATTGGTATCCAACTGGTTCGATTCCACCTTTGCCAGTACCGTTTTCATATCATCCAGCGTTGAACCGCTTGTGCCGATGAAATACATTTTTTTCTCAATATACTTTTGCAGGTCCATCGTTCCGGTAACGGTCGCCGGAATGCCGGCGAAAATATTTATAATCGCCCCTTCCGCACCTGTTGTAATCGCTACCGCCACCAGTTTCGGCACCGGCGCCATTAGTATGACATAATCGAATTCTTCTTCGAGTGTTTTTTTTGTCGGATTATAATCTTGATACGGAACATGATATTTCATAGACAAGGGTTTGACAACTTTATTCAATACCTCCAGTCGTACATCGTCCAGGTCTCCGGCAAAAACACTTACCCCATCAACACCCTGACAGATATTACGAATCGTGTGCATCGCACCCATCGGACCGGCTGCACCCACAATATTAATCCGGTCTTCCGAACGTATCTCGCCGGTTGCCGGAATAACAGCCATCGCCTCGCTGGGATCGGAACCAACTGTCCCAATTATGCGGATTCCGCCATAGTGTACTCGCCCCACCTGCGTAACCACGTCCCGGCCCAGCTTGCCGCCGCCTAAAATAATATTCAGCAGGCCCCGCGTTGTCACTTTTGACATCAATTCTTCAACAACCTTCGGATCGCTGCCGAAATAAAGCACATCATCGAAAACCGCTTCCCCATCCAGTTTCGACAATTCGCCCAGTTCCCTGACGGCCACTCGTGACAGATGAGGAATTTCCAGCTTTGACACCCAACATAAATTCCCCGGATAGCCGTAACGGTCGAGTAAATCACCGAACGCCACGATATCAACTTCATCTTCGGCTACCACCAGCATCTCTCCGCCGGCTTCCAGGGTTGTCCGCTCTATGACGGAATAGGCATCTTCGACGCATGCCCACGGTTCCACCAGTGCAATCGCCGCCGCCGACTGCTCGTCGGAAGCCGGAATCAACATCGACACCCCTTCCGGTGAAGTAATAATCCGCTCGTCCATCAATACATATTCCTGAAGTGCACCCTCGAAGTTGTACCCGAACGACGCATTTGAATTTTCTGTTTTGACCCACCGGTAATCCGTCTGTACCAGATAACGCTTGTGTGGCCTGGCATTTTTTACTTTTTCACCGACCGCGCACACCTCCACCACCGCCTCATGTCCCGGCACGGTGGTCATATCAGCCGGCACATAACTGGGAATCTCGTCCAGAACACTCGGTTCTGCCCCGGTAATTATCTCGGTCTTGCGAGCGTGAGTTGAAAACTGCTTCAGCAGCTTCAGGTCTGAAAAGCACAACCCTACTGCTTCAATCCGAGCTAATATCTGATACGGCCCCGGCTGAAACACTTCCTTGTGCCTGTTCAGCACCAACTCATCCGGCCCAACCAACTGAACCGCTTCCTGCTTCCGCGGTATTTCATATCGCATAATTTTTCCTTCTATGGCATGTATGTCATTCCTGCGAAGGCAGGAATCCATCTTTTTCGTTCTGTACTGCCGCCTCTGTGTCTATTATTCTTTTCTCATTAACACCGGACTTCAGTCCGGTGCTGGACGTCTCACCAACCGCTTCTTCCAACCGTTTCAACGGTTTTCTTCATGTACCTTTTTTAATATATCATCCGGTCTCGATTCCGAATCGAACTCGCTCAATTTTATTTCCTGCTCCGGGTGAATATTTCTGCCCAATTCCTCGAAGAAATCGTTCCGGTCTTTTCTCTTCGGAAAATGTTTCTTCGCCCATTCCGAACAATATCCTATTCCCGCCTGCCGCTGCAATATCTCATGCGCATATACGATATGCGATCCGGTAAGGAAAAACTCAAGCATCGGCGACAACTCCCTGCCGGCAAAGTCATCCACAAACTTTTGTCCGGGACCGTTCATCTCCGTACCAACTACCGGAACCAAATCCAGATTTCGTGCTGTCTCGACGATTTTACACAGGTTTCGATATTTTTCATCGCCACCTTTCGGCCCATAATTCCGATCCGGGATGACATTGATCGCTGCCACACCCGTTTTCATCGCTATTTCCAGCAGTTCTTCGATTCGCTGTTCTCCGTCACTGGTCCCGTCTAACCAGGTCAGACAGGGAATCCCACCCGCCTGTAATATGAACTCGTTAAATTTATCCATCTGCGGAAACGACCCACCGTCCGGCTGTACATAACCCACACCGCCCCGCTTCATCGTCTTTGCCCTGATTTGATTCAGAAGTTCAGCACCGGCCGGCACCTGCTCCACTTCAATTGCCGTGCCCAGCTTATCCGACCAGTATTCCGCCAGCTTTACTTTATCTTCGAACAGTGCTTCAGCTTTTCTCGCGTATGCTACACATAAATGCCGTTCCGTCGGATTGCCCGCCGGGGCCAGTGATAGTGCGTCCTTTTCGTAATCCAATTCGACCGGCGACAGATGTCGGTTCACCCTTCCCGTCAAATCCAGGTTTCGCTTCTGAGCGGTCTGGCGAAGGCCATTCAGGAATTGCCCTGCCGGGCCGGAAAGTTGTGGTGAGGGAATCCCCACTCCCATATGGTATGTAATCCCCGGCTCACCCGGCGAGGTGATCTCCATATCGGCAAAATCCGGCACAAACACCCGCGTTTCCAAACCGGCGCAAGTCTTCAGTCCCAGTAGCTGCCCCGCCGCGTGAAACTCTTCCAGCCCGTCCAACACATCGAAGTCCACAATCCCCGCCATCGCCAGCCCCCGCTTCCGCGCCAGCCAGGCAAAATGGCTCGGTGAATAACCATAGGCGTTGAATGAGTAAAAGGTATGGCAATGAACATTTATTTCCCTGCCCACCTCCGGCAGCGTAATTTCCCCTGCCTCTACCTTTGCCCATAACAGCCTTAGTGCGTCGCGTCTTTCCTGATTGTCAAAACTATCCAGTTTTTCCATTTGTTGCTTTCACCTGTTGAACAGTCTCTCTTGTAAAAATCAAAAAAGTCAAATTCGGAGCACCGAAAAAGGAAGATTTTTTCGGTATATACTGGCAACACACCATATACATTTTCACCCCCCAATTTTGGGACAATATCAACTCTTCTTATATTCCTTATCCCACAAATTCTTATCCCGCGGCTCATATTCACGCATCGAATACGAATCACGAATTATCTGACGGCCTTGTTGTAGTGAGCCGATTTGACCGGTCGCTATCGCCTGCATTATTACACTTCCGCTTGCTGTCGCCTCGACCGGCCCGGCAATCACTTTTTTGCCGATAGCGTTGGCCGTGAACTGACACAGCAACTCGTTTTGTATCCCGCCTCCGACTATATGCAGCACTTCAATCGGTTTTTGCTTAATGTCTTCCATCATATCCATTACTGCCCGGCACTTGAACGCTAGGCTTTCCAGTACTATTCGGATCAACTGTCCCTTATCGTCGAAAGATTCCTGACCGGTCCGCTTCAGGTAGCGATTTATTTTGCCGGGCATATCACCGGGCGAGAGAAACTCATGGTAATCGGGATCGATTCGGCCCGCGAACGGTTTTGCTGCCGCCGCCATTTCTGTAATCTCGGTATATGACAGTTCCTCGCCTTCCTGCCGCCACTGCCGCCGACATTCCTGCACCGACCATAAGCCTATGATATTTTTCAACAGTCGAATCTTGCCGCACGCTCCACCTTCGTTTGTGAACTGGTATTCGAACGTTTTGTCGTTAATAATCGCGTCCGGAACTTCCAGTCCCATCAAACCCCACGTTCCGCTCGACAGATACGCCCAATCATCGCCTGCTGCCGGTACTGCTACTACTGCGCAAGCCGTATCGTGCGAACCAGCCGCTATTACCGGAACAGCCCCACAGCCAAGCTCGTCCGCCAGTTTGCTTTTCAGCATACCGACCACCGACCCCGTCGGCACAATCTCCGGCATAATCTCACGCGGCAGTTTCAACTTATTGAAAACAACATCGTCCCACTGTCCCGTCGCCATATTCATTAATTGGCTTGTGCTTCCAAGCGAATATTCGGTAAATATCTTCCCGCACAGATAATACTCCACGAGATCGGCGATCATCACAAGATGTTTTGCCCGGCTTAGCGATTTTGTTTCTGCAAGCCGCATTGCCAAAAGCTGATATGCCGAATTAATCTGCATAAACTGGATACCCGTATGCTCATAAATCTCACGTTTCAGCATCAACTCGAACGCCTTATCAGGAATCCCGTCCATCAGCTTGTCGCGGTAGTGGTAGGGATTTTCGAGCAGTTGCCCATGTACGTCAAGCAGACCGAAATCCACTCCCCAGCTATCTACGCTTATCCCACTGATGGGCAGATCGCTGCACTCGACAGCCTTGCCGATCCCCACCTTAATTTCCCCTGCCAGTCGTTGAAAATCCCACCGCAGAGCACCATTCTCTTCGACAGAGGCGTTTGGGAACCGATGGCACTCTTTTAGGGAAATCTTCTTGTCCGAGATGTCCCCCAGCATAACCCGGCCGCTCTCAGCCCCCAGATCGACAGCTATATACTGTTTTGCTTGCGACATTGTTCTTCTCCTGTCCACCAGCCCCCGATGTAAAATCGGGGGGTTCTCAAGTAGGGTGCGATGTATCGCACCTTTTTTTTATAACCGTTCATAGCGATGACGACTCTCCATTATTCGTCATTGCCTCCCTCTGTCTTCTTAATTTCTTAATTTCTTAATTTCTTTAATTCGACGTTGAACGTTGAATGTTGGACGTTCAACTCTTCTTCTCTTCCCTCTTTCTCACCACTCACAACTCATCACTTACAACTTATTCGCTTAATTCGCCATTTTTTTGCCTTGCCATCGGCATATCGCTACAGGTACACTACCTTACGCTAATTATCAGACAATATCAAGTTTTAGGTAGGAGTATTTGAAATGAAAAAAATGACAATGGCGGTAATTGTGGGGAATCGTGGTTTTTTCCCCGATTCTTTAGTCAAACAGGGGCGTAGCGCAATATTGGATATTCTAAATGGGGCCGGGT
>Ga0255419_10084_pt1 | contig 19212 bp, 18 predicted proteins | sample ANMaggSeSYBR02J3_FD_182658 | JGI IMG/M metagenome (GOLD analysis project Ga0255419, IMG submission 182658) | Sediment cell enrichment communities from methane seep in Santa Monica Basin, California, United Staets - ANME aggregate JGI... | ecosystem: Environmental > Aquatic > Marine > Cold seeps >...
ACTCAACAAATATCGATCTATTGGTAGACACATTAAAGAACGACTACCGGCTGGGTGTTGCCAAAAATGGACAGAAAGCGCTTGATTATACAGAAAAGTACCTGCCGGATCTGATCCTCCTGGACATCATGATGCCCGGGATGAATGGATACGAGGTATGTGGCAGACTGAAAACAGCCACTCGAACAAAAGACATTCCAGTAATTTTCATCACTGCAATGACTGAAACAGCGCACAAAACCAGAGCGTTTGAAGCAGGCGCTCTGGATTACATCACCAAGCCTTTTCATACAGCAGAAGTAAAAGCAAGGGTCAGAACACATCTGTCTTTAAAAAAGGCGCGTGAGCATGAGATATATATCGCCTCCAAAATCCAGAGAACTCTTCTGCTTGGTAAACCGCCACGCGATATTAATGGAATACAGATCGCTCAGTTGACGATTCCTTCACAAAAAGTCGATGGCGATTTCTATGACTTTTTTAAACTTAACAACCAGTGTTTTGATCTCGTGGTTGGAGATGTCATGGGCAAGGGGATTCCGGCAGCTTTGTTGGGAGCAGCCATAAAAAGTCATTTTTTGCGCGTTCTAAATGAACTGATTCGTTTGACTGACAAAAAAGAATTTCCCGATCCTGAAAAAATTATTTCATCAGTCCATTCCAGCATGATTGATCAACTGGAAGATATAGAAACTTTTGTTACCTTATGTTATGCTCGATTTGATATGGCAAAGTATCTGCTTAGTTTTGTTGATTGCGGTCATATGCGAACCATCCACTTTCATACTGATTCAAACAGATGCAGTCTGCTTCGGGGAGTGAACATGCCACTGGGCTTTCCTGAACAGGAACCTTTCAAGCAGACTTTGGTGTCTTTTAAACCAGGAGATCTCTTTGTCTTTTACTCGGACGGCCTGACAGAAGCCAAAAACCAGGATGGTGTTTTGTATGGCGAGAAACGTCTGGTCGATTTTGTGCAAAAAAACGCAATAATTGAACCCGAAGAGCTTATAAATATTATCCGAAAAGATGTTGTTGCATTTTCACAATCCGACATTTTTGATGATGACCTCACGTGCGTGTTGGTCGGTATTGAGAAAAAATCTACGAGTCAGGCTCTGTTAGATAAAGCAAAACTCGAAATCAAGAACGATCTGACAGAACTGGCACGAGTTCGAGACTTTGTTCGGAATTTTTGTGAAGGTGTCCCGGATCTTCCTCTTGATAACAACCGCATAAACTTGATCGAATTAGCTGTTACCGAAGTTACGACCAACATCATTAAACACGCATATGGTGAACATACTGGTGAGCAAATTCAAATAAATGCCCTGCTATTGGATGACAAAATTGTTCTTCAATTTTACGATTGGGGCAAAGAGTTTGATCCAAAGTCGGTTCCACTGCCGATATTTGACGGATCACAGAGTGGTGGATTCGGTCTTCATATCATTTCTCATACCGTAGATGAAGTGGTATATTCACGTGATAAGAAAGGGAGAAATTGCGCCAGCCTGAAAATTAAGCTAAATAGAGGAGATTAACATGAAATTAAGCACGGAAAAAATTGGCGATGTGACAGTTGTAACAGTGCTGACAGAAGTTCTGGATGCAAGCAATGCTGAAGAATTTAAAATAGCCACAACTCCCATACTTGAAAAAAACAACAAGGTTGTGTTTGAAATAAGTCAAATAAAATTTATGGACAGTTCCGGATGCGGAACCCTGCTATCTTATCTCAGGCAGTTGAAGAGTTCAAATGGAACTCTCAAGCTGTGCGGAGTACAAGAACCGGTCCGCAGGCTGTTCGAGCTTGTTCGAATTGATCGAATAATTAAAATTTTTGACACAAAAGAAGAGGCTATAAAATCATTTTAAGAATATTTAGGAATTGAGGGATTGGGGAATTTAGGGATTAGGGAATTAAAATCAATAAAATACCTTCAATTCCTAAATTCCTAAATTTGTCATGATCCATAATAATTAATTAACAATTGTTCTATCTTTTCTTCCAGCATTTCATATGAAAGATAACGCCATCCCAGCATATAATTTTTTTCAGCCACCTGAGCCATTCGTTCAGAATCGTTTAGAAGATCATTAATTTTCTTTATTGTCTGTTTTGTTATATAGTTATCAAAAGAAATAACATCAAAACCTTTTGGTTCAATGTCAGCCACAAAAATTGAATACCTGTTAATCACTATAGGTTTTCTGAAATAGATTGATTCGACGAATGCATTGCCGTAACCTTCATATACTGACGGATAAGCTATAAGATCCGCATGTTGATAAACATCCCATAATGTAAAGATTTTCCTGCCATTTTCGTCAAAACCTCTTTCAAAGCCTATCCTGTCCGAGATTATTTTAAGGTCAACATCTATTAGTTTTACGAATTCTTCTATCCGCATTAAATAATCTTGCCCTTCATCTTCGGCTTTGTGAGTTATCACAAGAGAAGCCTTAGGATAATCAAGCCTTTTTACAAGCTCTAATGATATTTCTATTCCTTTTCTTGAAACAACCCTTGTTGGTTGAAGGACAAAAAAAGCGTCATCATCAAGGCCGATTTCTTTTTTCAGGTCTCTGTTGAAATCATCTATTTTTGGAGGCAGTATTTTAAAATCAACAATATTTGGTATTAATGTCCAACTGGCTCCTGTAAAACTGGCAAGTTTATGTCCTGCAATTGAATTAATTACCACATGTTGAATCTTAGGATGAACAGGTGGAAAAGCGGATCTTAAATAATCTGAAGCAACAGGGCTGCTAAATCTATCTCTTTCCCAGAAAAAATCATGATGGTGGGCAATTGTTGGAATTCCGGTTTCTATTATAAACTCAGTTATTGCAAGACCCAATGGAATATTTACAGGAATTGCCAGGGCATTTTGTACTATGAGAATTTCAAATCCAAATTTAGAATGATAGTTTTTAATCTCCTCTTTCAGTTCTTCTTTTATTTGCTGAATTTTCCTGCTGATTTCAGAAGTTCGTTTTTTTTCAACAAATATAGCTTGGTATAATTTTAAAATTTCTTCGTGTTTAAAATGAGCTTTAGGCGTCAGGTAGGAAATTGAAGGATCTGTATCAAGCTCTCCTGCCATATAATACACGGAGCAACCCTTTGAGTTAAGAACTTCTGACCATTTCCTAGTTTCAAGTGAAACTCCGTCCAGCCCTGCAAATCTTGTAGAAATAAAGCCAAAAGAAGGTTTTTTTCGATCCCAGATACTCATATTTATTGCTCTTTTCTTTTTATGTAATTCAGGTAGATAGGTTAAAGGCTAAAGACTGAAGCTCCCTTTCACCTTCAGTCTTCAGCCTAAACACCTAAGTAGTTACTAATATACATTGCCTTAAGAAACAAGAAGCATTTTAACCATAGCCTTCCATGATCTTGAAAACCTGATAAATAACTATGACTATGAAAAAGCTTTGAATTTGGTGGATAGGCTGTGGGAGCTTCAGCCTTCAGCCTATCCACCTATTCAATACATCGCTTACACGGCGCAAACCCCTCCCATAAAGCATCCCATTTACTTGAAAAAAAGATTCTGTTTTTAAAGCCGGTTCTTTTTCCGAAAGTACATGTTTCAAGATGAAATCGTTTTGATTTTTTATTGCCTAAGTACCTGTTCTTTTCTTCTTTCCAATTCTTCCATATCCCTTTTTTAGCTGTCATCGCATCCCTTTGAGCCCCAAGTAGTTTTTTATTGTATCTTTTATTAGGACCCCGGTAAAGGCAATAGGCATGTCCCTGTCCTATCATGACTTTGTTAACAAATGTACCATCTTCCAAAAATACATAGGCAAGCAATCGTCCGTACTGATCATGTTTTTCCTTATCAAATTCTAAACGCACTTTCTTTGATAACACCATATTCTTATTATAATTTTTAGCACTATATCCGAATGGCTCCGCTTTTTTGCCCTTATGATCTATTTCAGGAGCATTTATCCCTATGTATCGTACGCGCCTGCCATCCATAAGAACAATTGTATCACCATCATCGACCCATTTAACACTGTGCCGGTTTTCAGCAAATGATTGACCAACAGAAAAGATTAAAAGGATAAACAAGCAGCAAAAGATATAATAAAAGTAACTGTTCACGGTTGTCGGTTCACAGTTCACAGTTTTTTTCAATGAACTATGCAACGATCGAAGCATTTTGGATATTGATTTCAAATTGTGCAATATTTATAAACCTTCTGTTTTTTCAACCGTGAACCGATAACTGTAAACCGTGAACGGCTACTAATGATGAAATCGTTTCGCTCCGCCAGTTTATAAATTGGCAGAATACCTTATTCAAAATTCGATGTTGGACGTTCGATGTTCGATGTTCATCTTTTTTGTGGCCAGCCCACAATGTCGTGCTGCGCTTTTATCAAGCATTTCCGGCAGCCCACCACGTTCAGATGGAATAAATCCAAGAGACTTTTTCCATACTTCATCATCTTCCATACAAAAGTATATAAGCACATCAGGTGCCACACTCCTTATATAAGAGACTATTTTTTTATAAAGTTCGATACGAAGCGGCTTGAAATACCTCATCTTGCCGTCAATGCCTGTAATAAATTCTCCATATATAATTTTTGAATCAGGAAAGCGTTTCTTTATAATTGATTTTAAGGACGGCATAAAACGAAATGTGCCAAGACTTATCCAGACAATATTCTCTGAAGATACATGGGAAAAAAGCTGTTCAATTACTTTTCTGTAATCTTTTTCGCAACCGTCATATATGATCATTGGATCAAAATGGAAGGCAAGAGGATATCCCCATTCCTCACACTTTGCCGCTGCTTTAAGCCTTGCAGCAAGTGATGTGGTACGAAGTTCTTCATTCCCTATGACTCTAATTGTATTGAGTGACCAAGCAACAATTGTTTTGTGATTATGCCGGAGAGGTTTTAATTTTTCGATAGCTGTTGTTTTGGTTTTTAACTCCAAAACAGCATATGATTGCCTTGAGAACTTTGGAACAAGAAAAGCCGAGAGGTCTGTCCACATTTCCCAGATCATACTGTCTGTAAATTCTCCAGTACCGATTCTGGATATACTTTTTTTCGCAAACAGATTATTCAGCTCAGCCTCAAGGTCGTTCCTGTTGACAAAGTACTGAAGCACAGGCGGATGAAAGTAAGACTGCATTATACAGTATGAACAATCCATAGTGCAGAATGTCCCTATATGTAGAATCTTATAATCACAGCATGTGTAATATCGAGTGCCGGGACATTTCCTGATAAAATCACCTTTATTTCTGGTCAGGAAAAGTATTTTTTTCCCTTCATGGACAGGATCATCTGCACAGGAAACCGCATCATAGACTTCACGGGCATTATTTACAACTACGGCAGGAACTTTCAAGCGTGATAGAATTGAAGCAACTTGAATGGAATCAACAACATCTTTGTCTATATATATTTGCTTTATTTTTTGTAACACTTTAGCGCTTTTAAATATTATTTTTTGGACAGGATTTACAAGATATTCAGGATTTAAATTATTGAAACTTTTCCTGTTAATCCAAATCTAAATCCTTATACCTTGATACACATCTTCTTCATGCTGTGATTATATTTTATGATTTACTGGATAGCTACGATGAGAATTGGCTTTGTTTGTGCATTTTAAATAAAATCTTGTTTATCCTGTTATCCTGTCAGATTCTTTTTCAAAAGGCTAAATTGTTACTATTTTTTTATTCCCCTGGCAAATATTTCAAAATCGTCTTCAAGAGTTAGTTTCAAATAGTTCTTATCGTTATTAATAACCCTTTTGCTTTCTTCGCGAAGTACGGCACCGCAAAAAAGAGCCCAAAGTGCTTCTGCAAAAACAACCGGTTTCTTGTCTATAAAAACATTTTTCTTTATTCCCTCTTCAAATATATCAGCCATTTCCTTGATTGAATTATTTGACAATTCTTTTATGTCTGAAACTAGCTGAGGGGATAAATTTTTAAGGCTTTCGCCTGATTGTAAATGAAACATGTTGATAAGTATTAAAGGATCAAATTCATAAACGTCATACATGGCTTCTTTTAATGCTTTTATTTTCTGTTTCGGATCTAACTCCTTTTCACTGCGTACATGTTTTAATTTAATATTTAGATATTGTAGTATCCTGAGAGAAAGGGAAGCACATAGCTCATCTTTGTTTTTAAAATAAAGATAAAGGGTGCCTGGACTTAACTCAGCTTCATTGGCAATATCTTCCATTGTAGCCTTGTTAAAGCCCTTTAGAGAAAACACCCTTTTTGCGGCTATCATTATCTGCTGCCGCCTTCTTCCTTTCTCCCGTTCTTTCCTTTCCTGTATTCCCATAATTTCTGAATCCCATTTATTTCCTAAAAAGCCATATAATTGATATCCGATATTTAGTCAAGGGGAAATATTCATTTTCTAACGACTAAACGCGTCCCCCCAAGTCCGCACACAGCTTGGGAAGCTCCCTTCTTTTACACCAATTGAGATAATAATGTTTTTACAGGAACAATGATGGGTTGTTTTGTTGAAAAAGACGCCTGAAAAGCATGAAGTGCATGGATTTGTTTTTGAAAATGAAACAGATTTTTGCTCACAGATTTTCCTTTATCGGTCCACCGATGGACGGCTTTCAATAAATGAGATGCGACAAAGTTTTCTGACTTTGCACCAGATAATTTCTTGCACGGAGATGGGATGAAGATTATATAGGAAATATCGTCCCATAAGCTTATCCCCACCCCTTTTAAAGACATCCAGTCTGGAGCTTCCAGTAACGATAATCCTTACTCCCGGGCTGTAAACATCAAAAAGCCTTTGAGAAAAGGGACGGCTTTCGGGACGTACATTAGTTTATAAGTTAATATAAGTGCATTTCATTTGACATCGTACTATTTCAAAATGGTTTTTCGGTATCTTCAATCCAAAAAGTATCCTCTTGCATGCTTAGGAACGTGGACGAAATAACTTCCACAAGTAGGCGCATAGATTTGGGTCAAATTTGTTCGATCTCAAATCACAAAAGTTGATGGAATAGCGGGCTATTTTGATATTTTTTTGATTTGAGATCGGGCAAAGGTGGCCTGAAGCTGTGATGCATAGTTGGGGAAGTTATTTCGTCCACGTTCCTAACACCAAAATGATTGGTGCAAATTCCGATGCAAGCGTGATTAACCGGAGGGATCCAGCTTAGTTTATAGCTGCCGAAACAGTTGCGAATGAAGTCCTGCGTTCAATAAAACATCTTCGATCTTTATTTTTTTTTCCATATATTTTTATGATTTTCATACTATCTTCGGTCGTCCTGCGATCCAATCCATTTCTACGATCTAGTTTACTTCTGCGGTCCTTATTTGATCTTCGTGCAGGAATGTGTTCAGTATAAGAAAATTGTCGCCTGTCAATACCCGAACGTCTGCCACCATAATCTATTATTGCTAAAACAGCAGATGCAATGCTCAAAAAAGTAACTCCTTATAGTATTATAGACTTTCAGATTATCAATCAAAATCTTCGACAACGTACAACTTAGCACGACTTACTCAGATTTTTCCTTCTAGCCTTGTGAAATGAATTATCTGAAAGTCTATAGAATACAGTTTAAAGTTTCGGCTGAAGATGTGAAAAATCAAATTTGTTTACTGAAATTACTGAATCAAATTAAAACTTTAATGGATGTAATTATTTTATAAGCAATTAAAATGCCAACATATTAAAGTTACAGGAAAAAACAATTAAACAATTAGTTTAAAAACTTCAACTTCAATTAGTTATGGAGATATAATATTTTTTATTTTTATAAAATTGAGGTAATTATGATTTTAAAATATGTAATTAATTACATAAAAATTGTGTAATTATTGAAAAAATTATGAAATAAACTTCACAGTTGGAGTTATAAATATATTTGTAGCCGTTCCGTGAACGCTTACAATTTTGTTTATCCTGAGCCTCTTGCAGAAACAACTCCGATCGACAGTGCAGGGCTACATAATGTGCCACAGCTCACGCCTCTATGCAATATATAGTGTGCGCAATGTGTTTTTATGTGTTTCTGCAAGAGGCTCTTTACTTTACTTTATGAAAAGTTTTATATATATTATTTTTTCTTCAACCTTTACCATCATGACCTTTTGTGATATTAAATTTATTATACTACATTTCAATCGTTTTCCTATCAACAAAAAAAGGAGAAAATCATGAAAAGGTTTCGGCATGTCAACTTGGCGCTTTTAATAGCATTTTTATTTTCAACAGGTTGTGAAACAACCAGGAATATACAAAAATCAATAACCTCAATTAGATCACCGGCATACCATGAACTGATTACTCAGGTGCCCGAGGACATGAAAGATGATGTTTACAAGGCCGAATTTGACATGAAAGTATCCGGAGAAAAACTAAAGCTGGCAAAACTTAAAAACAATCTGGCCGTTAATCAGGAAAATTATTCAGACAGCGAAGTGGATCTTGCTAAAAAGCTCTATAAACAAGCTGAAATAACATTAGAAATTCAAAAACTTGAAGCAATAATGAAGTCGGGTCTTGGTGAAAATAAAGATAACATCAAAACCCTGGCAAACCTGAAAAGCAAAAAGCTCCGATCCGAGGCTGACAGAATCAATATCGAAGCAGAGTTGGAAACCACTAAACTTGTAATCAACGACCTTCTTAAACAAATAGAAGGCCGGGAAGAAATGATCAGGGATATGAATATGGATGAAAAATCCGTTGAGAATAGTATAGCTGAACCAATTGAAACGGGCAATCAAGAACAGGAGATAGATCAGGAAATAGAACAGGAGTTCTAAACTTTTCAACCCATCAAAGATGTCCTTTTTCGGAGTAGTCAAAAAAACTACCGGCTCTTCTTGACAGCGCATCCTTCGCCCCATTAAATTTTCGCTTTATTCGAGTCTATAATTATGATTGAATCAAAATATCTTAAAGATAGTATTCAAAACATAAAACAGCTCTTCGCGATTCCTGCGTTAAGAAAATTCGAGACAAAGAATCTGGGCAAAATGCTCAGGCTAAGCAAGGTAAGGCGATACGAAAATGGAGAGATAATTATCAAAGAGGGTGATATAGACCCGTGGTTTTACTTTATTCTTTCCGGCAAGGTACGAATAGAAAAAGATGGAGTTACTATCAGTACAATAAGTAAAACCGGTGAAATTTTCGGCGAAATGAGAATTCTGGACAGGTTAAGCAGGTCGGCATCGGTCTATGCAGAGGAGGAAACAATATGTCTTGCCGTTAACACCGCTGCTACCGACAGGCTCCCTTCAGATGATGAAACTGCAAATTTTCTACTCTTATTGTATAAAGTATTTGCGGAATATCTATCAATCCGATTACGATTAGCAAACGAAGAACTGGTCGAAACCAAAAAGCAACTGGAAATTCTGGCAGAAAAGATTAAATGAAAAAAACTGTTTCCTTTTCAAAAAATTCCACAAATGTGTTCTTTCATATTCTAACGAAGTGCAATCTCAATTGCAGGCACTGTTATATAAACAGGGAACAGCATGGAGAAAACACCCTTCCTTTGTCAACAATAGAGGTATGGCTCGGCGCTTTTGCCGAAAAAAGCAATATTGCCAATGTCATTTTTCTCGGTGGAGAGCCTACAATTCACCCCGACCTTTCTTTTGCCATAAAAAAAGCAAAAAATATGGGGTACAACTCCATAACTGTTGACACAAACGGATATCTCTTTAATGACATACTTTCAAGAGTTTCGCCTGATGATGTTGACTATTTCAGTTTCAGCCTTGATGGGGCAACAAGAAAGACAAACAATATGATCAGAGGAGAAGGATCATATGACAAATGCATAGAAGGTATAAGAAAAGCCGTTTCCATGGGGTTTGGCACAAGTCTTATCTATACAGTAAGCAGCGCCAATATACACGAGCTTGAAATGATGGTGCCCCTGCTGGATGATCTGAATATAGAACGATTTTTCGTGCAGGTTATAGGTATCAGGGGCAAGCCGGCCCAAATAAATCAAGAAAAATTACAGGTTTCCAGATCCGAATGGTTAAGCATAATACCCGACGTTGCTGAAAAAGTCGCAAAGCGCGGCATAACCGTCTCATATCCAAAAGTTTTTTTAAGCAGCGAAGAAACCTTTGAATGCGCGGGTCTTGTGGCAAAAAATTATTTCATCTTCCCCAACGGAAGGGTTTACAGATGCCCTATCTGCGAAGACTTCCCTTTGCACAGCATGATCTTTAAAGACAACAGGCTCGTCAATACAGGCAAAATAAATGAAAACGATTTTTTTCATCTTAACATACCTGAGGGGTGTGTTATGAACAAGCTCATACAGTCTGAAAATCTCAGCTACAAAAGCAATGGTACACCTGAATACAAAATTGCATGCTGCCTGCTGAAAGAAGAAATTAAACATTAAAACGAAAATTTATAATATCTCCATCCTGAACGCAGTACTCTTTGCCCTCGAGCCTGACAGTGCCTTTCTTTCTTGCCTCATTATATGTACCGGCATCCATAAGATCATTATAGGAAAGAACCTCTGCACGTATAAATCCTTTCTGGAAGTCTGTGTGAATCACTCCGGCAGCATCAAGCGCTGTTGCTTCTTTCTTTGTTGTCCATGCCCTTACCTCATCCTCGCCGACAGTAAAAAAAGAGATAAGACCCAGCAGCGCATATGACCGCTTGATGACCCTGTCCATAGCAGAAGCAGTAATATTAAACTCATCAAGAAAGTCTTTTGTATCTTCAACAGACATCTGCGCAAGCTCCTGCTCCAGCTTGCCCCTTATCACCATACAGTCTTCTTTGGAAGTTGTGTCATCTTCTGCATCGGGGATTCCGTCATCATCATCCTCATTGTTAAACAAAACCAGCTTCGGCTTTGCTGACACAAACGCATAACCCTTTAAAATATGCGCAGAGGATAGATCGCTGTTTTTTCTTAAAGAAATCTCTTTTTCAAGACTGTCAAGGCATTCTTTTAAAAGAGTGACTTCCTCCTTATTTATATCCCTGCTGCGCTGCATGTCCTGTTGCAGGCGCTCCAGACGTTTTTCAATAACAACAAGATCTTCAATAATAAATTCCTGATCCAGTTTAACAAAATCGCTGAAAGGCTCAGGCTTATCAAAACCAAATCCTGCAAAGTTGCGAACCACATGGATCAAAGCATCGCAATCTCTTATTTTAGTCCATATATTCTGCTCCTTGTTTTTATCTTTGCTCTGCGTTCCTATGCCGGGCAGAAAATACTCAACCTGGGCATAAATGGTTTTTTTAGGCTTATACATATCGCTTAAAAAATCCACGCGCCCGTCCGGAACCCTTACGGCAGCTATATGGTCTTTACTTTTGCTCCCGATTTCTATTGTGTTCTTTGTTAAAGCTTCAAATATGGTAGACTTCCCAGACTGTGGAAGACCAACTATTCCTAATTTCATAAAATTTCCTTATTCAATATAAATGTCAACTATTCACCAACGAGTTTTCCGAGTTTCCTTCTTTGATATCATCAAAATCTCTGCGAACTTCCTCTATTTTATTCCGATATCCATCTCCATCTCCATACTCAAAAAATTTACCATAACGACTATGATTTAAAGCGGTTCTCCTGGCATGTTTAATCGGACACCAATACTGCTCAGTTCTTGCGGCCACTTCCTGGACATATGCAATCAACCCATTAAAGTATCCGCAATATGCACAATTCAGTTTCTCAATTCCATTAAGGTAACTGAGAGAACGACGATCTATCACAATGTATTTGTTTCGTTTCACCCTGGGTATGCCATAGACTCGAAAGCATATAGCCTGATAAAACGTTACAACTAAATCCATGAATAAGGCAGGTAAAATACAAAACCATATTACCGGTGCAGTCAGAATGTTCAATAGCTCTGCATCGGATAAATAACGTGAAACAGTTTTAACAATAGCTTTATGCTTTTTTTTGACATTCTTTTCAAAAAGCACTTTTCCGCCGCGGATCTTATAAAAAAACATCTCCTCCTGGTTTTGAATTTCCTCGGCAAGTTCTTTTTCCAGTTTTTTTATCTTTTCTATAAGAAGCTGTAGTTTATTTTCCATTTATTATCCTTTTTTGAGTTTTGATTTTACAAACATAGCTGGATAAAGTTTTATGTCATTTCCGGCATCTCTTTTATGTACACGTCATGCTTTGGATAAGGAATCTCTATCCCTGCTTCGTTGAACGTCTTGTAGATCTCAGTGTTAAGCCTGTCGAGCACAATGCCTATGTACACCGGCTTGTCAATCCAGGCAAGAAGTTCGAACAAAAGCCCGGAGTCTCCGAATTCGCGGAAGCGGACCCGTGGCTCCGGCTGGTCGCAGACGTGGTCTATGTTCTTGACGCAGGCGTGCAGAATTTCGCGCACCTTATCTACGTCGCTGCCATAGGCAACCGATACCTTGGCCCGGACTCGCATCTTCTGGTGGGGCCCTCCGGTTTCGTTGACGATCTTGCTGTTCGCGATAACAGCGTTCGGCAGGGTAACTTCTACATCATCGCGGGTAAGGAGGCGGGTAGAACGTATGCCTATATCCGTAACCACACCCCTTGTTCCGCTTTCAAGAATTATGAAGTCTCCGATTTTGTACGGCGCATCCGCGAGAATAAATACACCAGCAAATAGATTCGCCAGAGTGTCCTTGGCCGCAAAACCAACCGCGATACCAACTATCCCTGCCGAAGCAATCCATGAAGTAACGTTTATTTGCCAGGCTACAAATGCAAAGTAGAGCGATCCTCCGATCACCACGATCTTCAGCACAATCTCGAACAGCGGCAGGGTCTTGGGTTGAATCCAGGAAACCCGGTCCGCCTGACGGCTAAGAACCGCAAGCAAAATGGTGCCTGTCTGCATTGCCGCCCTTCCCCAGATAATCACGGCAAAAGTCTTTATTATGCCTGTTGCTATAAAATTTATCGTGGGTTTGAAATCGAGGTCCACTATCGCTAAGGCAATCCCTGCAAGGATAATGGAATACACAACAGGGCCGTGAAGGACATCGGCAAGCCGGTTATCCACCTGAGTCCTGGTCTTTTTGCTCCAAGACAAAATAAGGCGGGTAAAAATAAGCCTTGCAAAGAGCGCCGCCAATATTGACCCAGCCAGGATAAAACCCACCCGTACATACGGCATCTGCAAAAAATCGAAGAAAATTCTGATCATCTGTTCCATGGTTCACCTTCCGTCCTCATATGATAATTCTCCAGATTGATCTTATCTATCAAATTCATCCTTACAAGTCAAAAAGAAGGACACGGCTAAGTCATTTTCTGTAACTTCTCAAAAAGTTCTGGTAAAAACAAAAAAGACGAGTCCGCTGGTGATGAAATGTAAAATAGCTGACTGTTTGAGCATCTTAGTGAGCTTTGAGAAAAAAACAGCGCATAAGAAAATTTATCTTTAAGACATTTGATCTATCGCTTAACCAATACGTATTAAAAGGATTGGCCACTGTTTTTTCTTTAGGCTCACTTGGGCGAGTTTCAGATATTCTTACATTTTATTATCAGTGGGCGAGTCTTGTATCATGTAATTTGAAGGCGCCAAGCTCGCAAAGAAAAAAAATAAAAAACACCCCCAAATGGCGCTTGTTAAGTATTTTTGAATTTGATATTTAGCCGGAAATTACACAATTTCAAACCAACTAAAAAATTGAGCGTAGGTCTTATGAAAAAAGTATTGGTAACCGGCGCCACGGGACAGATCGGTTCTGAGTTAACCCTCTTGTTGCGCGAAAACCTTGGCAGTGCCGGCGTTATTGCAGCAGGTCATATCAAAAAACCAGACCAGGCTTTGCGCGAATCAGGCCCCTTTCACTATATCGACTGCACCCGGATCAATACCATCGCCGAACTGGTCAAAAAATACAAGATCGATACGATATACCACCTTGCCTCCGTGCTTTCGGCCAGCGCTGAAAAAAATCCCCAGATAGGCTGGCAGGTGAACGTCAACGGACTTTACAATGTCCTTGAAGTGGCACGGGAATACGGCTGCGCAGTGTTTACCCCCAGCTCCATCGCCATCTTCGGACCCTCCACACCGTTGCAAAACACCCCGCAAGACACGGTTCAGCGTCCTACCACCATATATGGAGTCACCAAGGTCGCGGGTGAGCTGCTCTGCGATTATTATTTCAAACGATTTGGGGTGGACACCCGCGGAGTACGCTATCCAGGACTGATTTCCTATAAAACGCCACCGGGCGGCGGCACCACTGACTACGCCGTAGAGATCTATTTTGAGGCGGTCAAGCATAAAAAATATACCTGCTATCTGAAAGCAAAGACGTGTCTGGACATGATGTATATGCCGGATGCGCTAAAAGCAGCCATCGAGCTTATGGAAGCAGATCCCGGCAAACTCAGGCATCGTAATGCATTTAACGTCACGGCCATGTCCGTTGCCCCTGAAACCATTGCTGCTGAAATCAAAAAATTGATACCTGATTTCACCATTGCATATCAAATCGACCCGCTGCGCCAGGCAATCGCCGACTCCTGGCCGGACAGTATGGATGATAGTGCGTCCCGGCAGGAATGGGGCTGGAAACCGGAATACGATCTGCAAGCAATGACCCGGGATATGATCCAAAATATATCTAAAATATTGGAGGATCCATCATGACAGTCACCCCCTTAGAAGATCTGCTGCAACAAAAACTTGATGAACTAAAAGCAACCGGTCTGCGCAAAGGCAAGGAAAAGGTGATTACCGGTATCAAGCCGGCTGAAGGCAAAAACGGTCCGCGCTGCTTTCTCGCAGGCTATGGAAAAAAAGCGTTTTTGAGGTTGAATTCCAATTCCTATCTTGGATTGTCTTTAAATACTGAAATCATTGCAGCCGAAGAAGCCGCTGTTAGACAATTCGGCACTGGTCCCGGCGCGGTGCGCTTTATCAGCGGCACTTACAGCCCCCATGTAGAACTTGAAAAAAAATTGGCCGCCTTTCACCAGCGTGAGGCTGCCATGATCTTCAGCTCGGCCTATGCCGCAGTGATGGGCGTGATCACGCCGCTGATTGACAGCGAAACCATTATCATCAGTGATGAACTCAACCATAATTGTATAATCAATGCGATCCGGCTGGCCCGGCCTAAAGAAAAGCACATCTATCGTCATCTTAACATGGCCGATATGGAAGAAAAAATCAAAAAGGCGCTGGGCAAAGGGCGCCGGGTACTCATTGTAACCGATGGTATTTTCAGCATGCGCGGAGACTACGCACCATTAGACACAATTAGCGCAATCGCCGCCCGGTATAAACCGCAGTTTGAAGGCGGAGTGAATACCCTCGTAGATGATTCTCACGGAGTCGGCGCCTTCGGTCAAACCGGCCGCGGAACCGAAGAATATACCGGGGCGCAGGGCATTGACATGATCGTGGCCACCCTGGGCAAAGCTCTGGGCGTAAACGGCGGCTATATCGTCTCCTCTGCAACCATTGTCGAATATTTACGAGAGACAGCGCCGTTTTATATCTATTCCAACCCCATCACCCCTGCAGAAGCCGGCGCAGCCATAAAGGCACTGGAAATAATAGACAGCAAACAGGGAAAACAATTATTGGAAAGACTGAGTAAGCTGACCAAAAAATTTGAACAAGGGCTGGTGGACCTGGGCTACGAGATTATTGCAAGTGAGCACCCAATTGTGCCTTTGATGGTCAGGGATACACAGAAGACATCGCAACTGGTCGACTATTTGACTGCAAACAGCATCCTGGCTACAGGCTTGAATTATCCGGTCGTTCCTAAAGGCGACGAGGAAATCCGTTTTCAGGTTGCGGCTGATCATACCGAAAAGGATATCGATTACGTCCTTGAAGTGTTAAAGCGGTTCAATTACGCAAGCTCATAACTGATAACCTCTCCAGATATTCACCAATAATCTTCAATTTGTTTTTTGACCGAGCCCTTATTCAAATTGAACTGTTCCAAATATCTTTCCTAAAGAAATTTCTTTTTCCAAAACATTTTTTAGTTTTCTGCCACATTCTTCAGAACAAAATAAAAACATACAGTCCTTACCGTCCTTTTTGGCTTCTGAACCTTGAGCTGTTACCATCATATAAATAGGCTTTTCTTCAGAAACCAGACCTATCTGGATACAATGGCTTTCGTATTCAGATAAATCAACATCTGGTTTTAGCTTTGCGCCTGCGCCAAAAACTTCCATGTCGTCGCTGATATGGTTATGGCACCAAGCACATTTACTCAGGGCTTCTTCATCTGGGATAATATTAAATTCCATGACATCCTCATGCTTCCACCTAAATTGAGCGATTTTTTACTCGACCTGTACCAATCTCTTGCGCATCAAGGACTTGCGAAAAGTCTCGACATATCCATTGGTATGCCTGCGTTTTTCGCAAACCTTGCTGCATCAAGATCTGTGCACATTTCTTCGCAAAAAATCGCTCAACTTAGGTTCCATAAATATTTTTATTTCCTTCCAACGTCTCCGCATCACCTACAAGCAGGTGAACGGGCATTTGCAAATGCTACGTTTTCCTCAAACCTGGCAAATGTTACAGCCGCCCTACCCTGCTTATTAGAGTGTGAGCGATTGTTATGTGTCTTGATGAAGCAGAGTGCTTTTTTGATACAAAAGCTCTGGATCCAAATCCAAATGATTTGACCACTTAATTGTATCGAAGCTAACTGTTACCGAATTAAATAAGGAAACATCTTTTAATTTTGAGAATTTTCCATGATATAGGACTATATATCTGGAAAATGTTTCCACGTATCCGTATATTAAATTCAACTACGGTAAATATTTTTCTTGAATTTTTTAACTCTTTTATCTGTTATTAAATTTTATGTAACTACTCAGGTGGATAGGCTGAAGGCTGAAGACTGTTAGGAAAAAGCGCATTTAAAAGCCATGTTTGGTGCAAAAATCAGATATTTCCGCCAAAGTACGGCAATTGTGCTCTTATGACCCCTTCAGTCTAAACAGCTTCAGCCTGAATACGTGAGTAGTTACGTAAGGAGTATTAATGAAATCAGGATTTCCAATTTTTATCAGTGTGTTCCTCACTATATACGGAGGGTTGCACTACTACATTTACAAAAAGGCAATCAAAATACTGCCTCTGGGTAAGTGGGTAACCATTGCCTTCCTCGGTTTCATGATTTTTGCACCGCTGCTGATCAGGCTTTTAACCAATGCCGGTTTTACCTCAATTGCAGTTCCTTTGGCCTGGATCGGATACACCTGGATGGGATTTGCCTTTCTTTTCGTTTTCCGTGGTACTGGACTTCTATCAACTCTCAGTTAAGGCGGGAGGAAAACTGCTGAGGTTTGATGCATCCTTAATCACACTGCCGTCACCATTCTATTCTGTCCTTGTAGCGGCTATTCTAAGTTTGATAGCGACTGGTTATGGTTTTGTCGCCGCCAGACAGATCAACGTCGAATGGATACATATCCCGACAATAAAACTGGACAAGATGTCCGAGCCCTTTCGCATCGTCCAGATTTCCGATCTGCATCTGGGACTACTCAGCGATGAGAAGCGACTGCGCCGCCTTGTTGAAACCATTGAGTCAATTCGCCCGGATGTCGTAGTCTCAACCGGCGATCTAATCGACATGCAACTGGACCATCTGTATGGATTTGCGGATTTACTCCTTAAACTGAATCCAAGATTTGGAAAATTTGCCGTAACCGGAAACCATGAAGCATACGTGGGTCTTGATAAAGGTTTGTTATTTACAAAACGGGCCGGTTTTAAAATGCTTTCGTATGAAGGAGTCAAAGCAGGCGGCATCATCAATATCGTGGGAGTGGACGATCCGGCGGTATCAACACGTCTAAAGATAAACCCACCCGCCGAGGAGGCTGTTCTGCAACACTATCCCAAAAAGGAGTTTACACTGCTCTTGAAACACCGGCCAAAAGTGATTCCAGCGTCAATGCAATGGTTTGACCTGCAATTATCAGGGCACACTCATGGGGGGCAGATATTTCCGTTCAATCTGGTAACCAGATTAGTGTATCCCGCTAAAACAGGCCTGTCGCAAGTAGGTCATGAAACATGGCTCTATGTAAATCGCGGCATAGGGACATGGGGCCCTCCGATTCGTTTTCTGGTTCCACCGGAACTGACAGTTATCGAGTTGCGTCCCGGCACAGGTACTCAGGTGGATAGGGGCTGAAGTAAAGCTTCCTTCCACCTTCAGCCTTCAGCCTTCCACCTTCAGCCTTATTAATTAATAAATAATGGCGAGTTACTTTCAGGTAGCATTTTACTATCCCTTGCCATTCTGAATAGCGTGTTAACTGCTTCTTCTCCTTCTTTCCCTAAATTCAGAGTAAAATCATTAACGTAAAGGTCTATATGCTGACGAATTACCTCTGGGGACATTTCCTGCGCATATTTTTTAATATAATTATCTGCTTCATTTCTATGATTAAAGGAATATTCCACGCTTGATCGTATTAAATCTTCTATCTTTCTTGTGATCGAAGATGTTATATCCCTTCGAACAACAATACCTCCCAGAGGAACTGGAAGTGATGTTTTTTCTTCCCACCACTCTCCGAGGTCAATAACTCTGACAAGTCCGTATTCTTCATAAGTAAACCTGCCTTCATGAATTATAACACCGCATTCATATTTATCATTTTGAATTGCCGGCATTATCTGTTCAAAGGGCATTGGAACTGCTTCAGGATTTTTGGAAAGATAAAGACCAAGCAGCATGCATGCTGTGGTCCACATGCCGGGCACCGCTATTTTTTTTGAGGAAAGCTGTTCAATGTCAAATCCGGGTTTTGCTACTAAAAGAGGGCCGCAACCTTTTCCAAGCGCTGCACCGCTTCTAAGAAGACCATACTCTTCGACAAGATGACCAATGGCGGCAAAAGACAATTTTGAAATATCATAAACCCCTGCCCTTGCATGCTGATTCAGCGTCTCTACATCTGCGAGTTTGATTTCAAATTTAAGTTCGCCGCAGTCAATCACATTGTGAGCAAGAGCATAAAAAATAAAGGTGTCATTTGGACAGGTTGAGTAGGCGAGTTTTAATTTTTTATCCATAAGCCTTTAGAACCGTTTCGTCTATTTATTTGTGTAGTTCGAGCAGGTGCAGAATGTTAGGCTTTCGGGACAATAGTTTATAAGTTAATAGTTAAGCTTTTAACGAGTAATTGTGGCGTAT
>Ga0255419_10085_pt1 | contig 19039 bp, 20 predicted proteins | sample ANMaggSeSYBR02J3_FD_182658 | JGI IMG/M metagenome (GOLD analysis project Ga0255419, IMG submission 182658) | Sediment cell enrichment communities from methane seep in Santa Monica Basin, California, United Staets - ANME aggregate JGI... | ecosystem: Environmental > Aquatic > Marine > Cold seeps >...
TGGGTCACCTCAACCATCTGACCTGTTTCCTTAGCCTTTTCAAGGGGACACAAATGCCTGCCGAAAGCACAGGGACTGTCCGATCCGTATGTGATTACATGGCATTTTTTTCCCAACACATCTTCCTTTTTCATACCGTACTGATCGAGGAAAACCCTGTTGACGTCCTGAATAAAAAAATTGGGATCAATGACCATAATCTGTTCCTCGATACCGTCAAACAGGGTCTCGAAGAAGAAACCGCTCACTTTCATCTCTTCAATTTCCCGATCCTTCCGGGCCAGGCTATCCTTCAGCCGGTTGATTTCAGCCGTGAGTTGCTCCTGTGTGTGCATCTCCATGTTTACCCTCCCAAATTCGGGCAATAAAAAACATACTCGAGGGAAAGGATGTCAAACATCTCATCCGTTCCCTTCCTGATGGCTGTGTAAAGTTCTTTCATTGTACCTGCGTTTTTTAACAGGGACCTGTATTCAAGTTCATTGTAAAGATGGAAATCACAAGATAATGCTTTTTAATAATGCGGCCCAGCAAATATTTAAATATTCAAGGTCCGAAGTGTTGGGGAAAAACCTTAACATGCTGATTCCCCAACAATACGGCGACCATTTCATATTTGTGAAAAGGTTTTTGGAGGAAAAAACCCCAAAGATTATGGGAAAAACGCTGCCTCTAAAAGCTCTTAGAAAGGGTGGGGAAGAATTTCCAATCGAATTAGGGTTGTCCTTTTACGAAATGAAGGCGGACGTCACGTTTACTTCTATTATCCGAGATGTCTCTGCGCAGAAACAACTGGAAAAGAGTTTATTGCAGTCCGAGCGTCTTGCCGCAGTGGGCCAGACCGTGGCACACGTGGCCCATGAAATCAAGAACCCCCTCATGATTATAGGCGGTTTTTCCCACCAGATTAAAAAGAGTCTGACGGGGGAAAAATCGATACAAAAGATAGACATGGTTCTTGATGAGGTCAGCCGGTTGGAAAAACTGGTTGCGAACTTAGGCGATTTTACCAAAGAGTACACCCTGATGAAAAGGCCTGCCGATATCAATTCGGTGATCGGGGATGTTCTGAAATTGATGGGAGAGATATATCCTTCCGAGAAATGTGGCTTTGCGGTAGACCTGTCTCCCGAGCAGAAGGAGATAAATTGCGATCCCGACAAGCTTAAACAGGTATTCATAAATATAATTGCCAATGGTATCGAGGCCATGGAGGACGGGGGAACGATCACGATACGCACCGGAGAATGTTCCATGGGGGTGGAGGTTTGTATCAGTGACGAAGGGATCGGAATCGGTGAGGAAGACCTGGATCATATTTTCGAACCGTTTTACACCACCCGTGAAAGGGGATCGGGCCTCGGTCTTTCCATTTCCTACAAGATCGTGGCGGCCCACAAGGGCGAGATATCCGCTGAAAGCGTTTTAGGGCAGGGCACGACTTTTATTATCAGACTGCCGGCAACTTAGGGCGGGTCACTGTGCCCGCCTTTTAGGCCTTTAGGTTGTTGAAAAAGGGCAAGAATCGCGGCTATTTTTTGTTTGACAAATAACATATGAATGGATATGTTTATAGATTGCCGCGGGGTGGAGCAGTCTGGTAGCTCGTCGGGCTCATAACCCGAAGGTCGTTGGTTCGAATCCAGCCCCCGCTACCAAGAAAATTCAAGGGCTTACAGTTCATCGCTGTAAGCCCTTTTTTGTTTGGATGTCTTCTTTGTGATTTTTCTACCAACAATCATGGATTTTAAGGATAAATTAAGAAATATTGTTGACAAATGAATCTTAAGAACGGAAAATTAACGGATAAATGCAAAATTAGCACAACGCAGCTTTGTAGATACCTAAAAGGTGAGCAGGGACCGGGGATTAAGTTTCTCCGAAATTAAAAGCATAAAAAAGACCTGGAAAAACTGCCCATTGCGTCTATCGAATAGCGTCACCTTCCTGGAGGTCTTACGTGAAACATCTTAAGACTGCCATTCTAATCCTGATCCTTCCTCTCCCCATGTCGAATTGTTCAAATTTAGAATTATTTAAAGGAAAAGATGACCGGGCCTCTTCGCCATGTCCATCTCATACACAACCACCATCAAGCCGTGCCGACGAATTTATCAAACTCCCTGACCCCGAACCCGACCCTGCCGATATCCTGCAACCCCGGGACGAGCAGGGGCCATTATATTATAGAGTAGACCACTATGGTTCTGATGAGTGTTCTAATATGTCAATGCAGTGGACGAAGTAAACCGTACCGCTAATCTCCAGTGACAGAGTAGACTATGAGCAAGACTAAAAATCTCAGTCAAATCTCACGAGAAGTCGAAAAGCTCTATTTTGAAGAGGAGAATTTATTGATCTCCTCAAAAGAGTGGCTCAGTTTCATTAAGTCCGACAACGGGTTTAGTACAAGTGCCTTCAAGGCATCCTTGCCTTTTAACCCGCGATTCAATGTCGTGCATTGGGGGTTTGGGGTGTGCAACCTTTGTCGAGAAATTGCTTTCAGCTATTGCTGGATGAACGCATATGCAAAATATTATAGGAGCCAAACACCGCGTACAGCTCAGCCCGCTAATGTTGATTTTAACGTGTCCTATTTCGCAGACAACAGTATCACGCGGATTAACTCCTGTCGGGACAAGATAGCTCTAATGGTGTGGGCCTTCTATTGCCCTTTCAACCCCGAGAAACGGCCCGAGATATTGGACTACGCTAAGATATTGGATCGTCTGAAGCATCCATTACGGTTCGGTTTATCTTTGAAAAACCATCAAGTCTTTATCAGACATCTGGAGATGCTTTGCGGGCAAGATTTTGACCGCATGGTGAACTACCGCCATCTCAAGATTCACCGTATGGAACCAAGGATCGAGATTTACGGGGTTAAGACTTATCATGGCTGGGATTACATGTTCCCAGTCTATGAGAAAAAAGAAATCGCCCGGTGGGAGCGAAAACTAAAAAAACTTTATCCAGACAAAGATTTTCGAGAAGACATTGCGAAGGGCTGTTACATTGACGGAGTGTTATTTGAGGATAGAAAAATCAAAGACTGCCTATGGAGTTATGACGAAGTGCAGGCACAGATACAAAGTTGCCTTGTAAAACTTCTGAAAGCTACCGCGGGGTGTTTTGATATTTTGAGAAGACGCACTCCACTTAGGAAGAAACGAAGGACAACGGTCAGATAGTCCCTGCGGGCCATTTAGCAGGGCAAGGAAAAGATGAATGGGTAAGGGTAGGGCAAATGAACTCCTAAAAGGGGACGTTGGTTCCAAAACAACTTGTGTGATAATGGGCACGTACCCATTCCCATTACAATTTCCCTATTTTTTGATTTCAATATTAGAGGAGGAGGACGATCAATAAGAATGTTTATGGAATCCTTTGCGACGCGCATGATCTTAGGTTTCTTTAAAAGACCAGCAATCAGCTTCATGGCGTACCTTATAATTGTCGCGCTGTTCTCATTTACTCCTAGGGGTGAAGGCATTGTCTTGTTGCTGTATCTCATTTGTCCATGGCTTGCTCTTCTTATTCTCCTCCTCAACTTTCCTTTCTTCTGTGCTGCGTTTCGCAATTTCAAAATGGCGGAGGTGAAAAAGAAGAATCACGCTGTAGAGCACGGCACCATCCTTCTCTTGCGGGCCAAGTATGAGCCGGCCGCGCGGATAGGCGGTTCAGCTGAATCCAGCGGTTTCAGAGTGTGGGGCGTAAAGAAAGAACGCCACCTTCGGCGTGCCCTTGAGGATTTCCGTAGCGAACTTTCCAATGGCCGGGCAAGGGAAGTCATCTCAGGTGCGTGTGGCTCCCAAATTGTCACGGCTCAGGGCTTTGGTCTAGCAATCCTGACGGCAAGTTGGATTGCGATTGTGCTCATTGAGCCATCAATGTTGACATCAGGGATCATGCTCGCCGCAAATGTATTTCTTTACTATCTTCTCCGGGGAAAAGTCGGTGTCGCATTCCAGGAAAGGTTTTTTTTGTCGACTGAGTTCACAGATTTCAGGGTACATTCAATAACAAAAGTGAAGAAAATACCGTACATAGAAAAAGGTACAGTACACTTTGTGAAGACAAGTTTTCAGTGATGCAAATATAAATCTGCTAACAACCGCATGAACAGCGGACTGGCGCAAACTGCGGCGCCATCCGGTTATGCTCTTGGAATGGTATAAAAGGGGTCGTTGGTTCCAAAACAACTTGTGTGATAATGGGTACGTACCCATTCCCATTACAGTTTCCATGCTTTTTGATTTCAATGTTAGACTTTTTAACGGGCTGGTAACGACTTGATGTTGTATTGTTATTATTAATTTATGTCCATATCGGTAAATTGTCCGTCTCATCTATGTTGTACGTCAAAGAATTTATTAGGCAGGGGTTCTTGTGAAACTATGTTGGTGTAATTGTTTTTAGGGAGCAATGGGATACCATGGGATCGAAGTCACGATCATCATGGAGCAAGGACAATCCCTCCATAATACAGAACGTCCCAATTATTATATCAATTGTTTTTCGCACAGTTATACCAGCCTTTCTAAGGAGTCGATAATTTTGGGCACTTTGAATGGCGACATTGTATCCACCGATTTGGCGAAAAGGAAGTTCGCTAAGGAAGTTCTTGGCTATTTCGTAATCTTTATTAGATCTGAAACCCTGAAGGACCTCTGTGAGGATTAAATCTCCAATGATGACGGGAACATTTGAGAGGTAATTATCAAGTCGGTCTGCTTGCCACGTGGAAATACCGTTGAAATAATCGATCCATACGGATGAGTCGACCAGAATCACTGATCTAACCTCATTGCATCAATGTCACCATCCCATTTCAGTTTCCCACGCAGCCTTTTGAGCCGTTCCTGTTTCTTAATCTGAACCAATAACTTAAGCCCGGTTTCAACAACAGCTTTTTTAGTTCTTAGCTGGCTGAGTGTCATGGCTTCACGCATGAGATCGTCATCTATAACAATATTGGTTCTCATAATATTACCTCCGTGCTTGATGTGTATGAAATATATAATACATACACATTTGGTCGATGTCAAGAGCAGATATGTTATTGGGGGGCGCCCCTTTCAGTGATGGTTACATCCGATACATTCGATTTTTCAGACCCATCCATCCTGCGTGTTCCGGCCTTTATGCTATGAGAGAATGAATCGCTCAATTTTAAAAATGGCGTAATCGCTTGTGTGTGGACATCAATTTTTAAACTTGATTATCGGGACGGGTGCTTCCTGATTTTCTCCGGAAAAAGGGAATACGAGTTTGTCATACCTGAACCTCGCAGTACATATCTTATTTTTTTTTCATTTTACTGAAAAGCAGATTAAGGGGGTCAGGCCTTGTTTCAAATAATCCAGACTAAAAGTAAGTGCTTTTTTATAATTAGCCAGGTTAATTGAGAAGAAAGGTTGAAAATGATTCTGAGTTAGCACTATAATTGCTCTTTAAACCCTTTGCGATTATGATTTACATGTAATACAAGGCGGTCCAAATGAAATATATTTTACATGTTTTCTGTCTTTTTGTTTCATTTTGTCTGATCATGGGTTTCACTTATGAACTCTGTGATGCGCAGCATATGTATAAATACAAGGACGAAAATGGTAACTGGTGCTATACCGATAATCCCGCCCTTGTGCCCCATCTTGAAAAGGCCGAACAAAGTGATGTGCGGAATCGTGACACCGACATTGTAGATGACCTGGAAAAGAAGCTTCGCAAAAGGGCACGCCCAAAAAACAAGATTGAGGAGGCCCGTATTGCCACGGTTGCAATAAAGAGTTCGATCGGGGTCGGTTCAGGGTTTTTTATCTCTGCCGACGGTTTTATCCTGACGAACAAACATGTTATAGCATTAGGCAGAGACGCTGAAGTCCGAATCGAAAAAGCCGAAAAGAAACTCAAGGACATAAAAAGACAATTAGATAAAGAGCATAGCAATATTTTGCAGATGAAACGCCGGTTGAAAAATTGGGAAAAACACGAGTCTTACGCGGAAAAGAAAAAATCCCTTAACAAATGGGCCGGAGATTATGAAAAGAGAAAAAAGGTGTTTTTAGAGAAACGGCAGGAGTTTGAAGATTTTAAACGAAAAACAAGCTATCCCCATGATCTGAAAATTTATTTAGTTGATGATACTGAACTTCCCGTATCAATTGTATCAACGAGCTATGGTTATGATCTTGCCCTTTTGAGATTAGCCGGATACCGGACCCCTTTTATTGAGCCGGCCAATGTCAAAGGACTCTCACATGGAGAAACACTGTATGCTATTGGCAGTCCAATGGGCCTGAATTTGAGGCATACGGTGACCTCCGGTATATTTTCCGGTTTAAGGAAATTTAAGGAAGGCCCGCATGAAGCCGGCGCATATATCCAGACAAATGCCCAGATTAACAAGGGGAACAGTGGAGGGCCTTTAATCACTCAAGAAGGTAAAGTGATAGGAATCAACACATGGAAGTTCGCGGGCCAAAAGGTGGAAGGCCTTGGGTTCGCCATCCCGATAGGTAGAGCCCTTGATGAGTTTGAGACATATCTGGGAAAGAGTTATGAATCCGACCGGTGAGAATCTCATCATACTTTCTCGAAGAATTCCTGTAATTCTTTAATGACAGCTACTTTGGTTTCTAAGGACACATCTTCCTCAAACAGGAACTCCAGCAGGAATATCATTTTATAATCCACTGCCGAGGTCTCATATCGCTGAAAAGCGGTCACATTGAAGTCCTTTAGTCTGCCGGAACCTTCTCTTTCAAATATCCCGGTTTTTCCTAATATGAGATGAATGGCCTCCTTGGCGTCATCGGGATTCTCCACGACAATTTCAATGCCGTCTAATTTTTTTACGGCCTTAATAATTTTTTCACTCTCGACCTTGATTTTCATGACGATTTCTCCGGGCCCCTGTTAGCGTGGAAGGGAATTTTTTAACTGCCTTTCTTCACTTCTCTTATCAGGATATTATAAGTCGTTCAAAACCTCAACTGCGTTTTTTTGCCTTGATCCTTTGTTTTCTCCTGGTTATCCTGTAAAAATGAGGCTCCTCACAAGAATCTGTGGGTAATAATTTGTGTTTAAAGGGAAAGGGTTATGAGGTCTTTTCCGAGTGACTGTCGGGAGGCCTTCGTTATTTCAATGGGTTACGGAATGGGGGACCCCCTGGCCCCGAACCGAAGGCGAGGGGAACAGGGAGGGGGGAGGCATCACCCGTCCGTAACCCTTTGAAATGACCAGACCGTGAGACCCGGAATCGAGGAAAAGACTTCATAACCCGGTCATAGGGTATAACTACTGTTACTATCCTAATAATATTCCCAGAAAAAAACGTGATTTCAATCTGTTGCTCAATTTCATATTGAATCTTGGCCCACAGATTCTAATGAGGAGCCAAAAATGAAGAAGACAAGGTAATGTATTCAAAAGGCCAAAATTTTGAGAAGTTTTAGGGGAGGAATAGTTGGCTCTTAAAGTAAATGAAATTTTTTACAGCATTCAAGGTGAATCCTCATATGCCGGAAGGCCCTGCGTTTTTGTAAGACTCACCGGATGTAACCTCAGGTGTTCCTATTGTGATACCCAATATGCCTATGATGAGGGTGATCTAATGGAGATCAGTGATGTCCTCCAAAAGGTGGCATCCTACAAATGCCCCCTTGTTGAAGTCACCGGTGGTGAGCCCCTGGTCCAGAAAGAGACCCCTTACCTGATACACAGCCTGCTTGAAGCGGGCCATGAAGTCCTGTTGGAAACCAACGGAAGCCAGGACATAAGGCAGGTGGATGAGCGGTGCGTGAAAATCATGGATATCAAATGCCCCACCAGTGGCGAGGAGGGTAAAAGCGACCTGAAAAACCTGGCCTTGCTGGCGGATACGGATGAGATAAAATTTGTGATTGGCGATAGAGAGGACTATGAATATGCAAAAAAGATATTGGGTTCCATGGATCTTAAGCCTTCGCCAATAAACCGAGTTCACTTCTCGCCGGTTTTTGGAAAAATGGATCCCGGGCTCCTGGCAAAGTGGCTTCTGGCGGATCACCTGGATGTGAGACTGCACCTGCAGATCCACAAGATTATCTGGGACCCTGAAAAAAGAGGAGTCTAAGAGTCTGTCAGAATGGTGAAATTTTAGAGGCTGTTGGAAAATGTGCAGATGCAAGGCGCACGAAATACTGAGGAATGAGGTGTACATAAACGTACGTCGAAGTGACGAAGGATGAGCGCAACGCCTGCTCGCCAGATCCCGCTTCGGCGGGGAGATGTGGGTTTTCCGATAGCCTCTTAGGCGGAGAAAAGCAAATGGGTGAGCAAAAAGGGGTAGTCCTTTTAAGTGGAGGTCTCGATTCAACAACAGTGATGGCCATTGCCCGGTCAAATGGCTATGAGATCTACGGCCTCAGTTTTCGGTATGGTCAGCGCCATGCCATGGAACTGGAAGCGGCAAGGCGGGTGGCCAGGGCACTTAACGCCGTAGAACACCTGGTAATGGACCTTGATCTGGCAAAGATAGGGGGGTCGGCCCTTACCGGCGATATTGAAGTGCCTAAAGGCCGCAATGAAGTAGAGATGAAAGGAGAAATCCCTGTCACTTATGTCCCGGCGCGCAACACTATCTTTTTGTCCCATGCCCTGGCCTGGGCTGAGGTGTTGGGGGCGTCGGATATTTTTATAGGGGTGAATGCCATTGATTACAGTGGGTATCCGGATTGCCGACCCGAATACATCGAGGCGTTTGAGCGCATGGCAAACCTCGCAACCAAAGCAGGCGTCGAGGGTAAAACCAGAGTTAAGATCAGGACCCCCCTTATTAATATGACCAAGGCGGATATTATCCGGAAAGGCATTGAATTAGGCGTTGATTACGGTATAACCCATAGCTGCTACGATCCTTCACCGGAAGGCTTGCCATGCGGAGGGTGTGATAGCTGTCTTCTCAGGAAAAAAGGCTTTTGGGAGGCCGGTATCACTGATCCTGTGACGCTACCCCGGTGAGTATACAGGTGGGTTTTTTTTGACATAGCCGCAAAAAGTCACAAAATTCGCAAAAATTTTCTCAAAATATTCGACGATTAAAGTCCCCCTTTTCTAAAGGGGGATATAGGAGGATTTTCAATCCGTTGCATAAAATCCCCCCTTGCCCCCCTTTATTAAAGGGGGGATGGGGGGATTTTTCCCTTTACAAAGGGGGGTGAGGTTGCTTTTGACTGGTGACATTGGCTTTTGGACAGCAATGTACGAAAATATACAAATGAAGCAGAGACATCATTCAGGGGCGGGGTAGTATGGAAACGGTCCGTCAGCAGATCATTAGCCTGTTGAGCGAAGAGGAGATGAGCGCTATTGACCTCTCCCAGGAGCTTGGAATCCGGGAAAAGGAGGTTTATGAACATCTTCCTCATATTGCGCGATCCGTGGCTGCCCAGGGAAAAGAGCTAGTCATACGCCCTTCCCTTTGTCTAAAGTGCGGGTACGTCTTCAAAAAACGGAAGCGTTTTACCCGTCCCGGCCGCTGCCCGCAATGCAGAGAGACCCACCTTCAAAGGCCAACCTATGAAATCCGGTAGCTTTTAAGGATCATCTCCCGATTAGTTGGCCTTAGGCAGGGCTAAGCAGGGAGATCCTCTTGTGTTAAATAAGCGTGAAGCATAGGGTTCAAGGGGTCGAGGATTCAAGGATTCAAGTGAAAATGAACTACTATAAGGGCTTTAAAGTTTTGAAGCTGTTGCAGAAATCATGCGAACTCTGTTTAGAAATATAGAATAAAGGCAGAATTCTCAAATAATTAAGGGTACAGCAGGGATTAAAAAATGTTTAAAAAGGATGATAAAGTCTTTAGAAAACAAACCCTTGACCCCTAGAATCCTTGGCCCCTTTTCTCCAACTAAATTGGAGAAGAACCGCCTTTAATAAACATGTGGGTTCGGATAGCCTGACATATTGAGAAGATACAAGTGATTTGAGCATAAGATTTTGATATGCGCCGAAAGGAGTGATTATGAAAAAAGGCAGAGATACAACTCCGCCGTCATGCGCAACCTGCAAGTTGGAACCGCCTAAGAGAATTTGTGTGGACGCTGATGGGGCCGGATCAAAGGGCTGCCCCACTTTAACACGCCGGGAAGTATTGATAGAGGCCAATGAGGAATATGAAGACCCTAAGGTCAGAGAATTTGCCCGCCAGGCATCCATCCAGGAGTCCGAATGTTATGCCAACCGGCACCAGCGGCCCTATGTGTTGCAGCCCACAAAGACCCGCATTGTCGAGATCTGTGAGTTTGCAAAAAAGATGGGCTACAAACGCTTAGGTCTTGCCTTCTGTATCGGTCTGACAAAAGAGGCCGGCATGGTTGAAGATATTCTAAAGGCCCATGGGTTTGAAGTGGTTTCGGTACTCTGTAAGGCGGGAAGGACTCCCAAACGGGAGATCGGCCTCAAGGAAAAAGAGACTATTTCCCGTGGATTGGATGAGGCCATGTGCAACCCCATTTACCAGGCCAAGTTGTTCAACCATGAGAAAACTGAGTTCAATATACTGTTGGGGCTGTGCGTGGGTCACGACTCCCTTTTATTCAAATACTCCGAGGCCCCGGTCACTGTCCTGGCGGCCAAGGACCGCGTGACCGGGCACAATCCCTTAGCCGCGATTTATCTCTCTGCATCCTATTATGCGAAGATCAAAAAACCGGAACTTTTGTAGATGGTTGAGAAAGGAGGACAACGATGAATCTGGCCGGATTTCCGAGAAGACGTTATACGGAAGGACAAACACCCATTGAAAGGGTGCCCCGATTTTCTCAAGCCCTTGGCGGTCCGGATATCTATATCAAAAGGGATGACCTCTTAGGACTCACCGCAGGTGGAAACAAGACCCGTAAACTGGAATTTCTGGTTGCAGACGCTCTTATAAAGGGTGCTGATACACTTATCACCTGCGGGGCGGTTCAATCCAATCACTGCCGGCTTACCCTGGCCGCAGCAGTGAAGGAAGGTCTGAAATGCAGACTTGTCCTGGAAGAACGTGTTCCCGGAAGTTTTGATTCAAAGGCCGGCGGGAATAATTTTATCTTCAACCTGCTGGGTGTGGAAGATATCAGTGTGGTTCCGGGTGGATCAGACATGATGAAGGCCATGCAGGAAGTATCAGATGAGGTTTCTGCGGCCGGCCGGAAGGCATATATTATTCCCGGAGGCGGCTCCAATCCCGTGGGCGCTACCGGGTATGTGGCCTGCGCCCAGGAGATCTTAGACCAGACCTTTGAGCAGGGTCTTGATATTGACACCATTGTCTGTGCCAGCGGAAGTGCCGGGACACATGCGGGCATGGTAACAGGGCTTTACGGCTGTAATATGAATATTCCCGTTGTCGGAATCAATGTGAGCCGCACAAAAGAGGCCCAGGAAGATCTTGTTTACGGGCTTGTTCGGGAAACCGCCGGGCACGTGGGTATCAAATCAGAGATCCCGCGTGAGGCGGTCAACTGTTTTGGAGATTATGTGGGGCCGGGTTATTCCCTGCCCACCCCGGAAATGGCCGAAGCGGTTAAACTGCTTGCCAGGACGGAAGGGATTATGCTTGATCCGGTATACACGGGCAAGGCCATGGCCGGGCTGATCGACCTGGTGAGAAAAGATTATTTCAGAAAAGAGAGTAACGTGCTTTTTATACATACGGGGGGGTCACCCGCATTATACGTGTATGATGAATATATTCTCAGGCACGGGGCGGGGACGGATAAATGACGGACAAAGTCGTTGGCGTGATCGGAGGAATGGGGCCTGAAGCCACGGTAGACCTGATGATGCGCGTTATTAGGGCCACTCCTGCCGAAGACGACATTGATCACATTCGAATGTTTGTGGACAATAACCCCAAGATACCCTCCCGTATAAAGGCCATTATCGAGGGGACCGGTGAAAGCCCGGCGCCCAGTATGACAGAGATGGCCCGCAATCTTGCTGCATCGGGTGCTGATTTTCTGGTCATCCCCTGCAATACGGCCCATTACTATTACGATGAAGTGTGCAGAGCGGTTGACATTCCCGTTATGAATATGATCGATGTTACCGTTGAAACCGTGTTAAAAGAAAACGCCTCCATTCGGATTGTGGGGTTACTGGCATCGAAAGCGGTCTTAATGACAGGCCTTTACTTGAAGCCTTTTAAAAGGAAGGGCGTTGATGTGATATCCCCGTCTCCCGAGGTTCAGGAATTGTTGATGGCATCCGTACGCAAGATCAAGACAGGTAAATACGACATTGGTGATAGAGAAGCTTTACAATCCGCGGCAGAAGAACTGGTCGGAAAAGGGGCCGAGGCATTAATTGTTGCGTGTACCGAGTTGTCCATTATTTGTGATGGCCTTGATGTGGGTGTTAAAGTCTATGATTCGTCCCAGGTGTTGGCAGAGAGCATCGTCAGGATGGCCAAAGGGCGGGGCTTCGATGGTCTTTAATTTGTAGATCTTTACATCATTGTAGTCCGCATTTCATGAATATTAACATCAAAGTCATAAAAGCAATAAGGAGGACACTGTTTGGATAATGCACAATCATCGGGAAACACCCTGCTCGGAAAAAATGATCCCCTCCTGGTGATTATTGATATGCAGGAACGGCTTATTCCCGCCATTGCGGACAAGGAGATGGTTATTGAAAACATTGTCAGGCTTGCAAAATTCTCAAGGATTATCGGGCTTCCGGTTTTTATTACGGAACAACAGAACCTTGGAGATACGCACCCTGAAATTCGTGAGGAACTTAAGGATATTGAACCCATTACCAAACTGGAATTTGACTGTTTCGGTTCCAATGAGTTTTCTGAGAGGATCAGAAAACAGGACAGAAATACCCTGATCATCGCCGGAATTGAGGCCCATATCTGTGTGGCCCAGACAGCCCTTCATGCCCACCCTGACTATGCGGTGCATGTAGTGAGTGATGCGGTTTCCTCCCGGTCCCTTCATAATCGGGATGTTGCCCTTAAAAGAATGCGGCAGCAAGGTATTACTGTTACGTCCACCGAGATGTTGATCTATGAATTGCTGGGAAAAGCAGGAACCGATACGTTCAGGGAAGCCCTTAAACTGGTCAAGTGATTAATGAGGTTTATTGTGGAGGGCCTTTAGTGGTCTGCATTTGAACAAGCTCCGAGCAGAAAATCCCCCTCAATCCCCCTTTAGAAAGGGGGACAGTATGGAGTTTCCCCTTTGTAAAAGAAGGACTGTATCGACTCCCCTTTTGTAAAAGAGGGACTGTATCGACTCCCCCCTTTTTTAAAGGGGGGTCAGGGGGGATTTTACATATCGGCTTGATTCCAGCTACATCATATCCTATCAAAAACAATATAATGGTCTACACGGTAAACGGGAACTAAGGCATGACGTTATTGAAAATCATTTCAGGCGCACAGACCGGGGTTGACCGCGCTGCCCTGGATGCGGCCCTTGAATTAGGAATACCGCACGGCGGATGGGTCCCTAAAGGTCGAAAGGCGGAAGACGGCATTATTCCCGAAAAATACAACATGATGGAAATGCCCACTGAGCGCTATGCCGGTCGAACAGAACGGAATATCCTGGATTCCGACGGCACCCTGATCATTTCGCGCGGCCCACTCACAGAAGGTTCGTATCTCACCCGGCAGTTGGCAATAAAACATGAACGCCCCTGGCTCCATACGGACCTTGAAAGGATTGGCGCGACTGAAGCCGAAAGGACAATACGCGCCTGGCTTAAGCGCCAAGGTATCAGTGTATTGAACGTGGCGGGACCCCGGGCCAGCAAAGATCCCGGTATATACAGGTTGACCCGGGACATCCTCAAGAGAGCAATAAAAAAACAACAAAAAGATATTTAGACAGGATTACAGGATAAACAAAATTTTTTGTGTCCAGTCCATCCTGTTAATCCTGTCAAAAAAAGACCGTTAAACCTCTATGGTCGGTCAGGTTACAAATCCATTTTCCGAATGGCCCGGATTCGTTCAAGCACGGGCGGGTGGCTGTAGGTCAGGAATACCTTGAGGGGGTGGGGAGTGAGGTTTGAGAGGTTTTCAACGCTCAGCTTTTTCAGGGCCGCAATCATTGATAACGGCTTTTTATAGGTTTTCACCGAATAGGAATCCGCCTCGTATTCGTTTCTGCGGGAAAGCATGTTCCCGAACACGGAGAGAATCATCTCAATGGGGGCATAGAGAAAGGCAAAAAACAGGAGACTGGCATAAATGGACATTTCCTGCATTCTAAAGGCCGCAAAGAGATCCCTGTTGTTGATGAACAGAGAGAGGATATAAAACATGAGCCCGGTAGTCAGGATCGATATAACCATGGATTTGAGTATGTGCCTTTTCTTGTAGTGGCCCATTTCATGGGCAAGAACGGAAACGAGTTCTTCTGTTGTGTGCTTTTCCATAAGGGTGTCAAAAAGGACGATCCTTCGAAATTTGCCGAACCCGGTGAAAAAGGCATTGGACTTGGTTGAGCGTTTTGATCCATCCATTGTGAACACGCCTTTCATTTTAAAGTCCTGTGAACCGGCATAGTCATTAATGGTGTTTTTCAGTTCACCCTCTTCCAGGGGGAAAAATTTGTTAAAGATCGGCATTATAACGACCGGGGCAATAAATATTAGAAATAACTGGAAAAGTGTTATGGCAATCCAGCAATAGAGCCAGGCCCAGGGTCCGGCCTTCTCAAAAAACCATAGGACAACCGACAGAATGATTCCACCGATTACCGCACCCAGGAGGCAGGTTTTCAGTATGTCCAAGACAAATGTCTTCGGAGTCGTCTTGTTGAAGCCATATCTTTCTTCAATGACAAAGGTACTGTAGATGGAAAAGGGGATCAGCAATATCTGGGATGCCAACATAAGCACACCGGCGAAAATCAGGCCGGTCAGGATACTCCCCAGATTGAAGCTTCGGGCAAACTGGTCCACAAAATTAAATCCGCCGAAAAGTATAAAGGCAATGGTAACAGGTGTCACAATGGAGTCGCTTACAATTCCAAAACGAGTGTTTTCCCTGAGATACTCCTGAGATTTTTTGTATTTATCCGCATCATAGCAATCCCTGAACTCTTCAGGTAGTTCTGTCTTGACGTGCCGCGCATTCAATGTGTCAACGACCAGGTCCAGCAGATAGGTCCCGATCAGGACGGCAAGAATGATGATAAGAAAATAATTCATTTATGATCCTCTAATCACCTGGGAGTGCCTCAGGTTCTGGGAGGTCTTCCCATGTGTTTATGTACTGCAGTTCACGTGCCATTTTTTCTGATTCCTCCCAAGAAAGGCCTTTTTTGGTTTCATATCTGTACCCGTAACGTCTGCCATGCCTTTCCTTTTCTTCCCGGAACACCCGTGTGATACCAAATTTTTCGGGATTCCGGTCCAGTTCCGTTTCCCCTTCAAGATTAAAAGCCTGCACCACGCATGTGGTGTAGAGGTCTTTATTTTCCTCAAGAAAACGTCTTGTCTTTTCTACTTCTTCCGCGGTTTCGGTCGGAAATCCTATCATACACGAAATGGATGTCTTAATCCCGGCCCCCACAAAATTCTTCAAGACCGGCTTGACATGTTTAACCCTTATGCCTTTCCCCATAAGATCCAGCACTCGCTGGTTATAGGATTCAAGGCCGAAGACCACCTTGTAGCAACCGGCCCGTGCCATGAGCCTGCACAATTCAGGGGTAAACGCCTTCTCAAGACGGGCGTTGCATTTCCATTTGAAATCAAGCCCCCTTGAAACAATTTCATTTGACAGTGCCCCACAGCGCTTTGGAGGCATGGCGTCATCCACCAAATGAATGTAGCTGCATCCGAACCTTTTTTTCATGTTGAGCATGTCTTCAACCACATGGGGGATCTTCCTGAATTCCGTTTTCCTGCCGTGGATTTCCCTGTACGTACAGAAAACGCACTTGCCCCAGTAGCATCCCCTGCTCGTGATCAAAGGGAGTATGACTCCCCCAAGCAAATAGCGATGCAGGTGAAGATCCTGAAATTCCGGTGTTGTCAATTCGTTTATGGATTGTGGTGCGTCAACTGGATTTCGGATGACTTTTCCTTCTTTGAAGTAAATCAGGTTGGGTACGGTTGAAAGGGTGGAACCGGTTTTAATGCAGTCTGCAAGCATATTTAAAGGCTTCTCTCCATTGGAGACAATCATGCTGTCAATTAAACCCGACATCTCCGGAAATGATGACAAATCTTCGGCCAGTTTGGTTACCTGCGGTCCCCCGATAACCAGATGTGCCCAGGCAACCTGTTGCTTAATAATCTTCGCCAATTCAAAAGACTTTGAAAGCTGGTTTGGAAAAACAATGCTTATGCCCACAATTCCAGGGCCTTCTTTTTTCAGCCATGGAATTACATCTTCCTTCAGAAAGGAAGCAAATTCATTATCACCATGTTTTGGCAGACTTGACATAATATGATGGATCGACTGATAACCCGCTTCAAATTCATACTTTTTGAAAAGCCTGTCATAGGCCCACCTTAAATGCCGTCGCGCCTGCTTCATATGTTTTTTCGGAACACTGCCGTGGGCGAGAAGAAGAGATCTGGACTCCCTGATCCAGGGTGTAGCTTTGAGGATCTCTTTTTTCTCCGCAAGGGTAGTGCAATCATTTTCAAGATCCTTTTTACAAAGGACATGGTAAAAAAAATCGAGGTTAAGATCCTTCAAGACTACATCGTGTCCCGCCGCTTTCAGAGAAGCATAAAGAGAGGGGAGACTGAGATATGGCGATCTGGGATTGCACCGTGGCGGATATAGGAGTACCGTCTTCATGGAAGTTCTTCCTTGCTGTAATCTATCTTTGATATCCAATGTGTCTGGCTTTTAGCATATTTTATAGAAAAGAAACATACTATTAAAAGGGGACCGGCGCTTTATTTGTTTAACACGGTTTGCGGAATCAATGAAGGATCATCTCCAAAAGAGTTGATCTAAATGAAGGGGTTTAGTACGATAGATAGGAGTTGTGGTATTATTTGCCTGGCCCTCCAAACCTCATTTTGTGCAAAATTTCTTGTTGCCATGAGATGAGACTTCTTATATATCTTTATATATTCTCACGCCACAAAAGGGGATTATTATACCTGAGTTGAGTCAAAACTCAATTGAGGAGGTTTCAGGATTCAGTTAAATCGCCCTGTATCGCTCATTTAAGGTTATAATTCAATCAACAATGGAGGTGCGTGATGGACTATGTTCGCTATATAGAAAAAACCCATGAGTATTACCATAATTTGGGCTACGAAAAGAGCTACAGCTACGCCTACAACGAAGGCACTCCATTTACCCCTTTGAAGAAACCGCTCTCTGAATGCAGGGTGACGCTCGTGACTACCGCTTCCTTCGTGCTGTTAGACGAGGCAGGCAATCCTTCGGAAGAGCCGCGAATGCTTGGCACCAATGAATTGGAGGTGTTTACGGCTCCCAGTGATTTACCCTCCGATCGCATCTTTTCAACCAGTGAGGATCATGATCGCTATCAGACGGACATGGCGGATATCAATGCCTTTTTTCCCACAACACGGATGAAAGAGTTTTTAGCTGAAGGGGTGTTCGATAGCCTGAGCAAAGCCTACTATCGCTCCCTGCCCAACTACAGCCATCGCAAGACGACCGAAGTGGATGGGCCGGAAATTTTGAGACGATGCCTGGAGGACAATGTCGATGTGGCCCTGTTGACCCCTGTCTGACCGGTATGTCATCAGACCGTTAGTCTGATTGCCAGGGTTCTGGAGGAGGGAGGGATCTCCACGGTAACTTTCACCAATGCCCGTGATATAGCCGCCAGCGCCGGCAACCCACGTCAGGTATTCCTTAATTTTCCCCTGGGCAACCCTGCGGGGCGTCCTAATGACGCCGATAATCAGCGCGACGTGCTGCGGGCAGGGCTTAAGCTGTTGGAGGAGGCCGACAAACCGGGAATCATTGTCGATCTTCCCTACGAGTGGTCCGAGAACACGGGGTGGATGAAAAAATTTATGACCGATGAGCAACCCTTCACTTCCGATGAAGCGGAGTCCACGCGGCAGAAAATGCTACAAAAAGCAAGGGAACAAAAGGCCAAACAACTAAAGTAACAGTGCCCCTTAGAGAGTCCTTAAAAACCCTTTCGCGGGAAGCGCTAAAGAGTGGAACCGGTTATCCTGGCCCATGGCGGTATGGAAGCGGGTTCCCATCAACGAAAAGACAAGGATGCAATCATGAGCGACCGGCAAATCACGGTGTATTCGCAACCCTTCTGAGGCCCCTGTTCGGCACTGGCAGAGTATCTGACCAGCAACGATGTTAAATTTGATCGAAAAGATCTCATGATAGACGAAGAAGCCCGGGAGGAGTTGTTTAACCTGGGCGTTCGCTCCGCGCCTGCCCTGGTTGTAGACGGTGAAGTGGCTGTAGGTTTCGACAAGGCACGTATAGATGAATTGTTGAACCTTTGATCGTTACTAAACGGAAAGACTAAAAGGTTTCGTGATCGAAACCGCTCTGCTTGAGCCCTTTGACCACCAAAAGGGCTATCCTGGGCATCTCATCATCCTGCTTTTTTACAAGATAGAAAATCAACACCTGTTCGACTGCATATTCCATAAGAAAGGGGTTTATTATTTGTGCGCCCCCTTTTTTTACTTGAACGTCAACCGCACCTTGTTACCGGGCAAAATTTTAGGGCCTGGATAACTTTCAAGTTCGATCCCGGAAATCGCCAAGTAAGCGTATTTATGATAATCTTCTTTAATGCAGGAGACCTTTGTCACACTGACAGAGCAGGTAACCGTCTGGATTTTAGGCCCTTGGTAGGCATGAGCCTTGGTCGCAGGATCCACCGGGCTGTCCATATGGCCGAACAGGTACCCGCAACCGAAAAGGAGTGTTGCCAGCAGCAATTGTATTGATTTTTTCATGTCTACCTCCTTATTTTTCTTTTTAACCGGAAATTAAAACAAATAAGATTATTACGGCTATTATTATCCTTCTCATGGCTTACATCCCTAATAATCCTGAACTATACTG